>ERZ780168.2303-NODE-2303-length-17306-cov-4.295403_pt1 | contig 17306 bp, 11 predicted proteins | sample MGYA00510981_ERZ780168 | MGnify/ENA primary metagenome ERZ780168 (study PRJEB29588, sample SAMEA2158769) | human gut metagenome | biome: human gut; feature: human-associated habitat; material: faeces | place: Denmark | collected 2008/2010 ...
GGCGGCTACGGCTACGAGTTTCTTCAACCAGCCCATTGATGAAGTACTAGCCCAACATATCGACCTGTTCATCGCTTTGGGTACGGAATTAAAAAGCGTAGCGGAGGCTATGGGAGTCAGTTTACCCGATGACATCGTCTATACTTCCATCGAGACGCAAAAGATGATGCCGGCCGGCTCCACGACTTCCATGCATAGTGATTTTCTCGCCGGGAAAAAAACAGAGTTGGAAACATTGACAGGATATGTAATTCGTCAAGCGGAGAAGCTCGGCGTTGATGTCCCTACTTATCGATTTATGTATAACGGATTGTCTTTTTATCCCTATCCGAAAAATCAGCAATAACCAAAAAGATATAAAAAGGAGATAAAAGGAGATGGTAAAATCGCTTGCCATCTCTTTCTATTAGCTGTTTTTTATAGACCTATCACATAAACCATTTCATCACTGGCGATCACAATCCGATCTCCGGATATAGACCATGCTTTTACATCCTCTAAGACGGGTAAGTCCACATTTTCGGTCCCTAAGAGAAAGCAGGCCGGGATTAAACTCAAAAGAAGCTGAATAAAAAAACAAGAAAAATTTAAATAGATTCCTTAGTAATTAGTATTTTTGCACAACACGTATATCTTATAAAAAATTGTGTATATTCAAGCGTTATCTACAAGCGAATGAAAGCACAGTAAAGAAAATGCCTGAAATGACAATTTGGTATAAATTATAGTCTAAAGACGCAAGAATTATGAAAAGTAAGGAAATTTTCAAAATTACAAAAATGGTTTCAACGTTGGTGAGAATTTTCATGCTTGTAATTGCTGCATTGCTAATTACAAGCACAGTTTACGCGCAAACGGAGTAGACACCTCAAGGGCAACACACAATAGATCCAATTTTACTTTCTGCTATAGCCAACATTATCACTGCATTTATCGCACTATTGACAGTTATTATTTATATAAAACATACTCTTTATTTATCGAAGCAAACAATAAATGCAGAGAAACCATTAAAAATTCTTGAATTTCGTTTAGAAAATGACAGGCTATCTAGGCAAATGTCCTTTCATTCTGAATTCCAAAAAAAGTTACGAGAGATACAAGTCCAAATCAGTAAACTAACAGCAAGATCAGATAATACAATTGATAATAAGCAACTTGACATTCTTTTAAATCAATATTGGTCATTAGTTTTTGATAAGTAGTTCACATGTAGAAACGGTGGTCCCGACTTAAAATTGCTGTGGGACAAATACTATAAACCTGCTGTTTCCTTTGCTTTACAAAATACACTTTATAAACAAAAAATTGAAAAAGAATTTAATAATGGACGATCATTTCTAGGTCTTCGTAGAGAATTTAAAAAAGAAATCAATGAACTTTCTTGGGAAGCAACCAAACAAGGACTTATCTCAAATTACATCTAATTAAATATGGTAAAGAAACAAAAAAATCGGTTAAGAAAAGACAGCAGGAGCGGCAGGAAAGAGAACTCATGAAATTGCTAGACAATCTGATTAAGGAACAAGCGGTCAATTCATCGGAAATTCAAAGACAATGTTAACTAAGAATGATATAAGGTATATTATTCGTAAAGAATTTTTCGGCGGGATTGTATGGGATTCAATACATAAAGATTACTATATGATCCCACTAGGCGACTTTTACAAAATCGAAAACGAGGGAAAACTTGAAAAAGGTGATTTGTCAATTAATAATAACTATAGACTGACGCCCTATAATGTGCGGGATGGGTATCCCGGTTTTCCTTTAAGAGTTCATTTAGCATTGAGCGAAAAGTGTAATACTAAATGTAACCATTGTTTCTTTACGCAAATTTATTCATTAGGAAGAAAAGGTGGCGAACCTATCTCCACGCCGGAAATTAAAAGTTTAATAGACGAAATGAACGATCATGGTTGCATGGAGTTGTTCATAGGTGGTGGAGAGCCTTTTATGAGATCCGATTGGTTTGAGGTATTTACGTACGCAAATGATAAAGGTATTCAATTGTATATATTTACAAATGGCATTGCTGTTAATGAAGAGGCTATTTCCAAGTTGAATTCGCTGGGGAATATTGGATATTTAAGCGTGAGCATGGAGGGAGCAGATAAAAAGGCATACACATTATTGAGACAAGGAGCCTTTTGGAACCCTTTAATAACAAACTTACAACTACTCGGAGAATATGCCAACTTCCCTGTCTATGTACGGTATACGGCAACCTCAATAAATATTGATCAGTTTAATGAGATTGTTAATCTAGTGACAGAAATAGGGAGAGGTAGAATAGGAATTAAAGTTCGTCCAATTTTACCAGCTGGAAACGCAGTTAAAAATAAAAACCTACTAATTGATTATAAAGAATACCTTGTATTTTTGCTTAATATTAAGAACAAAATAAATTCTACGATAGACATCGATCTTTCTGTACATAAAGATGCGAATCCAAGAAATAAATTTTATAGATTTAGTAAAAAGACAATCGGTATTTCAAGGTTTATCCCTGTCTATACGGGTTTTGGAGGAAGTGGAGGTTACACTAGTGTTTATATTGACCCATTTGGGAATATCCAAGACTGTGTAATGACTTACGGTCGTTTTGAATCAAGAAGTGTTGATAATATAAGAAACAATGGGCTTTTATATCAGTGGGATAATGCCAATCCAATTATTAGTAAAAGAGACTTAGCCGGTAATAGTGAATGCTATTCTTGTGAATATTATATTTGGTGCAGAGGAGGGTGCAGGGCAAGAGCTGTGTACTCATATCAGGATATAAACGCAAAAGATCCTTGGTGCTTTAAAGACTTAGCTGAAAAATGTACTAAAGAAGAACTTGAACAGTTGCTATCGGGACTCAATGAAGGCTAGTTGAAAAAGAAAACGCAAAACACTCCGAATACGAAAAAAATGAAATGAATTTTGTCATAAAATGTTGTATCCACAATAGATAGTTTTTTATTAAAGCTTGGCTCGACACTGTGAATCCACTATCTTTACGGCGTACTAAATGTGTTATGATTATGCAAGATATAATAAACGGGCGTTGTGGTTGGTGCGGAACTGACGAGTTGTATATGAGATACCATGATCAAGAGTGGGGAAAGTTGGTGACTGACGATAAAACACTGTTCGAGTTTCTTGTGCTGGAAAGTTCTCAAGCCGGGTTAAGTTGGATAACTATCCTTAGGAAGCGTGAGGGATATCGCAAGGCATTTTGTGATTTTGATATCGAAAGAGTGGCGCAAATGACCGATGAAGATGTTGAACGGTTGATGCAATTTGAGGGAATTGTGAAAAACCGTCAGAAAATTAAATCGACAATCACAAACGCAAGGCAGTTTCTCTCCATACAGAAAGAGTTCGGTAGCTTTTATAATTACACCCTATCATTCTTTCCTAACCAAAAACCGATTATCAACACCTTTCAGTCATTGAGTGAGATCCCGGTATCATCTCCCGAATCCGAAGCCATGAGCAAAGATATGAAGAAACGAGGATTCAAATTCTTCGGAGCCACAATTTGTTACGCCCACCTACAGGCTTCGGGATTTATCAACGATCATCTGGTGGACTGCGTTTGCCGAAAAAGATAATAAAAAAGGCGAAAACAGCATGTTCCCGCCTTCATTATTATTTTAGTGAGTGATCTTATTGACCGATATAAGTCTCCATGAACTTAGCGCCCGGAGCCGGAGAGATGGTTATTACCTCCGTGTCAGCGGGGATCAAGACAGTTTGACCTTGGTGAACAAAGATCTCGTTTCCTTTATTATCACGGATGGAAGCCTTGCCTGCCATACAGATGTAAACGACAAAAGAATCCAGTTCCGAGAAATTACGAACCATAATCGTATCCAGATCCAAAAGGTTTGTCGTGAAATACTTACAGTCCGCCAACTCTACCGTGGCATTCGTATGACCTTTGTAGTGAGTACGGTAATCCGGATACAACGTATAATCGATAGCGTCTTTCGCCAATTCCGTATGCAGCTCACGGCCATTACCGTTCGCATCTTTACGGTTGTAATCGTAAATACGATACGTGATATTACTGGTCTGCTGGATCTCGGCGATAAAACAACCCGCTCCGATCGCATGCACACGTCCCGCCGGCAAGAAAAATACATCACCTTCATTTACGTCGTAACGTTGAAGCACATCCATGATCGTATTGTTCTCCACACGTTTCACATATTCCTCAGCGTCGATTTGCTCAGAGAAACCGGAATACAGGCCAGCGCCTTTCTCTGCCTTGATCACATACCACATCTCCGTCTTACCGAAAGAGTTGTGGCGTTTTTTCGCCAGCTCATCGTCCGGGTGAACTTGAATGGATAAATTATCACGGGCATCGATAAACTTGATAAGCAAGGGGAAAGTCGTCCCAAATCTCTCCATCACCTTCTCTCCCAGCAATTCCTTGCCATAAGAACGGATCAACTCATCCAAAGACTTACCTTCCAACTCACCATTATCGACGATTGAATAATTTCCCTCAACATGAGAAAGCTCCCAGCTCTCGCCTACACCATTCTCAACCGGAGTAATACCCTTAAACGGGCAGATATCTGAACCGCCCCAAATCACCTTCTTGAGGATCGGCTTAAATGTAAATGGATATAACATAACGTGTTTTGTGTATAGAGTTTTACTTTTTGACCTTCACTTTCCTTAATACGACGGCGCTACGTGCCGGGATATAAAGTTTCAGCCATTCTTTCTTTTCTTTCTTATATAACGGGTCAAATTGCGTGAAATGCCTTATCGTATCATCGGACAAACCAAAGCCCCCGAAACGGGTAGCGTCGGTGTTCAATACGACCTCATATTCTCCCTTCGGAACCAAGAAACCGTAATCCGTGAACGATTTCGTCGGGCTAAAGTTGAACACAAAAACCAAGTCTTTACGCATATAAGCCAATATCTGATCGCCATCATTATCCCAAACCTTCTGGATAGGGGTATCTTGGAAATTCTTCACATCCCCGATCAATTCCAACATCTCACGGTCGAAATCGCCCAAGAAATGGTACTTCAAATCCAAGTTATCCACCAAATCCCATTGGCGGCGAGCGTATTTATAAGACCATCCATTGCCCTCCCTTGGGAAGTCGATCCATTCCGGATGCCCAAACTCATTTCCCATGAAGTTCAGATAACCGCCATTAATGGTAGAAGCCGTAACCAAACGGATCATCTTATGCAAGGCGATACCTCTATCTACCATGAAATTATGGTCATCTTTTTGCATATGCCAATACATATCAGCGTCGATCAAGCGGAAGATGATCGTCTTATCACCCACCAAGGCTTGATCGTGGCTCTCGGCATAACTGATCGTCTTCTCATCGGCACGACGGTTCGTCGTCTCCCACCAGATCGAAGACGGATGCCAATCCTCATCCTTCTTTTCCTTGATCGTCTTGATCCAATAATCCGGGATGTTCATAGCCATGCGATAATCAAAGCCATAACCACCATCCTCTATCTTAGCTGCCAAGCCTGGCATGCCACTCACCTCCTCAGCGATCGTTATAGCACCCGGGTTCACCTCATGGATCAATTTATTGGCCAAGGTTAAATAAGCGATAGCGTCGCCATCTTGATGGCCATTAAAATAATCGCCATAATTACAGAAAGCCTCGCCCAAGCCATGGCTGTAATAAAGCATGGAGGTCACGCCATCGAAACGGAAACCATCGAACTTATACTCCTCCAACCAGAACTTACAATTCGACAATAAGAAATGAAGCACCTCGTTCTTTCCATAATTGAAGCACAGGGAATCCCATGCCGGATGCTCACGGCGTTCGCCACTCAGGAAATATTGGTCATACGAACCGTCAAAGCGGCCTAATCCCTCCACCTCGTTCTTTACGGCGTGGCTATGTACGATGTCCATGATCACGGCGAGACCCATCCCGTGCGCCTCATCGATCAGTTGTTTCAACTCGTCCGGCGTACCGAAACGGGAAGAGGCGGCGAAGAAGCTACTTACGTGATAGCCGAACGATCCATAATAAGGATGTTCTTGTATAGCCATGATCTGAATGGCGTTATAACCATCCTTCGCTACACGAGGCAATATATTTTGACGGAATTCATTATACGTCCCCACCTTCTCCTCGTTGGTGCTCATACCGATATGGCACTCGTAGATCAAAAGGGGAGACTTCTTAGGTTTGAATCGTTTATTCTTGAATTTATAAGGGTTCTCCGGGTTCCATACTTGAGCGCTGAATATCTTAGATTGCTCATCTTGCACCACCCGGCGAGTCCATGCGGGAATACGTTCTCCGCTACCGCCGTCCCACTCGACCAGCAACTTAAACAAGTCCTCATGATACATCTGCGCATCGGTCAAAGCGATCTCCCATACGCCATTCGCCTTACGTTTAAGCTTGTATTTATTATCTTTCTGCCATCCGTTGAATGTTCCAATCAAATAAATAGCGGTAGCATTCGGCGCCCATTCACGGAACACCCAGCCTTTCGTGGTTTTGTGTAACCCAAAATAAAGATATCCGGAAGCCATCTCGGATAAGGTTAGTTTACCATTATTCGTCAGGCTCTTTTCTTTATCAATCACGTATTGATACCGGCCTTCTATAGCCGCCTCATAAGGGGCCAGCCACGGGTCATTTTTTATCAGATTTAGAGACTCCATGATTTATTATAATTTGGTTCTCGGCAAAGATAAAAGAAAAAAACATACCCATTGATAATATTAGGATATTTCTTATATTCGCGGTAAACCGTACAAAGATGAGCAAAGGAACAAAAAGTATAGCCTTTTACCTAATGATGATCCTCATTTTCGGTTCGCTGATGTACTTTATCGCCAAAGAAGGGGAAAGTCAGCAACTGGAAAACTCGATTGCGTCCATCCAAAACGCACCTAGTAATTTAGAAGAGGGATTTACCATATTTACTCAATTATTAGTACATAATATCGAGTCTTCCATAGGAATTCTGCTTTTACAAATCATCACGATATTGCTTACGTGCCGTTTGTTCGGTTGGTTATTCCAGAAGATCGGGCAACCCACCGTCATCGGCGAGATCGTTGCCGGAATCGTGCTAGGACCGTCCGTATTAGGCAATTTATTCCCGGAGGCTTCCGCCTTCCTTTTCCCTGTGGAATCGTTGGTGAATATAAATATGCTGAGTCAATTCGGACTTATACTCTTTATGTTCGCTATCGGGATGGAACTTAATATCTCCGAGGTAAGGAAAAAGCTGAAAGAGACGATCTTAATCAGTCATACCAGTACGATCGTCCCCTTCTTTTTCGGTATGCTGACCGCCTATTTCGTGTACGACAAATATGCGGATAAGAGTACGCCTTTCCTCTCTTTCGCCTTGTTTATAGGTATCGCCATGAGTATTACCGCCTTTCCCGTATTGGCACGTATTATCCAAGAGAAAGGACTTACCAAGACACATTTGGGTACCATCTCGTTGGCAAGCGCGGCGAATGGGGATATCACCGCATGGTGCTTGCTAGCGGTTGTCATAGCGATCGCACAAGCGGGTTCGATGCTAAGTGCCGTTTACAACATCTTATTCTCGGTCCTTTACATAGTATTTATGTTTTTGGCGGTGCGGCCATTCCTGCGGATGATCGGACATATTTACCACAACAAGGAGGTAATCGACAAGGGGCTGGTCGCTTTCATCTTCTTGCTATTGATCACCTCGGCTTATCTGACTGAGATACTGGGATTGCATGCCTTGTTCGGCGCTTTTATCGCAGGGGTGGTGATGCCGGGAAATGTCAAATTCCGCAAGATCATGACCGAGAAAGTAGAGGATGTATCCCTTGCGCTATTTCTTCCCTTATTCTTCGTATCCACCGGATTACGTACGGAAATAGGTCTTCTAAACAAGCCTGAATTATGGTGGCTATGCCTTATCTTCATAGTCGTGGCCATCGCGGGAAAGTTTGGGGGAGCGATGTTCTCCGCCCGATTCGTGGGTGAGAGCTGGAAGGATAGCCTATACATAGGGGCGCTCATGAATACCCGCGGGTTGATGGAGCTGGTCGTATTGACGATCGGGTACGAAATGGGGATATTGACACCTTCCGTATTCGTGATCTTAGTGCTAATGACGCTGGTCACCACCTTTATGACAACACCGTTGGTCTCATTCATCAAATTCTGTTACCGGGCGCATGACAAGTTGATGGAACAAAAAGAGAGAATGCCATTAGAGGGGATATTCAAGGTACTGTTGTCCTTCGGACGAGCCGGAAATGGACAGATCATGCTGGACGTAGCCTACCAGATGTTCGCCCAAGGCAAAAACAAGCTGGAGCTGACGGCGCTGCACTTAACGGTTGGCTCGGACATAAACCCGCTACACACGGATAATTTCGAGGAAGTCAGCTTCGGCCCGATCCTTTACGGGGCCAAGAAGCTGGGCATTCAGATACAGACCCGCTACGAGGTATCGAACAACGCCGGAGTGGATATTTGTAGCATCGTAAACAATGAGGGGTACGATTTCCTTCTGGTCGGTTCCGGGATATCGATGAGCAACACACCGGACGATATAGCGGCAAGCCACTACCGGGCCTCTTTCTACAACCGTTATTTCAAACGCTTCAAGGCTCCGGAATCCTGGTTTTATCCGGGTGCCTTATTGAAAGACAAGACGAAGATGTTTATCGAGCAAAGCAATTGCCCGGTAGGTGTATTCGTGAACCGGAATTTCGTCAAGGCATCGAATGTGATCGTGGTCATCGACTCCGAGGAGGATTTATTCCTGTTGGGATACGCCCAGACCTTATTGAAGTCTACACACGGCTCGGCCAGCGTACTTGATAAATCCAGCAGTACGACCCCGGGGAACGAGGTGATCAAGGAAAGAATCCTGCGATTCACGGAAGACGTGAAGCAGACCACGCTTCTACGAGAGAAAGACCTTACGCCCCAGTCTTTCAACGGTTTCAACTTCATGTTGATCAGTTATAAGACATGGAACGATGTCTCCGAGCACCGGAAAGAAGCCTTGCAGAAAATGCCTTCTACGTTGATATTAAGTAAATAATCCGTTATAAATCCATATAAACCCGTCTTTATGAGAATCTGTCTTTTCTTCTTGATCACCGTTTTCCTCATGGCCTGCTCCTCTACGGGGAACCAGCGGCAGGAACCGGAAAACCAGACCTTGGAAACGATACTCAACCGCAAAAGCGTACGTAAGTACAAAGATCGCCCGGTAGAAAAGGAAAAGATAGACAAACTGATACGAGCCGGAATGGCCGCCCCTTCCTCCCGTGACAGGCGACCTTGGGAATTCATTATCGTAACCGACCGGAAAGCCTTGGACACAATGGCCGAAGGTCTCCCCTTCGCCCGGATGCTGAAAGAGACAAGGCAAGCGATCGTCGTTTGTGGCGATACGATCAAATCCTCCAACGCTTGGTTTCTGGATTGTTCCGCCGCCTCGCAAAACCTGCTACTTGCCGCCGAATCCATGGGATTGGGAGCCGTATGGACGGCTGTTTACCCCTATCCGGACCGGATCGAGATCGTCCGGAAAGAGCTTCAGCTACCGGATCATATCATGCCGTTGAACGTCATACCAGTGGGATACCCCATGCAGAAAGAGACTCCCAAAAACAAATACAACGTCCAACAGATCCACCACAATGGCTGGTAAAGCTATATGACTTCCAGATAACTCCGTCCGTTTCCCGCCCGGTTCACCCGGATCTGCACGGGAATACGTTCCGTCATTTCCTGTACGTGCGAGATGACGCCGATCTTGCGCCCTTGCGTACGCAGGCTCTCCAAGGCATCCATAGCGACCCGCAACGTCTCCGCGTCCAAAGAGCCGAAGCCCTCATCGATAAACAGGCTCTCTACCTTCATCCGGTTCGAGGAGAGCGAGGACAAGCCTAGCGCCAAGGCCAGCGAGACCAAGAAAGATTCCCCTCCGGAAAGGCTATGCACGGTACGGATCTCGTCGCACATATCTTGGTCGATCACCTGCAAAGCCAAGGTATCCGGCACACGCTCTAACCGGTAACGCCGGGATAGTTGCCGCAATTGCACATTCGCGTAACTCAACAAGACATCCAAGGTGTAGCCTTGGGCGATCCTACGGAACTTGGCGCCATCCGCCGAGCCTGCCAATTCATTCAGCTTCGCCCAACGCTCGCTCATCGCCCTCCGCTCCGAGAGCTCTTGCTGGAAACCGGCTATCTTCCGCTTATTCTCCTCATGCGTACGCAGACGGAAACTACATTCAGACTTTTGGGCCGTCATTTCCGACAAAGATTCCTCCAGCGTCTTCCCCTCGGAGTTCTCTTGATAGGCAACCATCCAGTTATCCAGCTCCTGCCGGCGTGCGGAAAGGAGACCGGAAGTCTCCGCCAGATCCTTCTTGATCTGTTCCGTAATCCCCCGGTATTGCTCCACCTCGCCGGCGTGCCTCGTCGTACTCTCTTGCAACTGCTTCAAATGGTTCTTCAAGGCTTCTACCCGTTCGTGGAAGGTACGTTCCACCTGGTCGGCGGGCTGGCCTCCCAGCAGGAGATTCCGCTCCGAACGCAAGCGGGTATAGGATTGATCCTTCTCGTCGTAGGCTTTCGCGGCGTCCTCGTACTGCTTACGCAAGGGAGGGAGGAAAGCTTCGTACGACTCCCGTTCCGCTTGGTGGGCGCTCCGCTCCCGTTCCAATTCCCGCAGGCGTTCCCCGTTAGTTTGCCACTGGCGGGCGAAATCCGTCAAGGTCTCCCGGAAACTTTCCGGGTCCTTGTTCCAGCCCGTCTGCCATGCGTCATTCCCAAACAAGGCGTTGGCGGCGGATAGGGATTGGGACAGCTTCTCCTGCTGCTCCCGCTTATCCAGTTCTTCCCGGTCGATTTGCTCGGACAGGGATTGTAGCTGGTTCCTTAATTCCGTCCGTGCGTTCTCGTCCGCGGCGATTTGTTTATGCAGCTCCAGTTCTTTCTGTTGCAGGGCGGCGAGTTGTTTCCCGTAAGCCTCCTGCCGTTCTTTCCGGTCGAGAAGCCGCTTGAGGCGCAGGGTAGCTTCCGAGATGCGATCCGCCAAGGCCAACAGACGCTCATGCGCCTCGTGAGAGGCGAAAGGATGCTCAAGGCTTCCGCAGACCGGGCAAGGCGTTCCGGCGGTCAGCTTGTCCCGCAGGCTTTTGATATCGCCAGTCGTCACGAACTGGGCTTGCTCCAACAATAAACGTTCCCGTTCCGTACGGCAGGTCTCGATCGATCGATCCAAAGCCTCCGGTTCCAATTCCTTGAGGGCAAGCGCTACGGACTTCCGCTCTTCCTCGATCTTTACCTGTTCCTTGGCGTGCGTCTCCGCTTCCCGCCGCAAGGATTGTCCTCGCACCTCCAACCGCTGGATTTTCTGCCGGATGGCTAGCAAGGCCTTGTCCGACCGCTCGACCGCCCGGCGAGCCGTAAGGCAGGTATCCAGATGGATCAACAAGGCCGACAGTTGCTCGGCGATCCCCTCCTTGCTCCGGTAACGTTCACGCCACGACGTCAGCTTGTCCCATTCCTCCGAGGCTTTCTTCTGCCGCTCTTCCACCTTCCTGAGTTTCTCTTCCGCCTCCTGCTTCCTCCGGGAGAAGTCTTTCATCCGTTCATCGGCCTCGGAGCGGGCTTTCAAGGCAGATTCCAGTTGCACGTCCAGTTTCCGGGCCTGTTGCAATTCCAGTCGCAGACGCTTAGATTCCTCATCCATCCTCGCCAATCGCACCTCCCCTTGCTCATACTCCTTCCTCGCAGTTTCCAGCGATGCCAACGCCCGTTCCAAGAAGCGGGCGTTCTCCTCCCGCTGTTTTTCCTTCGAGGCGATCTGGACCTCGGCCGCTTTCACGGCCTCCCGCAAGCTTTGCCGCTCGACCCTCGCCTTCTCCAGGCGAGCCAGCTCCCCCTCCAAGGCCGAAAGGCGAGTCCGGGAGGCTTCCACCTCCTCCTCCGACAGAAGCTCTATGCCTTGTACGCGAGCGTATAGCTGCTCGTAGACCTCCTTCGCCTCGGCGTTCTTGGCGAAGATCCGGCGGGAGATCTCCGAGTATTGCTCCGTACCGGTCAGTTTTTCCAGCAAGGAGGCCTTCTCGCCCTGCTCCGCTTTCAGGAAGGTAGAGAAATCGTTCTGGGCCAAGAGCACCGAGCGGGTAAACTGATCGAAAGTCAGGCCGATCAGCTCGATGATACGGGCTTGCAGGTCCTTGTTGGTTCCCGGCTCCTCTTTCCCGGCATCTATATTATATAATGTAAGGCGAGCGGCCTGCAAACGTCCACTCTCCTTCTCCCGGGCCCGGGATACGGACCAGCGGGCGCGATACCGACACCCGTTCAACGCCACGAAATCCACCTCGGCGTAACCCGAGGCCGTCCCGCGGCGCAAGAGGAAGCGGGGGTCGCTTTGCGGCAACACCTCCTCTTGCACGTCCCTCAGCCGCACGTTATTCTCCCTCGCCAGCTCCGTTCGCGGCGTACGGGAGAAAAGGGCGAGGCACATGGCATCCAGCAACGTGGATTTTCCCGCCCCCGTAGGCCCGGATATAGCGAAGATACCCGCCGAAGCCAAAGGCTCTTCCGTAAAATCAATGGAAAACTCTCCTTCCAGCGACGCCAGATTGCGTCCTCTGATCGCCAGCACTCTCATAAAGAAACCTCCCTCATCACCTCATTAAACAATGTCTCTATCTCCTCGGGCAACTCACCTCCGTATTTCACGGCAAACGTATGCCTCAGCATATCCAGCGGGGCTATCTTTTGCAAATCGTTATACGATAAGGCCCTCTCCTCCGCCTCCCCTTCCCGCCGGGGATACGAAGGAACGATGGAGGTGAGGCGGACCGCCTTCCCGACCAACGCCTCCTCTACCCGATGGCGGAACGTAGGGTCCGGCTCCGTCAGCAGGACCCGTATCTCCAGATAAGGCCAGCGGCTCTCGTCCTCCCTGCCCTCCTCCGGCTCCGGAAGCCCGGAGAGGCATCGCAAGACCTCCTCCGGTGGTAACGGGCTGTCCAGTATACGCATCAAGTCCGCGACTCTGGGAATCCCGATCGCCTCGATCTCCGTGACACTCCCCTCCTCGATCTCTACAGCTATCACTTGATGCCGGTAATTCTTCTCCGAGAACGACATGGGAAGCGGGCTTCCGGCGTAACGTACCGCCTCGCGCCCGCCGATCCGTTGCGCTTTATGGATATGCCCTAACGCCGTATAAGCGATCCCGGCGTCGAAGGTATCCGCGGATACGGACTCCAGACCTCCCATGATCGCACGCTCGCTCCGGTCGTCCTCCGATAGTTCGGCTCCGGTAGCGTGGAGGTGTCCCAAGGCTACGATCGCCTCGCCGGGATTCCTCCGGGCATCCGCATAAGCGTAGAGCCGCCGGTACATCCGCCCGATACCCGCCACATACGAGTCGGGCTCTCCCTCCTCCGAGACGGCCGGGTAATCCCCTTGGCGGAGGAAAGGCACCGCCAGGCAAAGCGCCTCCCGTTCTCCCGCACGGTTCCTCAAAGGGACGACGAGCGAGGCGAGGTCGATCTCCCCGGAATCCGTCCTCCCCACGATACCCACGATCGAGGTATTCAATTCCTCCAGCAAGGGATTCGGGGCTTCCAGACGGATCGCGGAGTCGTGATTGCCGGCGATGATCACGATCTGCAAGCCCGGGTTCAGGCGATTCGCCTCCCGCAGGAAACGATAGAAACGGCGTTGCGCCCCCGCGGAAGGGTTCGTCACGTCGAACACGTCGCCAGCGATCAACAGGACATCCGTCTGCCGCTCCGCCAAAAGATTTGTCAGAAAACCGAGGAAAGCCTCGTGCTCCGCCTCCCGGTCGTAGCCGAAAAAGGTCTGGCCCAGATGCCAGTCGGCCGTATGGATAAGTCTCAATGCCATTTATCTTCTTCTATTTTGATCTGGCAAATGTACTTCTTTCCCATCAGATATCAGATTTTGGTAGAATGAAAAAAACGAATGATCAAGCGTATCCCCCCTTATATACCGGCAGCACGACCGAGAAGCGGCTTCCTTCTCCCCTTCCACGATTATTTATCTACCCGGCATCTTCCTTACTCGTATCCGTACGGCTACATTCTTGTATCTACGTATCTGCATCCGTGTATCCGTACGGATACGAAGATGCAGATACGTAGATACAAGGACGCGGATACGTAAGTGCAAGAACGTAACCGTACGGGTACCCGCTTGTATCCGGGCAACAAAAAGCCGGTATCCGGGCGGGTACACGTGAGTACCTGCCCGGATACCGGCCCGCGTCTATCATCCTAGCCTATATCTCATCCGGAGATTCCGAGTCGGAGCCGCCGGAGCCACCCGGTCGTCCTTCCGCCAGCTTGTCCACCCAAGCGAAAGTAGCCTTCTGAAGATCCGTCTTGAAAGCCTCGTCAGGCTGGAAGTTAAGGTTCACACTTTTGATATTCTTGGCGTTGACCTCCTCCTTGGTAGGTACCCCCAAACTGGAAAGCGTAACGCTGAAACTACCCCAGTTACCCAGTTTCACGCTCTCGCCTCCCAGCAGCCTGCGAAGCAAGATCTTACGAAGCTGGCGGATGGCCATCATCGCCTCGGAAGGGTTCAACGTAGTCTCGTCGGCGAGTTCCATCGCTACCTCGGTCTCGTCCGCTTGGGCGGTAGTTACTTGAGTTACATACCATTTCTTAGGAGCTTCCTTGTCCAAAGGGTTTATTCGTTGCACGGGTTTTACTAGTATTGCCATGATAAATAGATTTATGGGTCTCTCTTGGATGGAGGCCCTGATTATTAAATCTTCAAATATAACAATAGAGTTCCACTCTCACAAGTTAAAACCGGATTACTATTCGCACTTTCTTGAAAAAACTATTTGTAAGCAAAACCTAGTAAACTCATAATAATTTGTTACTTTTGCGGTGGTTTTAAATAGGAACAACATAATTAATAAACATACCTATGGCAAAGATTACAAAAGAGGAGGCCCTTCGGTACCATGCCGAGGGCAAACCGGGTAAGATCGAGGTTATCCCGACAAAGCCTCATAGCACGCAAACGGATTTATCCCTAGCTTATTCGCCGGGCGTAGCCGAGCCGTGTCTGGAAATCGAGAAGAATCCGCTGGACGCGTACGAATATACGGCGAAAGGTAATTTGGTAGCCGTAATCTCCAACGGTACCGCAGTACTCGGGCTGGGCGATATAGGCCCTTTGGCCGGTAAGCCGGTGATGGAAGGCAAGGGATTGCTATTCAAGATATTCGCAGGTATCGACGTATTCGATATCGAGGTAAACGAGAAAGATCCGGAGAAGTTTATCCAGACCGTGAAGGCGATCTCGCCCACGTTCGGAGGAATCAACTTGGAGGATATCAAGGCACCGGAGTGTTTCGAGATAGAGACTCACTTGAAGAACGAGCTGGATATCCCCGTCATGCACGACGACCAGCATGGTACGGCAATCATCTCCGGCGCCGGGCTGATCAACGCCTTGGAGATCGCCGGCAAGAAGATCGAGGACGTGAAGATCGTGGTGAACGGCGCCGGAGCCGCCTCCATCTCATGTACGAAACTGTACGTGATGCTGGGAGCGCGCAAGGAGAATATCGTCATGTGCGACAGCAAGGGCGTTATCTCTACCAGCCGCCCGGACTTGAACGCCGCCAAGCGGGAGTTCGCTACCGACCGCCCGATCAAGACCTTGCAGGAGGCCGTGGTGGGAGCCGACGTATTCTTGGGCCTCTCCGTGGCGAACGTATTGACCAAGGAGATGGTACGTAGCATGAACGCCGACCCGATCGTATTCGCCTTGGCGAACCCGAACCCGGAGATCTCCTACGCCGACGCTATGGCCTCGCGGGACGATATCATCTTCGCTACCGGACGTTCCGACTATCCGAACCAGATCAACAACGTGCTGGGATTCCCTTATATCTTCCGCGGTGCCTTGGATACGCACGCCAAGGCGATCAACGAGGAGATGAAGCGGGCCGCCGTCTACGCCATCGCCGACCTTGCCAAGGAGCCTGTCCCCGACGTGGTGAACGCCGCCTATAAGCTGAAACGAACCACTTTCGGACGCGACTATATCCTTCCGAAAGCGCTCGATCCCCGCTTGCTGACCCGTGTATCTTGCGCCGTGGCGAAAGCCGCTATCGACTCGGGCGTGTCTCGCAAGACGATCACCGACTGGGAGGGCTACGCCAACCATTTGCGTGAGATGATGGGGTACGATAATAAACTCTTGCGCTCGTTCACCGATATGGCGAAAGCGAACCCGAAACGGGTGGTATTCGCCGAGGCGAACCACGTGAATATGCTGAAAGCCGCCGCCGAGGCGAAAGCGGAAGGTATCTGTTTCCCGATCTTGCTGGGTAACGAGGAGCGTCTGGCCAAGATCGCCGCCGAGGAGAATATCAGTCTGGACGGTATCGAGATCGTCAACCTCCGCCACGACCGCGAGACGGAACGCCGACACCGCTACGCCCGTATCCTTACCGACAAGAAGGCGCGCGAGGGCGTGACCTACTCGGAGGCTTGCGAGAAGATGGTAGACCGTAACGCCTTTGGTATGATGATGGTGGCTACCGGCGACGCTGACGCTTTCGTGACGGGTGTATACAGCCGCTACTCGGAGGTTACCAAGATGGCGGAGCAGATCATCGGCATCCGCCCGAGCTACAAGCATTTCGGCGCCTTGAACATCCTGACGTGCAAGAAGGGTACGTTCTTTATGGCCGATACGTTGATCAACCGTCATCCGTCGGCCGAGGTATTGATCGATATCGCCCGCCTGACGCACGACGCCGTGAAGTTCTTCGCTCACGAGCCGGTGATGGCGATGTTGTCTTACTCGAACTTCGGTTCCGACAAGCAGGGCAGTCCGCTGAAAGTACACGAGGCGATCGACTTCTTGCATAAGACATACCCAGACATGGTAGTAGACGGAGAGATGCAAGTAAACTTCGCCCTCGACAAGAAGCTGCGTGACGATATGTACCCGTTCAACAAGCTGAAAGGACAAGACGTGAATACCTTGATCTTCCCGAACCTAAGCTCCGCCAACAGCGCGTACAAGCTACTGGATACGCTAGGTATCACCGAGACGATCGGCCCGATCCAGATGGGATTGAACAAACCGATCCACTTCACCGACGTAGAAAGCTCTACCCGTGATATCGTGAACCTGACTACCGTAGCTGTCGTAGACGCTATCGTTCAGGAGCAGATCGAGAAAGAAGGTTGATAGGGCTTATCCCCTATCAATACTATCCCCAGTTGTAGAGACGGGGCGTGCCCCG
>ERZ780168.2318-NODE-2318-length-17192-cov-3.705608_pt1 | contig 17192 bp, 15 predicted proteins | sample MGYA00510981_ERZ780168 | MGnify/ENA primary metagenome ERZ780168 (study PRJEB29588, sample SAMEA2158769) | human gut metagenome | biome: human gut; feature: human-associated habitat; material: faeces | place: Denmark | collected 2008/2010 ...
TCTGCGCGCCGGCGCGCAGTTAAACTTAAAAAGCGCTAAAGGGGTGTGGGGGAAAACAAGAGTTTTCCCCCACATGCCGCAAATAATATTACGAACGCCTCTCCTCCGAAACAGTCCGGCGGACTGTTTCGGAACTATCTCTAAAAAGCAACGAACCCAGAATGAAAGGACAATAATGGTAGTAATCAACGTTAAAATAGTTTCAATGTCAAAGGACGCATACTACGACAGCGAATGCGGATTCGTCCGCTGCGGGGACGGAGTATTCACAAAGGTCGGCAATATGTGCGACTATTCTCCCGTCCACGGCGAGGAGGTCATCGACGGAAAGGGGCTTACCCTCTACCCCGGATTCATCGACGCTCACTGCCACCTCGGCATGTGGAACGACGCGCTCTGCTTCGAGGGCGAGGACGGCAACGAGGACACCGACCCCTCTACGCCTCACCTCCGCGCGATAGACAGCGTGAATCCCATGGACAGGTGCTTTGAGGACGCCGTGAACGCCGGCGTGACCTCCGTGTGTACCGGCGTAGGCTCCGCGAATCCGATAGGCGGCTCTTTTATTATAATGAAAACCTGGGGAAGCAAGCGGGTCGACAAGCTGATCGTCAAATCCCCAGCCGCCATTAAATTCGCCCTCGGTGAGAACCCCAAGAACACCTACAACGACCGCGACGAGACCCCGGTCACACGAATGGCTACCGCTGCGATAATCCGTGAACAGCTCATCAAGGCGAAGCGATACAGCGAGGATATCGCGGAATACGAGCGCCTGAAAGGCACCGAGGACGAAATATCCCGCCCTGATTTTGACATCAAGTGCGAAGCACTCCTTCCGCTGTTCGACAAGGAGCACCCGCTCAAGGCGCACTTCCACTGCCACCGCGCCGACGATATTTTCACAGCGCAGCGCCTCGCGAACGAGTTCGGTCTTGACTACGTGCTGATACACTGCACCGACGGCGCCCTCATCGCCGACGAACTCGCAGAGGACAGCCCCGCGATAGTCCTTGGCCCGATTTTCGGCGACCGCGGCAAGCCCGAGCTTGCAAACCACGACATCTCCACCCCCGCAGTGCTGTCCGGAAGCGGACTTCGCTTCGCGCTCTGCACCGACCACCCCGAGACCCCGATACAGTACCTCCCGCTGACTGCGGCGCTTGCAGTCCGCGGCGGACTTTCCAGTGAGGAAGCGCTCCGCGGGATCACCATCACAGCCGCCGAGATACTCGGAGTTTCCGACCGCATAGGCTCCGTGGAGCCCGGCAAGGACGCCGATTTCACACTCTACGCCGACGAACCGGTCAGCATGATGACCCAGCCGCTGCTTACGGCAGTCCGGGGTAAAGTCGCTGTTAACAAAATAATCTGAAAAAATTTGTGCAAACTGCAACCTTTTAATGGTCTGCACGGTATTATATATGAATTCATACGGACGTAAGCCCGTATCCGACGGAGAAATGATATGCTGACACTATCGCTCTGCGCTGCGGAAAACTTCGAGGAGGTAATGGAATTCTATATGCCAATGGTGTATAGGATCGCTTTCGCGCGCCTTGCCGACCGAAGCGACGCCGAGGACGTCACCCAGGACGTATTCCTGAGGTACTTCCGCACAGGACTGACATACGAATCCGAGGAACACCGGAAGGCATGGCTTATCCGGTGCGCCGTGAACTGCGCCAAGAACGTCGCCGGCTCCGCGTGGACCCGCCACAGAAGCCGCGGCGAACTGACCGAGAACCTTGACGACCCGGACAACGAGCCGATGGCTTCCTGCTGCGAGGAGCAGTTCGAAAAAACCGAAAGGCGGCTCGCCGTGATGAACGCGGTGATGAAGCTGCCCGAAAAATACCGCACGGTGATACACCTGTTCTACTTTGAGGACATGTCGGTCGCGCAGATAAGCAGCGCGGTCGGCGCGGGTGAATCTACCGTGAAATCACAGCTCAGCCGCGCGCGCAAATTGCTGAAGCCGCTGCTGAGTGAATTCGCAGAACCCGCAGGGGAGGTGGTTTTCTGATGAAATTCAGCGAAGAATATAAGAAGTCAGCGGAAAACATGAACCCCGACAGACAAACTATCGACAGAATGAAGGCGGCAGTCCTGAAGGAGCTACAGGAGCACCCGGACGCTCCCGCTCAACCGCTTGAGGAGCCTAAGAAACCGCTCCCGCTGCGCCGTATCGCGTGCATCGGCGGAGCAGTCGCGGCATGCGCGGCTATCACCATTGCTGCGGTGAATCTCGTTCCCTCTCTTAAGGCTTCCAATGCAATGATATCTTCCGGTGCTATTGCCGATTCATCGGCGTCAGCCGCAGAAATCGCAGGCAATGAAACTGCCGCTCCGGAATTCTCGATGATACAGAACGCGGCCACGGCTGGCTCCGCAGAGGATATCGCCGAGGAAGCAGCCGCAGACGAGGCTCCGGCAGACGACGCATACGGTTTCGACAACGGAATCGCAGGTACAGACGGCATTATATACAACGATAACAGATACGAAAATGAAAACCCCGGAGCCGGCGACGCACCGATACCCGAACAGTCGGCAGAGGCTGTACCGGCCGAAGGCGCGGCGGATTCAATTTCTGATTCCACCAACAAGGGGCACACCAATCCGGCATTTGCTCCGGACGGCAGTGCGAACGAATTCGTTCCGGTTACGTATGAAGTACCTGAAGATTCCACCGACGAGTCTCTGATCGACAATGAACGCCCCAATCCGGAATCCGGCGTAATCGACACGTCGGGAAATACCACCAGCGATAACGGCAGCTCCACCGAGGATTCGTGGGCAGAAACCTTGGACTGCTGTGACTCCACCGAGGAAATATCCATCTCCTGGGAAGCCACATATGAACCTGACGACGACCGCGGGAATCCCTCGGCAGGCGGCGCCTGGGTGATCGTGCGCTCCCCGCAGGGCTGGCTGACCGCTGACGGCGAGCGATACGACGCCGTTAAGAACGCTGCCGCGCCCGCTGATATATCTGTTTTCTACTGGGCTAACTCACCGGTGGAAAACAAAGACTTCTGCCTGGTGATAGACGGCGATATGCTGTATCTTTTTGATGATCAGATGAACTACCTCGGCGGATACAAAAAGCGATAAGCAGCGATTAGCCATGTAGAATTGACATATCCATGACGATATCCGCATATATTTACTCTGCACCGACATTTTTACGGGTCGGGGCTGCGGCCAGTCCGCAGCTCTGACCCGCTTTTCTTGTGAAGTAGCTAGATTAAATTTACTTAATTTACTTTAGCTATTCTGAAATTTGTGTGAAATTCTGAAAAAAGCACAAAAAAAGGCTTGAAACGTTAAATGTTTTATGGTAAAATGTACTTGATAGAAAACAAACGTTATATAACACGGCCTGGTTGATAATTATTTAACAATACCCATGAGGTGATAAACTTGACAGCACAGAATAAGCGGACGTCTGAACGCAGACCCGCAGACCCCATTCCGATAATCAGCGAACGCCCGGTTCAGCTGACTGCGCGCACCACCACACCCGCGCTTGCCGATCCAGAGCCGCTCTTGCGCGCCATTGAGAGCAGCGGCAACCTTGCCTTCACGATGAGCTTCAAACAGGGCTTCCCTGCCCGGATACTCGCGGGAAAAAACCCGATAGGTTCCGCAGGGGATACTATAATCATGGGCGACGTTGTTCACCCGGACGATTACCAGCCGTTCTGCGAGGTAATAGCGCAGGTCACGGCAGGAACCGCAGATGAAATAAAGCTCCACGCGCGGCTCAATAACGGCGGCGACTACCAGTGGTTCTATATCACCGGTAAGGTCCACCGCAGCGGAAGCCCCCTTGAATTCATCGAGGGCATGATGTTCAACGTCACCGACTACCTCGACTGCGAGGGCGAGGACATCGTAATGCGCCGCTACCGCAGCAAGCACTCCGTGAAGATAAACGACCAGTCCACGTATACTCTGCGGGATATTCTCGGCGAGGACTACCTAGTGCGCATTCAGCAGCCGCTCTCCCAGGCGAGCGGGCTGTTCTCCGCGATAACCGACAACGACGGCGCGGTTATCCTCCCCAAGGGTCAGGACAGGAAAATCAATCTGAACAAGATGGACTACCAGCGCAAAAAGAGTATCCGCGTACGTCACCAGACCATCGGAACATGGCTCATCACCGGCGAGGATCAGGATATCGTCGATAATAACGCGCAGCTTCTGGATACTATGGTGCACACCATCTCCATCGTTGCGAACTCCTACGTTGCACTTGTCGACGAGATGGAGACCTCCCAGAATGCAAACAAACTCCTCGGTCAGAACTTCGAGGATCAGATAATGGTGAACGGCGTTTACTCGATATTCCTGCAAAGCCCCGACACCAAGACCGCGATCAAGAACATCACGCTGCTCATGACCGAGCATTTCGACCTCTCCGAGATCGAATTCTGCACCGATGAGCAGAACTCCGGAAAAGCCTATAAGCTCGACCGCACCGGCATGGTGCTCCCGGTAATTGTCAATTTCACCTGCAAGCAGGATATCCGCGACGAGCTGGATTACAGCGGTATAGTATGCACGGATCTCCGCACCATCGGCATGGACAGGGAACGCAAAAACCTTAGCTGCGTACTCGCCCGCACCTACGACCAGGGTGCCAACCGCGGAGTGCTGCTCTACACCTCCCGCACCGCTGACCGCGAATGGAGCAGCCGCGAACGCAGCCTGCTCAAATCCCTGACCCAGCTTCTTTCCACAGTTATCTACAAAATGTTCATGGAGGAAGAGCTGCGCAACTCCCAGAACAAGCTTGAGCGCCTCGCATACTACGACGTAGGCACCGGAATGCCGAACCGCAGCATGTTCGAGCGCGACTTCACCGAGGAGATCTCCGAAAACCGCAGCGGCGCTGTCATCGCTGTGGAATTCTCCAACCTCAAGAGCATTTCCGAAATATACGGCTTCGAATACGCCGACGATATCCTGAAAAGCTGCGCGGAGTATATCCTTGCGCTCCCGTGCAGTTCGCAGAAGAAGGTCTACCGCTTCTCAAGCGACATTCTGTTCATATCGCTCAGCGGTATCCAGCGCGAGGAAGCGCGGCAGTTCGCCCAGGCGGTGCTGACGAAATTCCATTCGCCATGGTATCTCCACAATAACGAACATCATATCCGCGTCTATGCCGGATTCACGATCTACCCGCACGACGCGGAGAATATCCAAACCGTTGTCAGCGCCGCTACTCACACCCTTCGCCTCGCAAAGGAACATCTCAGCGATGATGCCGTGTGCTACTCCGAGGGACTTGAGGACGCCCTCACTGACAACCGCATGGTAAAGAAGCTCATCACCGACGCCGCCGAGAACGGCTTCAAGGGGTTCTACTACCTCTATCAGCCGGTGCTTGAGATGAAGACCGGACGGCTCCACTGCTGCGAGGCTACGCTGTTCTGGGGCAATGAAGATATGACCGTGCCGCGTAGCAGATTTCTGCCGATAATCGACCAGCTCGGTTACTCGCGGCAGCTCTACCGCTTCGCCTGCGACAAGATATGCAGCTTCTGCGCCTCCGTGCGCGAGCAGGGCTATCCGGAGTTCCGCGTGAGCTTCAAAATGCCTGAGAATATTCTCAACAGCGAAATCTCAGTTGACGTGCTCCAGAGCACACTGCTTGAGTATTCCCTGCCGCCAAGCGCGATAAGCATTTCTGTAACCGAAGCGGAAGGCACCCTCACCAGCGGCGGTATCTACCTCCAGGCGCTCTCACGCATGGGAATGAACATCATCGCCGATGACACCGGCGCGGGCTATTTCACGGACGCTCCGCTCAGCAACGCTTCTGTCAAGACCATAAAGATACGCGCCGACCGCTTCAGCGGCGACAGCGTGTCCTCGGGATTCGTGCGCTCGCTGATAAAGAAGGCGCACAGCAAGGGTATCGCGGTATGCGCGAAGGACGTCGACAGCCCATCCGACCTGACGGCGATAGGCGGCTCCGAAATCGACCTAATCGAGGGCATTTTCAACGGCAGACCCCTGCGCGATCATGAGTTCATTGAGAGAATGTCCGAGGGTCTCGGCGCTGGCTGAGCACAGATTTACGACATAACTGACGGCGCACCACTCCTCCCGGTGCGCTGTTTTTGTATTGACAATCCCGGCGGAATATAGTATAATTGTAGCATGTGAGAAAGGCGGTGCCGTATGTTCGGACTGTTTAAAAAGAAAATTCTCAAGACCGAGGAGGAAAAGCGCGCGGAGAGTCTCCCGAGGACGAAAAAAGTGCAGTTCGAGCCGATGAAGGTCGCGGAAGCCGAACAGCTTCTTGACGCGGATATCCGCGCCGTGCTGGGATTTTCCCCGGTGAACTACTACGCGACAAAGGATCGCTACCTGCTTTGCACATTCTGGTATACTGACGACCTCTCGGAAATCTACATGAGATTCGAGCTGCGGGTGGACGACCTCCCGCACGGACACACTAAAATGTACCAGATCGACAAGGTTCTTATGCGCGACATTCTGCGCAAATTCGGTCAGAATATAAATATCGGAGAGTAATTATGAACAATTTTTCGGTGCTTGAATGCCCGGTTTATTTCGACAAGACCAACATGCTTGACATGCTTTCCCTTTCGGCGGGGCGGGCTATCCTCTGCCAGAACCGTTTAGGTGAGCAGATAATCGCCGACAACTCCTGGGGACTTGACCCGATGAAGGGCATGATACGCTTCGGCGAGCGGGAATTCCGCGCAGGAATACTCGGCTCTGAATCCGAGATACAGAACACCTGGCTCTGGAGCTGGGCGCACACCGAGAGCGGTCTGCCGGAAAGCTCCACGGCTGTCTCCAGACGAGTCAAGAAGCTCCTGCCGGAGCTTCCGGAGTTCCAGACCGGGAAGTTCATGCTGGACGAAGTCCACAACGGCCACGATCTTGCGATGATCTCCTGCGGAGTTTCACACGAGAACCTCTGCTACTACAGATGCCCCTACGACGGCGGCGCCGCACTGGTGACGATTTCCGGACTTCCCGAGGATATCTTTGCCCCGGTGGACAGCACGGCGTTCCTGCGGCAGTATATCGAGATAATCAGCGGATTCTACTGCGACCACAGGCTTCTCGCAGCGGGGTTCCTGTACCAGAACGGAACTTCTTTCACGGAGAGCGAAAATGCGCTCACAGCGGATTTCGGCGAGCGTAACCTCAGATTCCTTTTCGAGCAGACCGAGGACGGTATCTCAAGGGTTCTGGACATATCGGAGGCCTGATTGACAAACTAGCATACAGCAAAAGGTGGAGCGTTACGCCCCACCTTTTTTATTTACATCGGAATGTGAGTGTTTGAAAGGAGTTCAGCAACGATGTCCTGCGGCGCGCCGTAGTCCGTCTGCCCGGAAGCCAGCACGATACGGTGAGCCAGCACCGGAATCGCGACTGCCTTTACGTCGTCCGGGGTCGCGTAGTCCCTGCCGTTCATCAGAGCCATCGCCTGAGCCGCACGGAACATCGCGATGGAGCCGCGCGGGCTTGCTCCGAGCTTCACCTGCTGTAGGAATCTCGTTGCAGTCACCAGCGACAGTATGTAAGCCTTGACGTTATCCGCGACCTTCACCTGCGCCGCCTGCCGGCGAAGCTCCATCAGCTCCTCAAGCGGCATCACCGGCTGAGTTTCCTGGCGCTGCGGCATGACCTCCAGCATTTTCATCTCGGCGGCGCGGTCGGGATACCCCACCGATATCCGCATGAGGAAGCGGTCAAGCTGAGCGTCCGGAAGATGATACGTGCCGAAAGTCTCTATCGGGTTCTGCGTTGCGAGGGTCATGAACGGCTTCGGAAGCTGGTGCGTCTCGCCGTCGACGCTTATCTGAAGCTCCTCCATCGCCTCCAGCAGCGAGGACTGCACCTTCGGGGAGGCGCGGTTTATCTCGTCTGCAAGCAGGAAGTTGCACATCGCCGCGCCCGGCTTGTAGCTTCCCTTGCCCGTGTTGATGTCCACCACCGTGTAGCCGATAACGTCCGACGGCATGAGATCAGGCGTGAACTGAATGCGCCCAAAGCTTCCCGAAACGCTCTTTGCAAGCGTTTCCGCGAGCAGGGTCTTGCCAACTCCGGGGACGTCCTCGATGAGCACGTGACCGCCCGCAAGCATTGCGCAGACTACCTTTTCTATTACCGGGCGCTTTCCGATTATCGAGCGCTCGATGTTATTTATAAGCTGTTCAACCTTGTTGTTCATTTTTTTGCTCCTTATACACGTTATACGCTCCGCTTGCGGTTATGATGATGGTGTTCACGAGTACTGCCGCGAAAATCAGCAGCTTCACCAAACCTGCGTAGCTTCCTTCCATGCTGCTTATGTTCGGCGTTAACAGCTCCGGCGCTGATATGTTTATAAATACTCCTGCGGCTCCCGCCAGCACTGGAAGTCCAAGCGCAGTTATACTATACACAACCAGCGGCATGCTAAGCTCATTACGTATCCTTTTAGTATAAAACACATGCAATTTTCCTGACAGTATACCACATGGAATAGCTGCGGCAGGATACAGCACCAATAGAGTTACAAACGCAGAAAACACCACGCTCAGCAGATATTCGGTAAAAAATCCGGCGGCACACAGCCCGGCGTATTTCAGATATTTCATTGATCACGCTCCTCACCCTTGTCTGGCTCGGCGACGCCTAAAAGCGGTTGAATACACAATGTTGATATCCCGCTGACTATCGCTACGCCTCCGATTCCTATTGAGAAGAAAAAAAGCGTCATCGCCTTGCCAAGTCCGTCCCAACCAGCCCATATACTTTCGCTGAACGCAAACGTAAGTATTATCCCCAGACCGCAAAGCACGACCAGTGCGGCAAAAACTGTGAGGAAATACCATTTCGAACTTATCATGAGCCTTTTCCTGATTATGTTCATAAAGGCGACGTGCAAAAATCCCGAGCCGATACAAAGTACTGCGCCAACAATAATAAATAAGCCGATCGAAACGGTGTAAAATAAGTCAAATATGTAGCAGAACAGCCAGTCAATCGGCAGGCATGCCAGATTCATAGCTAACCCTGCGGCGCAAATCCCGGCGTATTTCAGCTTTATCAATATACACCTCCTGCATGTCGGAGAAACTGCAAAAACGGCGCAGCCCGAAAGCTGCGCCGCAGTCAGCGTATGTTGTTGTTCAACAATCAGTTGAGCAGGGAGTGCTCATCGGAAGCGTCGAACAGGTGGATCTTGTTCGGGTCGAGAGCGAGCTTAACAGTATCCTGAGGACGTGCAGTGCATCTCGGAGATACTCTGGCGGTGAGCGGGATACCCTCGCAGGTGAGGTACAGGAATGTCTCAGCACCGAGCATTTCGGTTACGTCAACAGTAGCCTCGATCATACCAGTCTTAGCGGTGGAGAGGAACATCTCCTCGTCGTGAATGTTCTCAGGACGGATACCGAGGATAACTTCCTTGTCTACATAGTACTTCAGACCCTCGTTGTCAGCCTTTGCGGAGGGCAGCTCAACGTAGAACTTGCGGCCTCTGGAGGTCTTGGTGTCCTCAGAACCGAACTCAACGGTGTACTTGCCGTTAGCCATGATGAGCTTAGCAGGAATGAAGTTCATCTGCGGAGAGCCGATGAAGCCTGCAACGAACTTGTTAACAGGGTTCTCATAAAGGTTGATAGGAGAATCGATCTGCTGAATGTAGCCGTCCTTCATAACAACGATTCTGTCACCCATGGTCATAGCCTCTGTCTGGTCATGAGTTACATAGATGAATGTAGTACCCAGCTTCTTGTGGAGCTTGGAAAGCTCGGTTCTCATCTGTGCACGGAGCTTAGCGTCCAGGTTGGACAGCGGCTCGTCAAGCAGGAAGACCTGAGGATCACGTACGATAGCACGGCCGAGCGCTACACGCTGTCTCTGACCACCGGACAGAGCCTTCGGCTTTCTGTCGAGCAGGTGGGAGATGTCGAGGATCTTAGCAGCCTCTTCAACGAGCTTCTTGATTTCGTCCTTCGGAACCTTACGGAGCTTCAGACCGAATGCCATGTTATCGAAAACGGACATATGGGGGTACAGAGCGTAGTTCTGGAATACCATCGCGATATCTCTGTCCTTAGGAGCAACGTCGTTAACGAGACGGTCGCCGATGAACATTTCGCCCTCGGAGATCTCCTCAAGACCTGCAATCATACGGAGAGTTGTGGACTTACCGCAGCCGGAAGGGCCTACGAGTACGATGAACTCCTTGTCCTTGATATTCATTGTGAAATCGGAAACGGCAACAACGCCGCCGGGATAGCGCTTGTATATGCCTCTGAGTGATAAGCTTGCCATTAGAAATGACCTCCTGAATTACTTAATTATTTTGAACCCTTTTCAGGGAACTATCAGCTTTTCCGCTACTAATATAATACCAAAATACGGCGAAAAAATAAAGAGCCTAAGTCAACAAATATTTTTGAATCCCTTTATGAATAATAACCAAGACCTACAAAACAACCACAAAAAACGGTCTGTTCTGCTAGTGGTATTGCACAAAAAAAGCCCTATTTTGAGCCATTCAAGAAACTTTCATCTCGATTTTTGGAGATTATAACAAAACACCACAGTTTAATTTGTGCATTACACAACAAAATCTACGGTATTCTTTTCACACAATGGTCATATATTGATATCTAAGGACAAACAGAGACTGCGGACACACAAAATCCAGTCTTAATTTTGTGCAATCCTACAGTAATATGAACGGAGGAACTATGAAGAACGACACGAAACGCTCCCGGCTTCCGCTTGCCGCCGGGCTGATACTATTCGCGGCGGCAGCGCTCTGGGCTCTGACGCGCAGCTTCGGGTGCGGAGCCGACTCGATACCCGGCGCAACCAACGAACAGCGCATAGCCTACATAGAGAGCTTCGGCTGGGATCCCGGATTCACCCACACCGCCGTTGAAAACGTGCGTATCCCCGTGGAATTCGACGACGTTTACGAGGAATACAACGCGCTCCAGCGCAAACAGGGCTTCGACCTGCGGAAGTACCGCGCGCACACCGTCAAGCGCTACACCTACGAGCTTTCCGGTGATACGTCGGTTCCGCTCAACGCGGAACTCCTAGTTGAAAACGGAGCCATCATCGGCGCGGACATCGTTTCCCCCGCAGCGGGAGGGTTCCAGGGCGCCCTCGCGATAGACGAAAACTAAATATTGACAAATCCGGATTTCCGGGGTAAAATATACATATCAACTTCCCCGGAGGTCATCGTGAAAAAATATACTATATTAATTCCCTCCGGCTGCTGCGTGCTTGCCGCCGGAATAGCCGGGCTGGCTCTGCTGCTGAATCAGCCTCCAGTTAGCGAAAGCAGCGTGCCTGAATTCGTCATGCCTTCCCAGACTGTTTCCACGGACTCCAGTTCTGCTCCGGAAACCTCCGGCAACTCTGTAGCTGTGACAATTGCCCCGCAGACCGAGGCACCGCCTGAAACTCCGGCTGTAACCGCCGAGCCTGCCTCCTTAACCGCTGAATCCCCCGACATACCGGAGGAAACAAATTTTTCAACATCTATTCAACCAGGTGAAACTACGTCTGCGCAATCGGCGACGGTTTCCGAGCCTGCTCAGCCGAATTCCGCCGTTTCCTCCGTGACTTCCGTGCCGGAAACAACCACTGAAAAAATCCAGACCACTTCCAAGCCTCACACCGCTGAGCATTCCGAACCCACCGAGCCGGAACACTCCTCGAACATGCTTATTACCTCCGGCGACCCGCTCCATCACGTACAGTTTGAGTTCGGCGGGCGAAGCGTCAGATATTCGGGCGTTTATGAAGGAACTCCCGTAACTGCGGTGGATATCCTTTTTGAGCAGATTCCGAGCTACGACTTCACCCAAAACGGAAGCAGCTTTTCCGGCACGCTGAACGCGTCCTCGCTCGACCCGGGATACTATATTATCCGGGTGTCGCTGGACGGCGGCGCGATAATGGACTACGTTTTTGAAATGACCGCAGACGGCTCCGCGCCGCTCTCCTGGGCGGAGCTTCCCGCAGACGAAAACCTGAGCGCCGCCGCTTCCCCGCTGGAGCTCCCGGAGGAGGGCGTAATGCAGCACATCACGTCCTCCGGCGACCCTGAGACTGCAAGGCAGGTCCTCACCCGGGTCAGGGAGCTTTCCGACGAGATATGCGCGGGTATCACCAGCGACTACGACAAGCTGCGCGCAATTTCACAGTGGGTATCGCGGAACATGTACTACGACAAGGACGCCGCCGAAAAGGGCGTGACCGACGACATGCTGACGCTTGAGCATGTTCTGGAATACCACCGCTCGGTGTGCTTCGGCTGGTCGAATCTGTTCTCCGCGCTTTGCCAGGCTCAGGGGATATGGTGCGCGAACGCCTCCGGCAGCGTTGTTACCGGAAGCCGCTGCTTCATGCAGACCTCCACCGCAGACGAACGGTCGCATTCCTGGAATATGGCGGTAATCGACGGCAGGCAGATATGGGTCGATACCGTGTGGAACTCCTCGAACAGCTACCACAAACGGCGTTATGTTGAAGGGGTGCAGGATATGCAATACTTTGATATCTCCACGGCGGCGCTTTCCCAGGATCACCGGGTCACGCGGTTTGAGTACCGGAATTATTTCGCACTTGGCTAGAGCCAGCGGCGCAGATCTGACAAAGATACAGTCGGGTCTGCGCCGCTTTTTTCTCTGAACTACGCGTTCTGATTTTTCCGGAGCTTCCGGCTTATCCTGTCCCACGGAAGCTGCACAAGAATTACAGCCGCAAACACAATAGCGCAGCCGATTATCTGCCGGGGGCTCATGCTCTGATCAGTCCTGAGAAAACCTATTTTATAGGCGACAAATCCGGATATCGTAGCCACGACTGATTCCAGCGACAGTATCAGCGCCGCCGCAGTAGGGTCGACGCCCTTCTGACCTACGATCTGCAAGGTATATCCAACGCCGCAGGAAAGCACGCCGGCGTAAAGCACCGGAATCGCTCCGCTGACGAGCTGCTCCCAGGAGGGCTGCTCGAAAATGAATGCTCCGATCGTACTTACCACGCCGCACACCGCGAACTGAATGCAGGAAAGTATCACGCCGTCGGTAAGGGGCGAGAAGTGGTCGATAACGAGAATGTGGACTGCAAACACCAGAGCGCTTCCAAGTACGAGCAGGTCGCCCGCCGAGATGGAAAGGCTCTCGCCGTTCACGCACAGCAGGAACATTCCGGCAACTGCCAGAACCGCGCAGAACCACACTGCTTTCGGAGCCTTCCTGCCGATGAATATGCCGAGTATGGGCGTGAGGATTATGTACAGCGTAGTGATGAATCCGCCCTTTCCGACGGTGGTCATCGTCAGACCATACTGCTGGAGCGTTGAGGCGATGGCCAGCGCCGCGCCGCACGCGAGACCTCCTATGATGGTGGTCTTAACGGGAAGCGGTTTGCGCTCCGCTTTGGGAATACGCCCGCGTATAATAAGTATCACCGGGACAAGTATAACGCTTCCAATGATGTTTCGCGAACCGTTGAAGGTCAGCGGTCCCATGAAATCCATGCCCGCCTGCTGCGATACAAACGCCATGCCCCATATTATCGCTGCTGTCAGTAGCAGCAGGCAGTTTCTGAATTTTTTTGTGTTTGTCATTTTCCGTTTTCCTTTTTTTTCTGAGCGTTCTGACGGTGCGCCAGCATTCTGATTATCCTCGGGCGGTTGAACCTCTGAGTAACGATGAATACAAGCTCCAGCCCTGCCGATATTACCGAGGTTATAACAAACGCCGGGAGCGCTCCCACCCATATTGAAGCAAATATCGGAAGAAAACTCAGCGGAAGTATTATCTCGTGGGTTATCTCCGCCTGGCACATTGCCTGAGCTATCTCGTCAGGAGTGTGCCTGCTCAGGTCGAAGAAATCCGGCCGATACGCCGGCACTCTGCCCTTCCACTTCTTCACACGGAGCAGCCTGTAGAGCTTCCTTTCCCAGTCCCTTTGGCGGAACCATGGTCTGGAGAGATCGGCGTGATTGTGCATTGTGGAGTTCACGATACCGCCGACTATCAGCCGCATTATGAAATGGTAGGATATCGTCGCGAAGGTTATCGCCAGGGTCATGAAAACGTCCTGACCACCGCGGAGATACAGTGCGGTACAGAACACTGCAATTGCGGGCATTACGGCTGATGTTATGATGATTAGCTTCCTCATGGCTGACCTCCGGACAGTAAGAAACCACAATTTCACATTACATTATAGCAAAAACCGTTAAAAAAGTCAATCGACCGCCCCGAAAAACAGAGCGGCCGAAAAATATTACAGTCATGCAAACTGCCAGGAATCGAACTCAAAGCCAGCCGGGAACACGAAGAACACGTCGTGAGTTCCGGATACCTCGGAGAACAGGCTGTTGTATACGACCTGCCAGTCGTCAGAGCTGAACTCCACGGAAGCCGCCGCAGTTCCCTCGATATTGTCGAGGTAAACGTCGACTCTTCCGGTTCCCTTTACCTTAGCCGCGAAGTACTTCGCGCCGTCGCCGAAATCAGCGCCGCGGACGCACGTCCACGCGCCGGAGCCATTCTCAGCGCCGCAGGAGACCGTCATGTTGCCGCTTCCCTCCGCAGGAGCGTAGGACGCGCCTGCGCATGCCGCGATGGTCTCCGCCTGTACCGGCTGATAGGGGTCGAGGCTCTTTATCTGGGAAACTCCCGCCTTGTCGCCGGTGACTTTCTCAATGACTACATTTTCCTCGTCGACCTGCGCTTCGTTCACGCACAGGCTGCGGAATCCTCCGTACGTTCCAAGCGCCTTCTGAGGATACATCGCATGGTAGAACAGATAATACTTACCCTGGTACTTTTGCAGGTGGGTGTGGTTGTTGCTGTATTCAAGTCCATACTCGCCGGGATTCTTGAAGTAATAATCCTGATATACCCAGCTATCCGTGTCAAGCGGGGTCTTAGTGGTCATGTAGGACATGCTGCACTGCGGCGGAGGCGTTACGCCGTCGACGTCCCACCCGTCAGTGTGGCTCGACCAGTCGTTGTTGTAAGTGTAGACATAGGTTCCGTTGATGTAGTTCAGCTCGCTTGCCTCGAAATTGAATTTAGATGGGATTTTCACAATGTCGCTGTCGATGCTCACCATATCGTCGCCGAGCTTAACTATGCGCGAGCCGCCGTCGCCGCCTCCGAAAGCCAGCCATCCGGTGCCGTTGTCGTCGATGCATACGCCCGGGTCAAACGGGGAACTGCACCCGTTAAGTCCCGGCGTGTTGCCGTCCAAAAGGGATTCCCCGAGAGGGTCTGACCACGGCCCGGTTGGAGAAGTGGAGGTTATGACTCCGGTACCCCAGCCGCTGTTTGAGAAGTAGAGATAGAAATGAGTGAGACCGTCCTCCTCAACGCGGGAGGTTATCGACGGTGCCCAGGACGCCAGCGCCCAGGGGCATATTTCCGCGATGTCGATTATGCCGTGGTAGGTGTAGTTCACCATATCGTCAGTGGAGAGTATCACCAGTGACTTTATATGCTCATAGGTGTTCTTTCCATCGGCTCCGACCGCTTCGTACTGCTGATTGTCGTTTGTTCCGTAGATGTAAAGCCTGCCCTCGTACTCCACAGCGGTGGGGTCTGCGCAGAAAACGTTTGAAATAAGCGGGTTGCCGTCCGGAAGGTTCTTGCCGGTCGGAGCGTCCAGCGACTGAACTGTTATCCCGCCGGGCTGTGAAGGTACCGCCGAACCGAGCGCGAATCCGCTTTCCGGCGAGAATTCAGCCTGGCTCTGGCTGTCCCCGGACGAACCGGCAGCGGGAGTACAACCGCACAAAAGTGCCGAAAGCATAACTGCAATGATAGGTCTGATGTGTTCCATAATACCCTCCTGGAATTAACGTTGTAACTTTATTATAGCACAATTATTCCGTAACAGCATTAATTATACGGACATCGGTCAGCACAAAACTGCCATTACTCCCAGCCCTTGCAGACGTCTACCCACTCTGTAAAGCCGGAGTGCTCCTCAAGCTCAGGTATGGTGAGCTCAATCGCGCTGTTGCTGCTTCCGCAGGCGGGGAACACGGTGCTGAACCTCTTGAGCGATTCGTCGAGGTATACAGTCACGCCATAGTTCACTGCGAACGGGCATACTCCGCCGATCGCGTGTCCGATAAACTGAACTACTTCGTCAGGGGTCAGCATTTTTGCCTTCTTGCCGAATTTAGCCTTGTATTTTGCGTTGTCGACCTTCGCGTCGCCAGCCGTTACGACAAGTATCGGCTCCTCGCCTAGCATAAACGATAGGCTTTTAGCGATGCGGCGCGGCTCACAGCTGAGCGCCTGGGCGGCAAGCTCCACCGTTGCGCTGGAGCTGTCAAATTCAAGTATGCGGTCTGCCATTCCGCAGCCTGCGAAGTATTCTCTTACCTTTTCTATAGCCATTTTGTTCCACCTTCTGTTATCATTCCGCGTTTGGGCGGCCAAGTTGATTTTAGCACTTTACAGCGGTTTTGTCAATATGTTTTTAATTGACAAAGTACGGGAGCTGTGTTATTATATAATCTGGAAGGGGGTGGCATTATGAAAAATCGTTCATTAGCGAGGTTCGTAGTTTTTGCGCTGATACAGGTCGTGCTGTGCGTACTGGCGTTCGTATTTGCGGCTGGGATATCGTCAGCAGAACCGGAGTTCCAGACCGATGGAAGCATATACGTTGACGGAACAGATTTCACACCGCTGGCACAGCTGGGCGGCGAGATATTAAACGGAGCTTTATCGCTGCTGGCGCTCGGAGCGTCTTTCCTTGTTACTGCGGTAATTTCTGCTGTTTTACTGGTGCCGTTCCGATTTATTGCTGTTCGAAAGGACAGTATTCTCACCCTGTATGAAGCGCGCGGTACTCTGATAGTGATTTTAGTCTGCACGGCTGTTTCGCTTATCTCAGCGGCGATATTCGGCGGGGCTGGCTGTATGGTTGTCGCTCTGGTGCTGATGATCCCTCAGCTTCTTCTCAGTGTGCTGATGTACTGGCTTTGTATTTTCCTGCGCTCACGCCGGCAGGATTCTGTTAGCCGTGATTGTGGCGCTTAATAAAAAAATCACAACGAAAGTAAAATTCAAGTATACTGTGTGAAAAACTATAATTTAGATGTGTAATGTTCTTCCGAAACAGTCCACCGGACTGTTTCGGAGGAT
>ERZ780168.2329-NODE-2329-length-17119-cov-10.569503_pt1 | contig 17119 bp, 18 predicted proteins | sample MGYA00510981_ERZ780168 | MGnify/ENA primary metagenome ERZ780168 (study PRJEB29588, sample SAMEA2158769) | human gut metagenome | biome: human gut; feature: human-associated habitat; material: faeces | place: Denmark | collected 2008/2010 ...
GTGGTTGATACGTTGCCAGTCAAAAAGTCGAGTTAATTACTGACAGCTATACTAGAGGACTATCGATATAATAAGTCGATGGAGACAAAAGAAGTACATACGATCGTTATAAATGAGGGAAGCGAGGAAAAATGTGCACACAGTGAAAATGGAATGTTGATGCACTTTTTTGATGAAGCAGAGTTAAAGCAGCTTTTTTCAGATTTTAGAGAATTGAAAATAGATTATATAAAAGAAACTCATGATAATCAAAATTTTTGCGATAGCAATTATATTGTAACAGCAGAAAGATAGGGGGAATTATAATGATACTTTCAGGTCATCAGCCAAACTACTGGCCATATCCGGGACTGATTGGGAAAATAATGAAATCAGATTGTTTTGTGTTTGTAACGAAAGTTCAATTTGAAAAAAAGAGTTGGCAAAAACGTAATCGTGTACGGACAAAAGAGGGATGGACTTATATTCAGATTCCAACAATTACAAAAGGAAAGATGGAACAGAATATTTGTGATGTCATGATAAATAATAGTGAGGAATGGCGGGAAAAGAATTATAAGACCATAGAATTACTATATGGAAAAGCACCGTTTTATAAAGAATATAAAGACTTTTTAGACGATCTGTATACAAAGCAGTGGGAAAAATTGATGGATGTTGACATATATATTATGGAATATCTGTTTCGGGAATTAGACGTTAAAACTAAAATTTTGTATGACAGGGATTATGAGTTTCAGGGAAAAAAGACAGATATGCTGGTGGATATGTGTAAGCAGACGGGATGTGATACTTATTTATCAAATTTAGGAAGTGCAGCATATGTTGATATCTCATGTTTTACAGAGAATGGCTTGAATCATCGATATATTAATTATACAGGAACACAATATCGGCAGCAGTTCGCTGGTTTTGAAGAAGGTTTAACAATTTTGGATATGCTTATGAATTGCGGAACTGACAAAACAAAAGAAATTTTACTGGATGATGGCAATTATCAGTTTAGTGAACTAAATAAGGAATTGTAGGTGAAAATCATGAAAAAAGGAATAGCAGTTATTACAGCACGCGGTGGAAGTAAACGTATTCCTAAGAAAAATATAAAACAATTTTGTGGAAAACCGATTATTGCATATGCAATCGAAGCAGCACAAAAGAGTGGAATTTTTGAGGAGGTTATGGTGTCAACAGACAGTGACGAGATAGCTCAGATTTCCATGAAGTATGGGGCAGTAGTACCATTTATGAGAAGTGACAAAAACTCAGATGATTTCGCAACAACAGAGGATGTCATAATGGAAGTGGTAACGGAATACCGCAGGCGCGGAGAAGAGTTTGACTATGTATGCTGTCTTTATCCCACAACACCGTTTGTTTCTGGGGAAATGTTAAAAGAAGCGGTAACGTTAATGCAGGAAAAAAGACCGGCGGTCGTGATACCGGTAGTACAATTTTCTTATCCTCCACAACGCAGTTTTATAATCGACAACAGTGGATACGCAAAATTTAAATATCCACAATATGTGAGAGCTAGATCGCAGGATTTAGAAAAAGAGTATCATGATGCCGGTCAGTTTTATATCTATAATGTCGAAAAATTATTTGCGCTTAATGGTTGCATTGAGGACGATTTTGTTCCTATTGTCTTGCCAGAAATATGTGTGCAGGATATAGATACGATGAGTGACTGGAAATTAGCGGAATTAAAATACGAACTGCTAAAGGATGAAAACTAATCATGCTATATATTAGGACAGATGCTAATGAAACGATTGCAACAGGACATGTAATGCGATGTCTTACGATTGCAGAGAAAATCAGAGAGAAAAAGGGAAAGGTTTGCTTTCTTGTGTCAGATGAAACATCAGCGGCATTAATTAATAAAAATAAATTTGAAGTGATAGTAACCGATGTGAAATGGGATTCGGTAAATGTAGAGAAAGAATATCAGATATTAAAACAAAAAGCAAAGAAGACAGACTGGCTTTTAATAGATTCCTATTTTATATTTTCTGAATATACTGCATATATGAAGACACTTTTGAATGTGGCGGTATTTGATGATATGTTTTCGGAGAAAAAAATAGCTGATATGATTATAAATTACAATGTGTTCTACCGAAAATTTGACTATAAAAGCCGCTATGAACACGAAAAGTGTAAATTGTTGCTTGGAGAAAAATACGTTCCGCTCCGTCAGCAGTTTCAACAGATAGAACCTGAACACGGAGTAAGAACAGATAAATATCCCAAAGTATTATTGATGTGTGGGGGAGCAGATAAACCAAATTTAATAATTACAACGATACAGTATCTGAAAGAACATAACCCTGATTTGTTTCTGAACTGTGAGTGGAAAATTGTTGTTGGAAAATATTATACCGGTATCCATAAGTTGGAGGAATTGATACAAAGAGATACAAATGTTAATGTACTGCACAATGTGGAAAATATGGCAGAACTGATGAAAGACTGTGATCTATGTGTTACGGCGGCAAGTACGGTTCTGTACGAATGCTGTGCAATGTTGCTTCCAACATTATTTTTTGTGGTTGCAGATGATCAGAAATATGATGCAGAATATTTTTCACAGGACAATATGTTGTTATACTGCGGAGACTATAGAAACTCTTTGGATGAATCAATGAAAAATATGGAAACCAAACTTAAAGACTTGATTGAAGATCCAGAAAAGCAGTATCAGATGAAAAAATTGATGCAGGGATTTGTTGATTCCAAGGGGGCAGAACGAATTGCAACAACATTGATGGGAGGAAACAGTAATGAGTGAGTTTATTATGAAAAGAAAGGACAACTATTGGTGGGAAGTTACTCTGGTTAAATTGGGTAAACCGCTTATTATTTTTTTGACACATACACCTGTTACGCCGAATATGGTAACACTTGTAAATTTAATAGTTGTATTTCCACTTATATGTTTTACTGCGTGGAAAAAATATTTTTATGTGCTTGCAGTGTTGATCCAGTTGTATATGTTTTTAGATATAGTGGATGGTAATTTAGCAAGAAATAAACACATGCAATCAGAAATTGGAAAAAAATTAGATATTATTTCAGATACGATTTTTTATACAGTTGGTTATTTTTTTATAGGCATAGGCGTAGAGTTACCAGCCTGGGCTATATTGGCTGCAATTGCAATACAACATTGCTATGGAGTGATAGCTACATATTATATAGTTCCTAAAATTCATAAATTAAAAGTATTTGAGCATACAAGACTTAAACAGTTTTTTATAGAGAGAGATATTTTGTTTGGAATGGACGCATCATTGGAAACATTAATTACAACAGTTTTGCTTTTAACATCAATGCGCAAATATATATTTGTTGTATGCCCACTCCTTTGGATAATTGACATGATATATAGGATATATGAGTTGAACTGGGTTAATAGGAAAAATGTTGTGAAAGATTGATACGTATGATTGCAAAGAAGGGTTGGTAGAAGTGAAAAAAAATGCAGTGATTTTAGCGGCGGGCAAATCTTCAAATTTTGCCCCATTTACATATGAAAAACCCAAGGGCATCTTTTGTGTAAAGGGTGAGATCTTGATTGAACGCCAGATTAAGCAACTGCTTGAGGCAGGTGTTGAAGAAATCCATGTTGTAGTTGGATACATGAAGGAGAAATTTTTCTATTTAGAAGAAAAATATGGGGTACATTTGATTGTAAATAATACATTTGCAGAGAAAGGAAATCTCTATTCACTTTATGTAGCACGGGAATATCTTGCTAATACATACATCTGTTGTGCGGATCATTATTTTGTGGATAATCCTTTTATAGAGGAAAATCCACTGAATTATTCTTACCGGGCATGTACTTTTTATCAGGGAAAATTCCGGGAGTTTGGAGTGGCATATTCGGATGCAATGGTAATAACAGATGTATCGGTTGGCGGAATGGATCAGATGGCGATGGTCGGTCATGCTTATTTTAATGAATCATTTTCTGCTAAGTTTAGAAACTATATGGAGCAGGAAATTGACAGATTCCGTGTGGCAGATATGTTTTGGGAAGAATTTTATGCAAAACATTTAAAAGAACTTTCTTTGTATGTGAAAGAATTTGATAATAGAAGTATTCTGGAATTTGAGGGGATTGAAGATTTAAGACAGTTCGATTCGGAATTTTTACTCAATGTTGATTCTGACATTATATCTAATATATGCTCTGTTTTAAAGTGTAACCCAAATGAGATTAATGAGATTGATGTTATTAATGCAGGTCTCACAAATGTCTCATTTGGCTTTAAGGTAAATGGACAGGGCTATGTGTATAGACATCCGGGAGGAACAGCGGGTAATCTGATTGACAGACAAACAGAGCTTTTTGCACAGAATGCAGCATATGAAATAGGAATCGATAAATCTGTAATATATATGGATATATCTGGATGGAAATTGTCGCATTATGTTCCTAAGGCTGTATATTGTGATTTTGAAGCATCAGAGTCTCAATTAAGTACTGCAATGGAGTATTTGCATAAGCTGCATCTGGTAAAACCAGACCCAGCCGTAAAAATTTTTGACAATGTTGCAGAAGGAAAAAAATTAATGCAGATTGCTTCATTGACAAAAGGAAATCTGTTCCGGGAATTTCAGGAGATTATTGTAAAGGTAGATAAATTGTATGCCGCTATACAGGAGGATGCAAAACGGCTGGGATATGAGCGGGTTTTATGTCATAATGATACCTATGCACCGAATTATTTGTGTAGCGATACGCAAGAGGTGTATCTGATTGATTGGGAATATGCCGGGCTTAATTATGCAGCAAATGATATTGGATGTATTTTATGCAGATATGATTGGTCAGATCAGCAGATAGAGAGATACCTGAAAGCATATATAGGAAGACCGATGAATCAGGATGAGAGAAGATTTTATTATGCGTTTATTCCAATCTCGGCATTTTACTGGTTCTGCTGGGGGCTTTATAAAGGAAGTGTTGGAGACGATGATAGCTTTTTCTTCCTGCCGTCTTATCGGAACTTGATACGATTTATAGATAAAGCAATGGAAAGCTATGGAATAATAGAGGTATAGAGGATACAGATATGATTACGGCGATGATATTGGCAGGAGGAACAGGCTCACGTGTAGGTGCAGGACGTCCGAAACAGTTTGTAGAGATACTGGGAAAACCGGTGTTGGCATATACGATGGAGCTGTATCAGAAAAATCCACAGGTAGATGCCATTGAGGTGGTATGTCATGCGGATTGGATTCATTATCTGGAAACCATAATAGAAAACTACAGGTTATCAAAGGTAAAGTGGATTACGCATGGAGGGGAGACATTTCAAGAATCAGTGATCAATGGAGTGAATTATCTGAAAGATAAGTTAGATAACAATGATATGGTTATGATACACTATGGTGCTGCCCCATTTACAAGTCAACATATTATATCCGATGGTATCAGAGTGTGCAAGGAGCATGGAATATCTGTTTCCTGTACCCCTTGTTTTCAGCTTTTAGGGTCTAATGATGAAAACAGGGAAAGTAAAACATGGATTGACAGAGATAAACAGGTACAGATTTGCTGCCCACAGTCATTCCGATATGGATATTTGCTGGATATTTACCATAGAGCAGAGGAAAAAGGACTGTTGGATGTGATAGAACCGCATATTACAAGCCTGATGTATGCGCTAGGAGATACGATATATCAGTCTTATGGAGATCAGACAAATATAAAAATTACAACAAAAGAGGATCTTGAATTATTTGAAGGATATGCACTATTAAGACAAAGCAGACAAGAAGAGTAGGGAGGATGATGGACATGATACCATACGGAAGACAGACCATAGAAGAGGACGATATACAGGCGGTTGTCGATGTACTACGTTCCGATTATTTGACGACAGGACCAAAGATTGCAGAATTTGAAAAGATGGTAGCAGATTATGTCGGAGCAAAATATGCGGTTGCGATCGCAAATGATACGGCAGCACTTCATGCGGCATGCTATGTAGCAGGGATTGGAGCAGGAGATGAGGTCATCACGACACCGATTACTTTTGCGGCATCTTCGAATTGTGTATTATACTGTGGGGGAACCCCGGTATTTGCTGATATCGACCCGGATACCTACAATATTGATCCGGAGGATATCAGGAGAAAAATAACGGACAGAACAAAAGCGATCATTGCAGTACATCTTGCAGGACAGCCGTGTGATATGGATGCGATTCATGCAATCGCAAAAGAGCATCATCTGATCGTAATAGAGGATGCGGCACATGCGCTGGGGTCAGAATACAAAGGGAAAATGATTGGATCTATGTCAGATATGACAACATTCAGCTTTCATCCGGTTAAACCGATTACAACAGGTGAGGGTGGCATGATAGTTACTAATGATGAGACATTCTACAAAAAATTAGTTTTGTTCCGTAGTCATGGCATTACAAGAGATGAAAGCCAGATGACTTGTAATGAGGGACCATGGTTTTATCAGCAGATAGATCTGGGATATAACTATCGTATGACAGATATCCAGTGTGCACTTGGATGTTCTCAGATGAAGAAATTAGATTCTTTTATTGCGCGGAGAAGAGAACTGGTAGAACGTTATAATAAGGCATTTGCGGATTGTAAAAATATCGTTACACCTTATCAGCTTCCAGATACAAAAAGTGGCTGGCACCTGTATATCATTCAGGTAAAGAACAAAGATCGTAAAGCGGTATTTGAAGCATTGCGTGCGGAAGGAATCGGAGTCAATGTGCATTACATACCAGTATATCATCATCCGTATTACAGAGAGCATGGTTATGCAGATGTAAACTGCCCGGTAGCGGAAGAGGTATACTCTCATATTGTCAGCTTGCCGTTATTCCCGAGACTGACGGATGAGCAGCAGGATGAAGTGATTGAAAAAGTAAGAAAAATAGTAGAAAATGTGCAGTAAAGCAAGATTAATGCCAAAATATGCTAAGTAAAGGGACAGAATGGTACGATATATATACTAGGAATTTATGACTCAAGGAAGAGGTGAACACATGGTAATTAATCACAATATGCCATCGCTGAATCAGCATCGTATTATGAAGACGAATGTGAAAAACACAGAGGATTCGTCCAGAAAATTATCATCAGGCTATCGGATCAATGAGGATGCAGACGATGCCGCAGGGCTCTGCATCTCAGAGACGATGCGTCATCAGGTCAGAGGACTTGACCGTGCATCATCCAATGTGCAGGATGGTATCAGTATGATACAGACAGCAGATGCAGCATTAGAAGAGACACAGCAGATTTTAGACCGTATGGTAGAGCTTGCCACACAGGCAGCAAATGATATCAACACAACAGCAGATCGTACTGCCATTCAGGACGAGGTAGAACAGCTGAAAAGTGAAATCGATCATATTGCATACGATACGAATTTCAACCAGCAGTATATGTTAGCAGAGGGAACACCCAAAGCAAAACCGGGATTCTTTAAAATTCAGGCAGGTTCACTTGCTGATCAGAGCGTTACCATTAATTTTGTAAATGCAAGCAAGGAAAGTCTTGGTGTAGCAGATGTAGACATGACAAGCTATGAGGGCGCGAGCGAATCGATATCCAAGATCCAAAATGCGATTGAACTCGCAGCGACATGGAGAGATCAGTTCGGAGCAACACAGGAGCAGTTAGAGCACGCAACCAAAAATCTTGATAATACAACAGAAAACACGCAGAAAGCAGAGAGTAGTATTCGTGATACCAATATGAACGAAGAGATGCTTTCGTTTACAACCAACAGGATATTGTTAAATGCGTCGCAGAGTTTACTGGCACAGTTTAATACACAGCCACAGGCAGTGTTAATGCTATTGAAATAGTGCATATAGTTTGCGAGGAGAAAAACCAAAGTGCATAAGTAAACACTTATGCACTTTAGTTTTATTGTAAAAGTGGGAGAAACAACATGTACACAGAATATATAGAGAGCTTGATTGGACATTTAAATAGAACAACCCTGTACGATAAAAATGGTAATCCATATAAAGATTATGAGGCTGCGATCAAACAGTTGGTGGATGTATTTACAGAAGCAAAGAGAGCAGGGAAACAGGTCTTTTTTATTGGCAATGGAGGAAGTGCAGCGATAGCAAGCCATATGACAGCAGATTTTATGAAAAATGGCGGAATGAAAACCTATAGTCTGTATGATAATTCGGTTACAACATGTATGGGAAATGATTATGGATATGAATATATTTTTTCCCGTCCACTGGAATTTCTGGCAAATGAAAAGGATGTGCTGGTTGCAATCAGCAGTTCTGGTAATTCACAAAATATTGTAAATGCAATTCAGGTGGCGCAAAAAAAGGGATGTGTTGTGGTTACGCTGTCGGGTTTTCAGAAAGAAAATAAGATCCGGAGTATGGGAAATTATAATTTGCATGTGCCGGTACGTCATTATGGAATGGTGGAATCTATTCATAATTTAATTCTGCAACAGATTGTGGATACGATTCTGGAACGTGATGGGGAATGTTTATAAAAGAAAGGTAAAGCAGTATGGAGAGCAACAGAGTGAAACAGGCAGTAATACTTGCAGGGGGGCTCGGAACACGTCTTGCACCATTTACAGAACATGATCCAAAGCCAATGTACCCATTTGAGGGGATCCCTTTTCTGGAATATCTGATCAGACAGGTAAAAGATTTTGGAATAAAAAAGATCGTGTTATTGCTGGGATATCTTCCTGAAAAAATTACAGAGTATTTTGGAGATGGAGAGGATTATGGAGTGCAGTTGACATATTGCATTACACCAGTGGAATATGATACGGGAGCACGGATCAGGGAAGCACAGGATAGATTGGAAGAACATTTTTTGCTGATGTATTGTGATAATTACTGCCCGATTGATTTCCAGAAATTACAGGAAAGTTATTTTCGAAATCAGGCGTTGCTTCAGATTACTGCATATGCAAATACGGATCATTACACAAAAAATAATTTACGGGTAAGTGATAATGGTCAGGTACTCTGCTATGACAAGAAGAGAGTTACAGAGGGACTTAAGGGAGTAGATATAGGCTATGCAATTGTTAACAAAAAGTTATTGCAGCTGTTGCCGGATGAAAACTGTAATTTTGAGGCAGTTGTATATCCGGAAATTGTAAAAGCCGGAAAAATGTTTGCAACAGTAACAGAGCACAGATATTATTCTGTTGGATCGTGGGAACGAATAGAACTAACTCGTCAGTTTTTTAAACCGGTAAAAACTATTTTTCTTGACCGGGACGGGACATTGAATGTTCGACCGCCGAAAGCATGTTATGTGGAGAAACCGGAACAGTTTGTGTGGATAGAGGGAGCAAGAGAAGCGGTAGCGGCATTAAAAAAAGCAGGATATCGCATTATTCTTGTGTCAAATCAGCCGGGGATAGCAAGAGGGTGTCTAAGTGAATCAATGCTGGATGAAATTCATCAGAAAATGAAGACAGAACTGGAACAGGTTGGAGGAGCAATCGATGCAATTTATTACTGCCCACATAACTGGGATGAGGGATGCGAGTGCAGGAAACCAAAGCCTGGGATGTTTTTTCAGGCGCAGAAAGACTATTCGCTAAATTTAAGAGAGTGTGTTATGATAGGAGATGATGAACGAGACATGCAGGCGGCACAGGCTGCCGGGTGCAGAGGCATTCTTGTGGATGACACATACACATTACAATGTGCAGTAGAAGAACTATTATTGAATACGGGGAGATAAAATAAATGATAATTTCTAAAACACCTCTTAGGATGTCCTTTTTTGGCGGAGGAACGGATTTTGCGGATTATTATGAAAATAGCAGATATGGATATGGAGCAGTTATCAGTACTGCGTTGGATATGTATGTTTATATCATGGTCTGTAAAAGATTTGATGATAAAATCCGGGTATGCTATACCGTCAATGAATTTGTGGACTCAGTAGATGAGATAAAACATAATATTATTCGGGAAGCTTTAAAAATGCTGGGAATAGAAAAGGGTGTAGATATCGTATATTCTGCAGATATTCCATTAAGTTCAGCCGGAATTGGTCTGGCATCTTCAAGTGCTCTTGCGGTAGGTGTTTTGAATGCACTTCATGCATATAAGGGGGAACATGTATCTCCGGAGGTACTTGCAAGAGAGGCATGTGAGATAGAAATAGAGCGGTTAAAGAATCCGATAGGAGTGCAGGATCAATATGCAGTAGCGTATGGGGGATTCCGTAAATATAAATTTCACCGGAATGGAACTGTTACAAATGAGATGGTTGTGTGCAGACAGGAAACATTAAAAGAATTAAAAAATAACTTTATGCTTTACTTTACAGGGCTGACCAGAATATCTTCTAATATTCTTGCTGAGCAGAAAGCACATATTACAGATAAACAAAAAGTATTAGACAGTATGGTAGAGATGGTTCAGATGGCAGAGAACGCATTGGCAGATGGAAACATTGCTCTAATAGGAAAAATGTTAGATGAAGCATGGAACTTAAAAAAACAGATGTCAAGTGGCATTTCAAATCCGTTGATTGATGAGATGTATGCAAAGGCTAAAAATGCAGGCGCGATCGGTGGAAAGATTCTTGGAGCCGGAGGCGGAGGATTTATGCTGCTTTATGTGCCACAGGCAAAGCAGGAAGCTGTTCGGGATGCAATGAGGGAATATAAGGAAACCGCATTCGGATTCGAAACAGAGGGATCACGGATTATCTTCACAGAGAAAAACAGGGGAGAATAACGGATAGGATGAAGAAAATTATTATTTTTGGTGCGGGTCCAACGGGAAGACGTACTTATGAATTTTATAATGAACTATGTGAGATTGTAGCATTTACAGATAATAATAAGAAATTACATGGAACGAGAGTGGACGGAATACTGGTTATTGCACCGAAAGAAATTGTAAATTATAAATTTGATTATATTATAATTGCATCAGTGCCGGGGTATGATGCGATATATGCGCAAATTCGGAATTATGGTATTACTGCTGAAAAAATAAAAAAATATTTATTAAACACAAATAAAAATAAAGAGATATCTTTTTACCAATATGCGAGAGAATTAAAGAATATACCGGGTGCATGTGCAGAGGTAGGCGTATTTCAGGGAGATACGGCCAAAATAATTAACAAGGCGTTTGCTGACAGGAAGCTATATTTGTTTGATACATTCAGTGGATTTGATGCCAGAGATGTGGCGACAGAACAGATAAATGGTTTTTCGGATGCAAAGGCGGGAGAGTATCAGGATACATCAGTGGAATATGTTCTGAAAAAGATGGAATATCCACAACAGTGCATCATAAAGAAAGGATACTTCCCGGAAACAGCAGATGGGCTGGAGGAGACGTTTGCGTTTGTAAGACTGGATGTGGATATGTATCAGCCGACAAAGGCAGGGCTCGAATGGTTTGGGGAACGTATGATAAAGGGTGGATTTATAATTTCACATGATTATTATACAAAGACATATGGCGGTGTAGCGCAGGCAATAGATGAGTATATTAAATTGCATCCGCAGATACGACGTGTTCCGGCAGGAGACGGGTTAAGTGTAATACTGGTAGGGTTTTAGGAGACAGGTATGATTTCGGTAATAATGCTTACATATAACAGAGAACAATATATAGCAAGAGCAATAGAGGCGATTTTGGGGCAGACTTACACAGATTTTGAATTTGTAATTATTGACAATGGGTCTGTCGACCAAAGTGGAAAGATTGCAGATGGATATGCCAGAAAAGATAACCGGATCAAGGTACTGCATATTGAAAAAAGCAGTATTGGCCATGGAAGAAATATCGGGATTGCAAATGCCATGGGAGAGTATATCGCATTTGTGGATGATGATGATGTTGCTGCTCCGGATATGCTTGAATTTTTATATCAGTTAGTGCAGGAAAATCATGCAGATATAGCAATTTGTGGAGCACAGAAAGATGTGAATGGAGAGATCTTGCCTCATAGTATGTGGGATGAATATTGTATCTGGAGTGCTGCAGATGCCGTAACAGAGCTTTTAAGACGAAAGCGTAATAACGCAGGGCTGCCTACAAAACTGGTGAAACACACATTATTTGAACAGATACCATTTAAAGAAGATTGCAAATATGAGGATATCTGGATCTGTTATAAGTATATGGCAAATGCGAATAAAGTGGCTGCATATGGTCTGCCAAAGTACTGTTTTACCAGGCATGAGAATAATAATAGTTCATTTACGCAAAATGCAGGTCAGTGGAAAGCAGATCAAATGGAAGAATATCTGGCAGCATTTCGTGAACGGACAGAATATATCAGCAATAAATTACCGGAACTACAGGGATTGGTACAATACAGTGAATGGTCTTATATGATCAGTATGTGCGATAAAATAAAAACATATAAACTGAACGATTGTATGGCAATACTGAAAAGACTCGTTGAGGAACTTCAGATAAATCAGAAAGAATTTTTAAACTCACCGTATATTCAGGAGTTTGAAAAGGAATGGATGAAGAGTTATATACTGCAGGAAGGGCAGGCAGAGCATGGGTTATAATAATATTATAAAATCATATAGTCAGGACAGGAATGTATTAGGTAAGGTATTGCCGCTTGATACGCCGTATACCGTATTGATCGATATCAGCGATGCATGTAATCTACGATGCAAATATTGTTTTCGTTATGATACAAGTATTGTAGCGGAAGATTACCGAAAAAATCGTTTGATGGATTGGGAAACGTTTGTAGAAGTTGTTGCGCAGCTGAAAGAATTCCCAAGTCAGATAAAGAGAATTGCTCTATCGCATAATGGGGAGCCTTTATGTAACAGAAAGCTACCCCAAATGGTGAGTTATATTAAGAAAGCAGGTCTTACCGGAAGAACAGAAATCCATACCAATGGGTTACTGTTGGATGAACAGTATATTAACGAATTATGTGAGGCAGGAATTGACAGGGTAGTTATATCATTGCAGGGATTGGATGAGGAGTCATATTATAAAGAGTGTGGAGCAAAAATAGATTTTACGCGGTTTTATAATAACTTAAAATATTTTTATCAGAAAAAACAAGATACTCAGATACATATTAAAATTGTGGATGAAGCAGTTGGAGAAGAAAAAGAGAAATTTTATGAACTTTTTTCTCCTATTGCAGACAGAGTTTTTGTGGAAACAGTGGTTCCTCTTTGGACAGAATCAGATATGAGCAGTGGAAAATTAGAAAAAAACAAATATGGGGATACATTTAAAGTGCAGCGGTGCTGTCCATTAATTTTTTACACTATCAATGTCTTGCCGGATGGAACAATATATCCGTGTAGTCATATCAGACCACCATTTAAACTTGGAAATGTGAAAGAAACAACGTTATATCAAGCTTGGAATGACATACAAAAAAGGAAGTTTTTAAAAAATATGCTTAAATATGGCAGATTTAAAAGTGAAGCATGTAAAAACTGCTACATTCCTCAGAATACAGTAATGACACCGGAAGATAGTATAGATTTTTATCGAAACGAAATTTTGATGAGAATGTAACAAGATATAAGGAAAGGATGAGTAAGATGAAAAAAAATGTATTGGAATATTTAGAACATGCTGCACACCAATATCCAAATAAAATTGCAATAATAGATGATGACAGGGAAATTTCATTTCAGGAGTTGGAAAGGGAAGCAAAGGGGATAGCATTAAGTATTCTACAGACATGTGGCAATATGAAAAATGAACCGGTTGCCGTATATATGGAAAAAAGTATTGATTGCATTGTGTGCTTCCTTGGAATATTGTATAGTGGAAATTTTTATTGCCCGATAGATGTTAATTCGCCAATTGAAAGAATAGAGAAAATTATAGGGGTTCTTCAACCTAAAGGCGTTTTACGTAAAGCAGATACTATGTTTGAAACACAAATACCAACAATTACTGTAGACATGGATGCGAACCAGGAAGTAGAAAATATAGGAATTCCAAGGGATATTTTAGATATTGACCCGGTATATGTATTGTTCACATCGGGGTCAACAGGACTACCGAAGGGGGTAGTCATTTCGCATCGTGGGGTAATAGATTATACGGAATGGCTGTCTAATACATTTGAATTTAATGAAAATACCATATTTGGAAATCAGGCGCCGTTTTATTTTGACAATTCTATTTTGGATATATATTCTACACTAAAAAATGCGTCTACTATGGTAATTATACCGGAAAATAAATTTGTTTTTCCAAATCTGCTATTGGATTATATAAACAAAAAGAAAATTAATACTATTTTCTGGGTTCCCTCTGCATTGATATCAGTTGCTAATTCGGGTGTTTTAGAGGGAAAAAAATTAGCAGATTTGAAAAAGGTGCTGTTTTGCGGCGAGGTAATGCCAAATAAACAGCTTAATATATGGAGAAAGTATAATCCGCAGTGTATTTATGCTAATTTATATGGCCCAACAGAGATAACAGATGTTTGTTCATACTATATCGTAGATCGAGAGTTTAAAGATGAGGAACCACTGCCTATTGGAAAAGCCTGCGAGAATACTGGGATTATGGTTTTAAATGACAATAATGCATTAGTTAACACAGAAGAAATAGGCGAGCTTTGTGTAAGAGGATGTTGTTTAGCAATGGGATATTATGGAAATTATAACAAAACATCTCAGGCATTTGTGCAAAATCCTCTAAATGACAAATATCGTGATTTTATTTATAGAACAGGTGATTTGGTAAAGTACAATAGTGAGGGAGAGATAATTTATATTGGTAGAAAAGATTTTCAAATTAAGCATCAGGGACATAGAATCGAACTTGGAGAGATTGAAGCAGTAGTAGCAGCGTTGAATAATATAAAACAATCTTGTGCTATATATGATGAGAAAAAGAAAAAAATTATTTTGTTTGTAACAGCAGATAATGGAGTAACGGAAAAAGAAATATATCAACAGGTAAAAAAGAAATTACCGCATTATATGTTACCTTCCAAAATAAAGATTATTGAAGAAATGCCGTTTAATTTAAATGGGAAAATAGATAGAAGTAAATTAAAGAAGGTGAACATAGAATGAAAGATTTTTCATGGCCGGTGGAGGCATTTAATGAATTGGAGTATAAAAAATTTAAACATATTATTAATGAGGTGGAGCAACATTTAAATACAAAACAGATTTATATTTTTGGAGCGGGAATAAGAGGGTGCTGTTTCTTAAAATTTTGTGATATGCGAAATTTGAAAATATCAGGCTTTATTGATAATGATCCGAATAAAAAAGGGGGGTGTATTGGAGAGTATTCGATATATAGTTTTGACGAGGTATTTGATAAAGGGAAAAAAATTTATGTAATTATTTCGGCAGAAACTTATTTACCGATTGCTGAACAGTTGGAAAAGAAAGGGTTGGTAAGAGAAATAGACTATATATTTATAGAACCATGCCTGTACAATTCATTTATAGATAAATTCTTTTGCGAAAAAAAGAATGAATATTTGTTTTTTGGAGATTGCATATTTTCTCAAGTGGCTGTTGGAGACAGTGATTTTCGTTCGTTGGAAACAATGATATATGATGAATTGGGGAGAAATAATGTGAAGGTATTGGGTATGCATGGTATGCCAATACGAACATTTTATCATTTGTGTAGAATACAGATTAGTATGGGATATATTCCTAAAAAAGTAATATTGGCAGTAAATACGGTTATGTTTACCGGGAAGAAAAATCAACTTCCTAGGGCGCAGCATACGGTACTTTTACAGCAAATACAAGAACGATTGCAATACGATGATAAAGAATTTGCAGATTATGTTCAATTAACGAAAGAAAGAACAAATCGTTTTCAGACAGATGCATTTGTGGAGTCTGATCGAAATATAAGAAACAGAAATTCAAGCCGTATTAGCGAATTGCGTATGAGACTTAATTACATATATGATTTGGATCAAAATGAGGAGGGAGTTGTTTATTTAAAAAAAATTGCAGCGCTGTGTGTGAAAAATGGTATAGAATTAGTACCATTTTTGCCGCCTGTTAATTATGAGTATGGTACGAAATTGTTTGGTGATATATTTGAAAGAAAATGTGAGAATAATGCAAAAATATTGAAGCAAATATTAAAAGATGTAAATGATATTGAGTTAGTAGATGCAGGTCATTTATTAAATAGAGATGAGTTTGCAAGCTGCAATACTATCAATGAAATAAGTAATTACAATGGTAGATGCAAAGAAGTAGCACTTTTTAAAAATATTTGTATAGGAGAAAAATATGAGTAGTTCAAAGTTGGTTTTACATAGATCATTATTGGTTGTGTCTTTTGTATGTAATAATCGTTGTAAGTTATGTGGAGTTCTTTCGCCATATTATAAAAGGCCGGAACACTTTAGTGCTAAAGAATTGTGCACAACGATTAAGGCGTATTTTGAGGTTGTGTCATATGTCGAAAAATTTACATTGTCAGGCGGAGAACCGTTATTGCATTCGGAGTTGGGACAGGTTGTAAAATACATTAAACAGTATAAAAATCAATTTGGAAAACTGGAAATTATTACAAATGGAAAGTTGATGATGGGAAAAGAGCTGTTAGAAGAATTGTCGGGGTTTGATAAGGCAGAACTTTTGATAGATGATTATGGAATTAATAGTGATAAGTGCAGAGAACTTGAGAAACAGGCACTTGAAAATGCGATTTCTGTTAACTATCGTATTTATTATGGAGAAAATGCCCATATGGGAGGGTGGTTTGATATGGGAGATTTTTCTAAGCGAGATCGAACTGCAGAAATGACGCAAGATACATATGAAAAATGTGGAATGAGAAGCAAGAGACATTTTGGTTTATTTATTGTTGGAAGTGAAGGACATATATGCTTTCGATCACGTTATGTTTTAAATTCTGGAATTGAAGAAAAAAAAGATCATATGGATGAATTTGTTGATTTTTGTTCAAACCAAAGTGTTGAGGAAAAGCAACAGATAATAGAAGCAATGATGAATCGGGAATATGCATATAGTGCATGTGCATATTGCTGGGGACAGGGAGAGGAACTTCAAAGATATCCGGCAGGAGACCAGCTATGAAAAGTCAACCATAAATTAGTAAAAAATTTCTTTTTCATA
>ERZ780168.2343-NODE-2343-length-17038-cov-7.096803_pt1 | contig 17038 bp, 12 predicted proteins | sample MGYA00510981_ERZ780168 | MGnify/ENA primary metagenome ERZ780168 (study PRJEB29588, sample SAMEA2158769) | human gut metagenome | biome: human gut; feature: human-associated habitat; material: faeces | place: Denmark | collected 2008/2010 ...
CGGTGCCGCTCCATTTGTTCTTGACGGTGCTTCCATTCCGTGGTAATATTTAGCACGCTAACATTTAGCCAGCTAACGATTCAGAGAGGAGCGATTTACCTTGAGCAGTACCTGTCAGAGCGATCATCTGGGACGGCTGCTGGGCCAGTGCGAGCACCGGATGCGGATGGTCATGGACCGCTCGCTGCGGCAGTACGGCGTCACTCCGGTCCAGTGCCGGGCGCTGATGTACCTGCACCGCCAGCCGGAGCCGGTGACCCAGGAGCAGTATATGGCCGTGAAGCCCTCCCCCATCAACGGCATCGTGGGCCGTCTGGAGGAGAAGGGCCTTCTCACAAGAGATGCCTGCCGGCAGGACGCCCGGTGCCGTGTTCTCCGGCTGACGGAGGAGGGCCGCCGCTTCCGCAGTGACTTTATCCGCATCGCACAGAAGACCAACCGGCAGATGGAACAGGGCTTCTCCCCGGAGGAGCTGGCCACCCTGCACCGCTATCTGGAACGGGTGGCGCAAAATCTCGCAACGCAAATGGAGGAAACCGAACTATGATACGCAAGCTTGCCCCGTATACCAAGGGGTATCGGGTCTACATCCTGCTGGGCATCCTCTGCTCGGCAGGCGAAGCGGTGCTGGAGCTGATGCTGCCCAAGGCCATGAGCAACATCGTGGACTACGGCATCGGCGGCAACGGCGGCGCCGGCTTCGTCCTCGGAAACGGCGAAAGCCTGACAATCCAAAATACGGTTTTGACCAACTTCGGCGGACAAACGGCAACCGGTCTGATTGTCGACAACGCGGCCGGCGGGAAAGTCGTTTTGGATAATGTAACCGTCGAAAGCAACAAGCTGACGCCGCTGCATACGGGGCAAACTTACATGCCCAGCGGCGCGTTCATCGCCAACAAAGGAACCATGGCCATAAACGGAACGTTCAACGACAATTTTCTGGGAACGGAAGACAGCGTACGCGGCAACGGCGGTTTTATTACCAATGACGACGGACATATCACCGAAATAACGGGCGAATTCACAAACAACACCGCCCAGCGCATGTATGACGGCGGTTCCGACATGTACGGCGGCATTCTGTGGCAGGGCGGCAGCTCGGCCCTCATCGACGAAATCGACGCCGTTTTTAAAAACAACACCGCCCGGGCCGGCAACGGCTCCGCATACGGCGGCGTTATGTACATCAATCACGGCAAAATCAACACGCTGGCCGGCACTTACGAAAACAACCAGGCTTTAAGTGACAAATCTAATGCAGCCGGCGGCGTTATCTTTAACAAAAACGAAATTTCCGTCATCCGCGCGGATTTTAACAACAATAAGGCCTTAGGCAAGGAAACCGGCAGTCAATACAGCCGCAGCACCTCCCTCGGCGGCGCCATTTATAACAACGGCACCATCGACAGAATAGAAAACAGTACGTTTACCGGCAATATTGCCAAAGCCGTAGGCGCCCAGGGCGGTGCAATATACAACTATGCCAGCTACAGCACCAGCGGCGTCATCAACGAAATCGTCAACACTTCCTTTTTCAACAATCAGGCGGAAAACACCGATTCCATCGCCTACGATCCGGCACAGGGCGGCGCCATATATCAGGGCAGCGGCACGCTGACGATCAAGGCGGAAAACGGCGGCGTTTCGGAATTTACCGGCAACACCGTCAAACAACATGACGGCACCGCCACCAGCAATGCCGTCTATATGGCCAAAGACGGAAAAAGCAGCGTCGATTCCGTCTTGAAACTGGAAGCCGCTGCTGACGGCAGCATTATTTTCAACGACGGCATCGACGGCGCGGAAGGTTATGCGATTACCGTAACCGGCGACGAAAGCGGAACCGTTGCTTTCAACAACAAAATCTCCAACGCCGCCTCCGTTACCTCGGAAAACGTCACCTTGGCGCTCGGCGTTTCGGAAAACGGTGCGGCAGACCTGGCCGGCGTTGACTTAACGATAAACAGCGGCATTCTCGACCTGCAAAACGACGCCCTGCAAACGGTAGAAGTCGGCACCTTTGCTTCAACCGCCGGCACCGGACTGAAAATCGATGCCGACCTGGCAACCGGAGAATCGGACAGAATCAACGCCCAAGCGGTTGCCGAAGGCGCCGAAATCAGCCTGAACAACATCAACATTCTGCAAGACGGCCGACAGGACATCACCGTTTTTGCCGGCGGAATTGCGCCCCGGTTTGCCAACCTGGACAGCTTTGCGGCTTATACGGCAGATTACAAATACACTTTCAAAAGCGACACCGCCGGCGTGCTCAGCACGGATACCGTCGAGTCCACGTTGAAAGGCCTGAACGCCGCGGTCAGTGACGAAAGCAGCGTTACCAAATCCTATTCTCTGGCCGACGAACGCAACGTTTTCGGCGATCTGGGCGAACTCAAAGGCGGAAAAAACGCGGCATTGACCATTAACGGCAACGGCAAAGTCTTAAGCGGCGTCAAAGAAGACGGCATTTCTTCCTATGCCGGCATGTCAATTGCGGCAGGCCAGCAGACCACCGTCGACAACGTCGCCTCGGTTGAAGGTTTTGCTTCCGACACCGGCGGTTTCATCAAAAATTCCGGCGTGCTTAACATTCACAACTCCGGCCTGAAGAACAATACGGCGGAAACGGCCGGCGGCGCCGTCTGGTCCGACGGAACCGTCAACGTACTCGCGGACAACGGGAAACTTTCCGAATTCAGCGGCAACACGGCCGGTGGCATATCCAACGCCGTTTACATGGCAAGCGCCGATTCTGCGCTTAACCTGACCGCCAACGGCGGAACCATTACCTTTAATGACGGTATCGACGGCGCAAACGGCTACGCGATCAATATCGGCGGCAACGACAAAGGCACTGTCAACTTCAACCGGACCGTTGCCAACGCGGGACTGATCAGCATCAGCGGCGCCCACGTCCGCCTTGACCGCGAAGACCGCTTAAACGGCAGCAGCCTGACCTTAAACGGCGGCGCTCTGCACTTTGACAACGGCAGTTTCAACAACGGCATCGCCTTCAAAAACCTGACCGGCGGCAGCGGCGAACTGCACATTGACGTCGACACGGTTTTGAAAACCGCCGACGAAATTTCCGCCGAAAACCTGTACGGAACCGTCAACGTCGTCGCCCGCAACACGGGCGTTGAGAGCAGCGCCGTCTATGCCAAATCAGCCGGCAAAGAAGGCATTCGCTTTGCCGAAATTGCCAACCCCGGCAGCGGCAAGTTCAACATCCTGCGTGTGGAAAATAGTGCCTATGAGTGGGAAGCGGAAGCCACACGGCTGGAAAGCGGCGCCGACGAGTGGTCGATGCATGTTAAAAAATCCGAGGACGGACAGAAACCCGTCGTCGTAGCGGAAGCCGCCGGCTATATGGGACTGACCGCCGCCGGCTTTGAACAGACCCGCGGCATGATCCGCAACATTGAAGACAAAACCGCAGCCACCATGGTCTATGTCGGCCCCTGCGGCGGCTATTACGACAACTGCTACAACCGCGAACCTTTGTACAACCTGTGGATTTCGCCGGTTTACGCTTCGTCTTCGGTCGACGCGCCGGTCAAGTTCGACGCTGACGTTTACGGCTTTGAAGCCGGCGGCGATCTCCAGCAGGACGCATACAATCGTTTGGGGCTTTTCGTCTCATATCGTCACGGCGAATACGATCTTGACGGCAAAAACGACTTTTATGTTGTCAACACTTCCGGCGACATAGATATCGACAGCTATATCGGCGGTCTTTACTACCGCTACACCGATCGCACTTTATGGGCGATGACCACGGTCTTTGCCGGCGTCCAGAACGCGGATCTGAAAACCGCCGACGGAGTTAAGGCCGATTCCGACGCCGCCCAGTTCGGCGCCGCATTCAGCACCGGTTATGCGTTTATGCTCTCCGATTCCTTTGCGATCGAACCGCGCGCCGGACTAAGCTATACCCGCATCGGCTGGGACGATATCCGCGACCGTTACGGCAAAACTGCAAATTACGACACGGCGTCACAGTTTGAACTGGAAGCCGGAATCAAATTTGAAAAAACGCTGCCGCTGGACGGAGAACCGGCCAAGCTTTATCTCCAGCCGGGTATCGTTCAGGTTTTCGGCAGCGGCGACAAAGTTGCCGTCAGCGGACTCAACACCGTTCATACGCTGGACGACATGACCTTGGGCAGCGTTAAGGGCGGCGTTTCTTACCGGGTAAACGACCGCATCAACGTTTTCGGCAACGTCGGCTGGCTGTTCGGCAGCGATTACGAAAATGTTTCGGCCAACTTCGGTTTGAACTACGCGTTCTAAAACGCAGCATTCGTTTTGATTGAAACGTCCCGACGAAAAAAGGCGGAAATTCTTTCCGCCTTTTTTCTTTGCCGGCAAATCTCCCGGTTTTCCGTCTATGCCGTTTCAACCCCGAGCAGCCGCACCAGGGCAAGCGCCTGTTCCGCGCCGATCTTCATCCCCCGCAGTTCGTTCAAATGCTCGGAAAGCTGGATACCGTCAATTATGCAAGCGGAAAAATCAAGCCCCTTCAGCGGCGTTTTAAAAAAATCCGCCCGGCTGAAATCAACCTCTTTCAATTTCATTTTTTTCAATTTTGCTTCCGAGCAAAACGTCTCCCGGAAACGACAGCCATCAATCGTGCAGCTTTCCCAGGAAGAACGGGAAAAGTCGGCATAATCAAAACTGCTCTCGCTCAGCCCGCATTCCTTAAAGCAGCTTTCGCCAAAGCGGCCGCCGTTACCTTTGCTGCCGGCAATCTGCGTTTTTTTCCAATAGCTGCCGGTAAAAACGCAGTTGGAAAAGTCGCAGTTGACAAATTTGCTTTGATAAAAGGCGGCATGCTCAAAATTCGCGCGCTCAAATCTGCATTTGACAAATTGCACCCGCTCGAATTCAATTTGCGAAAAATCGCCGCCTTTTATCAACTCTCCCTCAAACGTTTCGTCGCCGACGCTCTCGTTTTCATCCCGCGCCCGTCGAACAAAGTCCTCCAACATGTTTTTCTCCTTTTTCTCCTTTTTCTCCTTTTTCTCCTTTTTCTCCTTTTTCTTCCCCTTCCTCACTTTGCCGCATTTCCGGCACCGCATTGCCCGCAATTTGAACAGCCGTTGCAAATCAGCCTGCTGCCGCAGGTTTGGCAGCGTTCGCCGAAAAACTTGCGGTAAACTTCCGACTCGCTGCCGGCAAAAAGCGAAAACTGCGGTTTCTGCAAACGGAAATTTATCTTTTTTCCCTGATATTGCAGCCCCGAACGCCAGGCTGCATAACTCTGCCGGCGTTTGTCGGGCAGGTGCCAGGTTTTGCCGTCCTTGACAAAATTGGTACCGGTTTCGATAAAACAAAAAGTAACGTCGGCGGCAACGCATTCGTCATAAAGCGTTTTCACCCATTCGTATTCAAGCGGACGGGAACCGTCATAATTTTCGCCGCCGGCAATCACCTGTTCAATCTGCCCCGCCGGCAGATAATCCCTGATGCTGACCGCACCGACAAAAGGCGCCGCCATAATCCCCTTGTGCTTAAAAGGCAGTTTGAACATAATCGGGATTCGCTCGTCCGCCCGCTTTTGATTTTCGCAGGTAACGTTGAAAAAAACGTTCTCCCAGCCGTCGCCCCAGTCCGGCGGCAGACAGTCCGCCACCCGTTCCGGCCGCTTGGTCAGAAGAAAAAACACCACGTCCGGCCGCTGTTTTATGATTCGCCAGGCCTCATTCCGCCAGCCGTCGGCTTCTGCAAGAAAAAAATCGGACGTCATGCACACCCTGAGCTGTTCGCCGCTCGTCACCCGGTAACCGCCGCCCCTGTCTTTTTGCAGCGGATAGTCAAAATTATTTTTCACCTTGTAAATACGGCGACCGTCCGCATTTCTCTGCCGGTCGAGAAAATACATGTAACAATTATCACAGCCTTCGCTTTTTTTGACGCATCCGTGCCACGGGTTCCAAATGTCATGCATTTTCCGTTCCTCTTTTTGCCAACAAGCCGTCTGCCGCCTTTGCCGATTCCCTGCCGCCTTTATTCAAACCTCTGCCGCTTTGCAAATTCTTGAACTGCTCTTACTCAAACCATCACCGCCGCGGTACTCCGCAGCTTCCGCCGGCACCTTTTCCGTTCATAACAGAAAACCGCTTTTCCGGCAAGCGTTCTCCTGCCCGTTGTTTAAAACAAAAAAAAGAGAGTACCGGTTTTACCCGGCACTCTCTCTTATTTTTTCTAAAGATCAGAAGAGTTTCTTATAAGTCTCTTCTATCTCTTTGCTCAGCTCGGTCATGTTGCTGTTTTCATCAAAACCGATACAGAAAATGCGGTAACCCGCCTTCTGATAAGCAGCCTCGATGTCTTTCCAGTTTTCCACGCCGTTCTTGTTAAACAGAATGATCTGCGGAATCTCCGGAAAGAGCGCCAAAAGAATCCATGTATGCGTTCCCGCAATACCTACCGAAGCGGCAAGACTGCGGTACATGTTGAAATACTCGGCATGAGCCACGCCGCGGATTCCGAACACTTCCGGATTCTCATCGTTCATACCCGGTACATACAGGTCAAACTCTTTCGCCAAAGCTTCGACCGTTGCGAGGTCGTTTACTTTGTGAAAGTGTTGGCCAAGCACCAAGTTGGCAGTTCCCTTCATAAAGGAAAGAACCTGCGGGTTAAGCGACTGCTGGGCAGCCGTAACGCCGCACTCACCGTCACTTTGCAACTTCTGAGGCACGAACAGAACGTTCATTTTGCCTTCAAGCTGCTGATAACGGCGAAGACCTTCGAAAGAAGGAGTGAGCTTGGAAGCCGCCATTTTGCCCCACAAAGAAGCATCAAAACGACCTTCCTTCAACTCGCGAACTACGTCCCAGTTTTCTGCCAGAACCGTTTCCTTTTCTTCAAAAGAAATGGTTTCCAACTTAGAATAGAACGGCAGCATCTTAAGATAGATGTTTTCGCTTTCCTTATGAAAATCTTCAGCGTTGTCCTTGTTAGGTACGACAACGACTGAAAGGTTCATAGACTTTGCGATTGCTACTGCCATAACTTCATGACCGAAACTGGAGCTAATGATAATCTTTCTCATAATACACATAATTAGTAAAACATACGGTTATCATGACATATTTTAGACAAAAAGTTAACACCCTACTTTTAATATGCATAAACACTTTTACACGCTTAATAATTCAATGAAAAAACAAAATATTAACAAAACAACCTGAAACTTTGCGCAAAATACGCCGCCGATATTTTTTAAACTGCTGCCGTTTTGCCCTTTTCCGCCCGATATCCGGACAGACGAACATATCGCTTCGCCGGCAAATTCCGCTTCCTCTGCAAACCGCTCTGGCAAAAAAAACAAAAAAAGCAGCCCGAAGACTGCTTTTTTAGATATAAAAAATTCAAAAATTTAATCTAAGGCCTCAACCTCAACGATATTCCGGTAGGAAGACAAAAAGCCGCTGCGAATGCCGAACACCTTGATACGATAGCACTTGCCTTTCTTTAACATGCCATAAACGTCAGAACTGTCAAACCGGCCGAAAATCAAAGAATCTTCAATTTTAAAAGTCCCTTCGTCCGTATAAACAAGGTACTGCCCGTCAACGCGTTCCTTACCGGTTACTTTAACGATAAAAGTGCGTTTGGAATTATCGCTCTGCGGCGCTTTAAGAGATGCGTTTTCAGTCGTATAAACACCGACAATATTTCTGTACATCGACAAAAAAGGAATTCTCGCGCCGAAAACTTTAAACTTATAGGTCGTATTTTCAGCCAGCATACCGTAAACGTCAGAACTGTTAAACTGTCCGAAAAGCAGAGAATCTTCAATTTTAAAAACCTCTTTGTCGGTATAAACCAGATAATAAGAATACGTCTCGCCTTCCGGATCATGCTTAACAACACGCTCTTTTCCGGTTACCGTGGCTGTAATCAAACCGTCATTTCCTTTCGAAGCCGTCTGTCTTTCATCACAAGAGGAAAAAAACACGCTCCCTAACAAAACAAACACACAACAAATAATTTTTTTATCCATAAAATCAATAATTAAAATTTCACCTGAAAACGGTACCCCAAACCGCCCCTGTTGTCAACATGAAAAAAGAACCAAAAGCGCGAAAGAAGATGTCTTAAAGCCGAAAATGAAAGCGACTGAACTCGGTCTTACTGCGTAAGCCTCACTTATGACATAAGTTCGACAACTCCGTTTCGGGCACTTGTTTTCTAAGCTTTTTATCGGCGCCTCACCGCCTCAAAAAGCTGACAAAACTACGCCTCTTGCGGTAAAAACAGCCGGAGCAACGGCTGTTTTTATCCTCGAGCCCGCAACCGAGAGCGCCGTTTCAGGGATGCCCTCTCAAAACCACAAAAAAACCGTCCTTGTGGACGGTTTTTTAATGGCGGGAGTGACGGGACTCGAACCCGCGACCTCCTGCGTGACAGGCAGGCGCTCTAACCAGCTGAGCTACACCCCCATTCAGGTTCGTTTCCCCTTATACCTAACATTTTTTTTTATTGCAAGCATTTTTTTTCGATTTTATAAAAAAAATATTGCTATTAACATTCTGGCAATTTTTTTCTGGTATTTTTGCGCTTGTATGGTAAAGTACCGGACTGAAATTTCAGATCACTGATATTATAAAGGATTTTTGATTTTGCACAAAAATATTACGAAACAGCTTGCGGCAGCGGTCAAAAACAAACGGTGCTGGTTCACTTTCTGCACCACTTTCGTCGTCGCCCTGTGCGGCATGGTCGTCATCTTGCGCCACTCCGACGTCAACGCCTCCCTTTCCCCCTCGTTTTCCAGCCTCGAATCGATTGAAAACGAAATCTACAACGAAGAATTCAGCGAGCCCGACAACGATTTCATCGCCGAAGAATTCGCCTCGGCGGAAGAGCCCGTCGAACCTGAACCGACGGAAGAAACCCGGGAAAACACCGTTTCCGTCAAAAAGGGCGACACCTTGCTCAACATTTTGACGGATCTCGGACTGGAATACGGAGAAGCCAACGAAATTTTCCTGGCCGCCAAAAAAGTCTACGATCCCCGCGATCTGAAAGCCGGGCAAAAACTGCAAATCAGCATGGAATGGAACCTGCCGGAAAACAAACTGATCGCCGTTAACGGCATTTCCACCCAGATTCGCAGCGGCGAACATCTCGTTATTGAGAAAAACGAAGAAGGAAAGTACGTCGCCGAACTGCAAAAGGACGAACTGATTGAAGAAATCAACTCTGCCGGCGGCACCATCAACGGCAGCCTGGCCGGCGCCATGAACGGCGAAAAAGTGCCCGCCGGCATCGTTGCCAACTTCATCAACATTTTTTCCTACAGCGTCGATTTCCGCCGCGACGTTAAAAAAGGCGACAAATTCGAAATCATTTACCAGAATTACATTACCCCCGACGGCGAAGTGGTCAAAAACGGCAACATCCTGTTTGCGTCGCTCACGCTCGGCAAAAACAAAATCGACCTTTATCGTTTCAAAGACAAAAGCGGCAACGTCGATTACTATGATGCCAAGGGTTACGCCATGAAAAAGACTCTCAGCCGTAAACCGATGTCTTATCAGAACGCCCGCATTTCTTCGCCTTTCGGCCGCCGGCGTCACCCGATCTACAAAGACTACCGCGTCCACTGGGGAGTTGATTATGCGGCGCCGCGCAACACGCTGGTTTATGCCGCCGGCGACGGAGTCATCCAGGTCGCCAAATACAACGGCGGTTACGGCAACTACATCAAGATCCGCCACAATTCGGAATATTCCACCGCTTACGGCCATATGCAGAAATTTGCCAAAGGCATCCGCCCCGGCGTACGCGTCAAACAGGGGCAGGTTATCGGCTACGTCGGTTCAACCGGCCGTTCGACCGGCCCGCATCTGCACTATGAGGTCGTCAAAAACGGCAAACGGGTCAATCCGTTGACCATCAAAGCCGCCGCTTCCGAAAACCTACGCGGCAAAAACCTGGCCAGCTTCAAACGTCAGGTTGCACAAATAAAGGAAACCCATCAGAAAATGCTGGCTGCCAGAGAAACGCCGGCGGACGACGGCAAACTGGCGGACGCGCAAAGCGCCAAAAACATTCAGTCCAACTGAAAAACGCCGAAAAGCAAAAAACCCCGGACAAGCGCCGGGGTTTTTTAATACTGCGGAAAATTTCAAGCGGAACAGGCCGCCGTCCGAAGCGTTGCGGAAGCTTCCTTTTCCGCAAACTCCTCAAAACGAGAGGCAAATGCAAATTTGTCAACGCCGTTAATCGTCAAAATTTTCGGATTCCGCAAAATCGCCGGCAATTCCTCGCTGCGAAAAACGCTCCGCGGATCGGCGTTGTCAACAAACGCCGTCACGTTGCCCGATGCGCAGTCGATAAAACGCCGCGACGCCAGCCGCCAGATTTCAGCCGCTTTGATCCGGTCATGATCATTGTCGATTACGCTCCAGTCAAAACCGAGTTCAATCAGCCGCCGGCCGCAAACGGTATCGTCGATCATCACCATCTGCGGATTTGCCCGCATAAACGCCAACGCGGCGTCTTTGTTGGCGGTGGTCGGCTGGTAGCTCACCGAATACAGCACCACCGTATCCGGCGCGCTTTTGACGTCTTCGGTGCCGGCCGTTTCCACCGCTATTCTGAACAATTTGCTGTCTATCACGATTTTTCTATCTCTAATTCATTGTTGTCAACCACGATCTCGGCGGTGTCGTTTTCTCCGATTCGCCCGTCAAGGATCGCAAATGCCAGTTTATTCTCAACCTGATTTTTAAGCAAGCGTTTTAACGGCCGGGCACCGTAAATTTCATCATACCCGTTGTCGGCAATCCACTTGACGGCCGCATCGCCGATATGCAGTTTGATATTGCGCTCGGCCAGCCGTTTTTCAATGTTCTTCAGCTGAATTTCGGTAATCTGCTTAATATTTTCCTTGTTCAGCTTGTGGAAAATGCTGATTTCATCGATTCTGTTGATAAATTCCGGCCGGAAAGAGGCTTTCACCACTTCCATCACCGCTTCGGTCACCGCTTTGGCGTCGCTTTTCTCATCCGCCCGGGCCAAAATGTCCGACCCCAGGTTGGAAGTCATGATGACAATCGTGTTTTTGAAATCGACGGTGCGGCCCTTGCCGTCGGTTAAACGCCCGTCGTCCAAAACCTGCAGCAGCACGTTAAAGATGTCCGGATGCGCTTTCTCTACTTCGTCAAACAAAATCACCTGATACGGGCGGACGGCCTCTGTCAGAACGCCGCCTTCCTCATAGCCGACATATCCCGGAGGCGAACCGATCAGACGCGCCACCGCATGCTTTTCCATATACTCCGACATGTCGATCCTCAGCATCGCCGTTTCGTCATTAAACAAAAACTCTGCCAGCGCCTTGCTCAGTTCGGTTTTGCCGACGCCGGTCGGACCTAAGAACAAAAACGAACCGATCGGCTGCCGGTGGTCGCCGATGCCCGCCCTCGAACGGCGGACGGCATTGGCGACCGCGCGGATCGCTTCCTTCTGCCCGACCACCCGGCGGCCGAGGTAATCTTCCATATGCAGAAGTTTTTCCTTTTCGCCTTCAAGCATTTTGTCAACCGGAATCCCCGTCCATTTGGAAACCACTTCGGCAATCGATTCGTCGGTCACCACTTTTTCTGCCCGGCCCTTCTTTTCCTTGGCCAGGTTTTCAAGCTCTTTCATTTTCTTTTCCAAATCGGGGATCAGTCCGTATTGCAACTCGCCGGCCTTTTCAAACTGCCCGTTGCGCTGGGCGATGGCAACCTCTATCCTTGCCTTGTCCAGCTTGTCCTTGACTTCCGTCAGATCGGCCAGGCTCTGCTTCTCGGCTTTCCATTTGTCGTTCAGACCGCGGGCTTTTTCCTCCAGATCGGCGGTTTCCCGTTCAATTTCTTCCAGCCGTTTTTTCGACTGTTCGTCATGTTCCTTTTTCAGCGCTTCGCGCTCAATTTTCAGCTGCATGATCTTGCGGTCGAGATTGTCCAGCTCCTCCGGTTTGGAATCGATTGCCATCCGGAGCGAACTGGCGGCCTCGTCCATCAGGTCAATCGCCTTGTCGGGCAGAAAACGGTCGGTAATATAACGGTTGGAAAGCGTGGCCGCGGCAATCAGCGCGGAATCGGAAATCCGCACTCCGTGATGCAGTTCAAACTTTTCTTTGATCCCGCGCAAAATGGAAATCGTTTCTTCAACCGTCGGTTCGGTTACGAACACCGGCTGAAAACGCCTTGCCAGCGCCGCGTCTTTTTCCACGTACTTTTTATATTCGGAAAGTGTGGTCGCCCCCAGACAATGCAGCTCTCCGCGGGCCAGCGCCGGCTTCAGCAGATTGGAAGCATCCATCGACCCTTCCGACGCACCGGCGCCGACGATCGTATGCATTTCATCAATAAACAGAATGATTCCGCCGTTTGAAGCCTCCACGTCTTTCAGCACCGCTTTCAAACGTTCTTCAAACTCGCCGCGGAATTTTGCCCCGGCGATCAGCGCACCCATGTCCAGCGCCAGCAGACGCTTGCCGCGCAGGCTTTCCGGCACGTCGTTGTTGACGATCCGCATTGCCAGCCCTTCAACAATCGCCGTTTTGCCCACCCCCGGTTCGCCGATCAGCACCGGGTTGTTTTTGGTGCGCCGCGACAAAACCTGAATGGTGCGGCGAATTTCATGTTCGCGGCCGATGACCGGATCCAGCTTTCCTTCTTTCGCTTTGCCGGTAATGTCGATGGCAAACTTCTTCAGCGCCTCAAAATTGTCCTCGGCGGACTCGCTGTCGGCCAGCCGCCCCTGACGATATTCGCCGATTGCCCGGTTGAGCGCAACCGGATCGACGCCGTTTTGGCGCAAAACGTCATAAGCCTTGTTGCCGGCAACGGTCGAAAGCGTTTGCAGCAAACGCTCTACGGTAACAAATTTGTCGTTGGCCTTGTCGGCGATTTTTTCCGCTTCCAGCAGCACCGCGCTGAAATCTTGTGCCATCACCGTTTGCACGCCGGCGCCCGAAACCGCCGGAATCTTGTTCAGTTCGGCTTCCGTGTCACGGAGGATCAGCGGCAGGTTGCCGCCGGCCTTTTCAATCAGGCTTTCAACCGTCGCGTCTTTGGCCTCAAGCATGGCCTGCAGCAGATAAAGCGGCGTTACGTACTGATGCCGGCGGGCAACAGCCAGGTCAACCGCGCTTTTTATAAGTTCCTGAGAACGTGTGGTAAATTTTTCCATATTCATAATCTTCTCTCCCTGCTTTTAAATATAAGAAGGGAAGGAAAGAAAAATCAAGTCAGTAAACGGAAATAGCCGAAAAAAGATTAACCCGGCCCAAATGATGAAATAAAACGACCGTTTTATTTACGCCTAAAACTTATTATAAAAAACCGGCATTGTCAATTTGTTAATAGCGGCGGCGGATGCGGCGGAAAAACGGTCGTTTTTTTGCTTCACCGCCTTCGGAGATCCATCGCCATGAACCCGCCGCAAATTTCCGTAATCATTCCCGTTTTCAATGTGGAAAAATTTCTCCCCCAATGCCTCGACAGCGTCACCGGACAAACCTTTGCCGACATCGAAATCATCTGCATCGACGACGGCTCGACCGACAAAAGTCCGGAAATTCTCTCCCGATACGCCGACCGCGATCCCCGCATCCGCATCATCAGCCGGACAAACGGCGGACTTTCCGCCGCCCGCAACGCCGGCCTCAAAATCGCACGGGGAAAATACATATTCTTTATCGATTCCGACGACTGGATTGAACCAAACACCCTGGAAAAACTGTTTGCAACGGCGGAAAGCACCGGCGCCGACCTAACCTGCGTCCACTTTCGCGCCTTTGCCGAAACCGAAAACGATAAACGGCAGGCAAACGGCAAACAAAGTTATTTCGACCAGTCCGAACAAACGCCGGAAGGATGCCGGCCGCTTTCCGACAATCCGCTCAAAATTCACGTTGTCGTTAACGGAAAACTGCACAAAAAAAGCATTATCGAAAAATTCTCCCTCTCTTTTCCCCATGAACGGCTGATCCATGAAGACGAGTACTGGGCATGGGCATACGGCATTCACTGCCAAAGCTATTCCTATCTGCCTGATCCCCTTTACCATTACCGCATTCACCGGAATTCGATTACCGGAACGGAAAAAAACTCGCCCCGTCCGCTCGACATCATCGACATCAACCTGCTGACGGCGGAAGAAATTCGCCGCTATGACCGGCTGGCACAATATCTGCCGCAGCTTGAAAACATATTTAACCGGCACCTGACTTCCGCCCTGCTTAAAAGCGGCGCCGAACATTACGGCGAAGCCCGCCGGAAAATGGCCGGATATTTGCAAATTCCGGGCATTTCAAAACAATTTAAAGAAAATATATCCGCTCTTGCGGAAGCGGAAATTCCGCTTTCCGTCATCATCGCCGTGTACAATACGGCCCCCTGGCTGGCCTGCTGTCTCGACAGCCTGCTGGCACAATCCACCGACTTGTTCGAAATCATCTGCATCAACGACGGTTCAACCGACGAAAGCCCGGAAATTCTCTCCCGATATGCCGCCCGCGATTCCCGCATCCGCATTATCAATCAGCAAAACCGCGGACTGCCGGCTGCCCGCAATACCGGTTTGGCAGCTGCCCGGGGCAAATATATTGCCTTTGTCGACTCCGACGACTGGGTCGAACCGCAAACCATGGAAAAAATTCTGCTCCACATGCAGCACCGGCAGCTGGACATATTGGCCTTCCGGCTGCGCAGATACGATCCGTCGACGCAAACTTTCCGCACCGATTCCTATCATGACTTTCCCTCTGCGATACCCGCTTTTTCTCTTTACAGCGGAAAAAAAGAACCGGAACTGCTCGCCGCTCTGCCGCAGGAGGTTTGTACCAAAGCATATCGGCGCGGCTTTCTGACCGCAAACAAACTTGCTTTTTGCGAAAGCCTGGTCCAGGGCGAAGACGAATTTTTCAATCTGCTTTGCCTGCCTTATGCCGACAGTTACGGTATATTAAAAGAATATCTGTACAATTAACGTTACCCTCGCGAAGGTTCCATCATATCAATCGTCAAAGGACACGAACCGGAAACGATCACCGGCATTTTCGGCCTGCTGGACGGCATTGCCCGGCTATATCATGAGCAAAAAAGCGAAAAAGCGAAAAACGCTTTGGCTGCCCGTTACCTGCTGCAAATCCGCAACCTTTTTAAAAATTATCCGGTTTTTGAAAACCGTTTCTGTTTCACCCGGCTGCGCCGACAATTGAAAAAAAACAAAGCCGTTTTCCGCGGCCGCGGCAAACTCCGGCCGGAAACATACGGACAGATCAAAAAGCTTCTCCGCCGCGGTTGGTTCTTTTACCGTTTATCCCGAGGAATTTCTTCCGCCTCGCAAACGCCTTGCGGCCGCGCGCTTGCCGCCATCGGGAATTTTGCCAAAGCCTATTTTCTGTTTCCCTGGTACGTTTACAAAATCTATAAACTGCTTAAAAAAGGCAACCCTTTTTAACGCCGGCAACTGCTCTTACGCTGTATTTTCTCCGCCATTTTTTCCCAACAAGGTTTTGCACTTTTCCCGCAGCCTTCCCGCCGCCGCGCCCTGACACTTGCTTTGTCATTTTTCTTTTTTTATCGGGTCGTTTCCTTGCCCCGAAAATTCCCCGATTACTTGTGTTTTGTACTTCCCCGTCGTTTTTCTTCCGCAACGCTTATACTTTCCCTGTCATTTTCCTCCTTCCTGTGTCGTACCGGCTTTTCCTTGCCCCGAAAACGCTCCGATTACTTACGTTTTGTACTTCCGCATGCTTACCGCTCGCTTTTTCCGCCTGCTACCGAATGCCGGCATAAACATCCTCCCAATTTTTTTCCCCCCGCCGCCACCCCCTTTATACTTTTTTATCTCCCTTTTTTCCTCCCATCTTCTCCCTTTTGCCCCTTCTTCACCGCCCTTTTTTCTTTCTGCTGCCTTTTCTGATACTTTCTCTTACCGCCTTCTTTTCCAACCGTCTGCCCTTTTTGCCGCCTTCTTCTCCTGCCCTTTTCCCTTTCAGCACTTTTCTTTTCCCGTCCTTCTTTCTCCCTGCCCTCCCCCTTTTAGCACCTTCCTTCACCATCTTCTTTTCTAACCGCCGGAGCTTTTACCGCCTTTTTCTCCTGCCGTCTTCTCCCTCTTGATCGCCTCCCCTTTTGCCGCACTTCCAAGCGCTCTCCTCTCGAAATTATCTTGGCCGCCCTCATAAACACAAAAAGACGGAAAGCGGCTTGCTGACCGTTTTTCCGTCTTTCATATAGGACGCTTTTTATAATCCGCGACTCTTCAGTTCCTCATTCACCATTTCCAATGAAAGCAAAACGTCTTGTCCGTTCATTACAAAATTGTCCCCCTGCTGCAGTTCAAGCAAATGTTTTTTCGTTTCTTTCAGTTCCTCGTCCGAAGCCTCTTCAAGCATATGCTGCTGCAAAAGCAAAGACAAATAAACGATCCCCAGAAACAACACACATACCACTGCTGCACAAATCATATAATTTAACATAATGCTTAAAGTTTATAATTGATAATGATTATATTATATCCCATTTTGATCTTTTTGTCAAAGACAGTGAACGGAAAGTTTTCTCTTCTTCAAATGTTCCCTCCTCCCAAGTTTTCTTCCCCGTCTCTGGACTTGCATAATTTACGCTTCCTCACCCCTAATTTTTTCTCTCCCGCATTCTTCTCTCATCCAACCTCTTTCTCTCCCGGAATTTCCTTCAAAAACTTTTTCCCATCCAAATTTTTATCCCCTGAACGGTTCTGCCATTGCCGGTCTCCTTCACTCCTAATTTTTTCTCTCCCGCATTCTTCTCTCATCCAACCTCCTCCTTTCCCAAAATCTCCCCCGACTTCTCATCTTCAAAAAGTTTTTCTTCCCCAAAAGTTCCCCCCCTCTGAAAAAGCGCTCTCACCTCAAATTCCCCTTCCCGACAACTTTTTTTCACCCGTAATCCCCTTCCTTTCCGCCAACAGAGTTTCTTTCCTTCTTTCCTTCTTTCCTTCTTTCCTTCTTTCCTTCTTTCCTTCTTTC
>ERZ780168.2350-NODE-2350-length-17013-cov-2.752329_pt1 | contig 17013 bp, 9 predicted proteins | sample MGYA00510981_ERZ780168 | MGnify/ENA primary metagenome ERZ780168 (study PRJEB29588, sample SAMEA2158769) | human gut metagenome | biome: human gut; feature: human-associated habitat; material: faeces | place: Denmark | collected 2008/2010 ...
TTCCTCAACTCAACAACCGTATAGACTATACTTTTATAGATCATCACAATAACCTGTTGGCGGGGGGAAATTCCGGATTGTTCTATTTCACCTGCAACACAGACACCATCAACCATAGTGACAATTATGAACTCAAAAACGGAACCAATATTCCATTAAATTCATCTTTTGCCACTATTACCCACATAACCGAGTCAACCCATGGAGATTATTGGGTATCAACACTGAAAGGATTATTCCACATCCTGAGAAAGAAAGATGAATTTCATACCGAGACAATCTATGCAGGTGATTATCCCAATAGTCTGAACTCTGATTATATAAACGGATTATTGATAGATAAAAGTAATAACCTGTTTATAGCCTCTTATGGAGCAGGAATCAGCATATTAGACCTCAACAAGAAACCGTTCCATATCATACAACGCATTCCATTCACTCCAAATACTCTTTCTGAAAAAATAGTCCGGGCAGTAGTTGAAGATAAAAACGATTTATGGATAGGAACAAACTCAATGGGCTTAAATCGCTATAATCTCCTCACAGACCAATTTACTATCTACCAACCTAATCCGGGAAATGGGCTTAGGAGTGGATCTATCCGGGCTTTAGCGATAGATAAGGATGATTATTTATGGGTAGGACACACGAAAGGAATAGATATGCTACCTCTTAACAACAAGAATTCTGTGTCATTCCTCAATGGGCAAATAGTCACATCCTTTCCTGAAACCGAAGTGTCCTCCATTGCTGTAGATTGCTTCAACCAGATATGGGTAGGTACATGGTTCAACGGACTTTGCAGAATATACAAAGACTCTAAAGGTAAATACCAAACAGAAATATTGAGACAGAGCAAACCGGATTATCCGGCCTTCACGCCCGAAAGAATCCTTACGGTATATGCAGATTCCATCCGGCCGGAAATACTTTTCTCCTCCGGCGAAAAACTCACACGCATCTTTCTGAATGAGGATGGAACAGTGAACAAGACATTAATCTATCAGGCAAATAACAACAAGCAACACTCCCTCAGTTCCAATTTCATCTGTTCCATTGAGCGGGAAGATGATTCTACCCTATGGATAGGCTGTATCGGTGGAGGACTAAACAAAGTTACTCTCCTGAATGACGGCAATTACGAAGCACAAAGTTTCTTTGATAAAGAAGGACTTAAACTGAAAGATGTGGAGTGCCTGCAAAAAGATGGCCAGGGAAATATATGGCTCGCAGGTAATGGTATCGTCAGGTACCACCCGGAAACGAATACATTCAAACCATACACAATTGACAATACCTACACAAACAGTTATAAAGTAGGAGCATCGTATAAAGGAAAAAGCGGGAACATTTATTTTGGAGGGATCAACGGGCTCATCTACTTTAATTCCAAAGAAATAGCAGAAAACCCTTTCCTGGCCCAACCTGAGATTTCAGCTATATCCATTAATAACCAATTGGCAGAGGTTCAAAAAGAGAACCGGTTATTACCCCAAAGCATTACTTACCTTGAACAGATTAAACTACATTACAACCAGAATAATTTCACTCTTTTTTTCACCCCTTTGCATTATGCCAATCCGGGAAACTGCAAGTTTCGTTACAGGCTATTAGGTTATGATAAGGAGTGGAACGTAATTGAAGGTAATAACCCATATGCCAGCTATGCCAACCTCCCCTACGGAGATTATATATTTGAATTGCAGGCAGCTAACAACGATGGATTGTGGAATAATGAAATCAGGACTTTAAAGATACTTATTACTCCTCCCTGGTGGTTATCTCTTCCTTCAAAAATAATATATGGTATACTTATCTTAGCCTGTCTTATCATTATCTACTATTATCTTCTGCGTTGGGTCGGATTAAAGAAACAACTTGAGTTCAAAAACATGGAAGAAAAGAAGAATGAAGAGATGCACCAACTACAACTACAGTTTTTTACAAACATATCTCACGAATTTCGTACACCGTTGACTCTTATTCTTGGCACAGTAGAGCAAATGTCACTAAATAAAGCAGAAAGAGGTAGGAAAGAATATATTAATATTCTATCTAAAAATGCTCAACGTCTAATGAGGTTGGTCAATGAGTTAATGGACTTCAGAAAAGCAGAGACCGGAAGTTTTCACCTCATCGTACAAGAAAAGTACATAAATGATTATTTGGAGATGATTACAAATGAATTTCATAGCTTAGCGCAAACAAATGAAATCCATTTTGAAATTTATATGGATAAACAATATGAAAAAGTTTGGTTTGACCCACAACTGATAGAAAAAATCTTCCTGAATCTACTAAATAATGCATTCAAGTATACCAAGAAAGGCGGATATATCGAAGTCAAAGTCTTATCAGAGATCAAAAGATATAAATCTGCATTTGCTAACAGTTATACAATCGACAGTGGATTTAATGGTAATAAATATTTTTACATATGTATAAAAGACGATGGGATCGGGATATCAAAAGATTCCATAGACAAAGTATTCAATCGTTATTATCAGATAGAAGATTCAGAACATGACCCACATCTCGGCTCCGGCGTTGGACTTGCCTTAGTAAAAAGTCTCATTTTACTCCACAAAGGCCGGCTCACTGTTTACAGCGAAAGAGATAAAGGCTCTGAGTTTATTGTGGCTATTCCATGCGAATACAACGATTATTTAGAAGAGGAAAGAACGCTTATTTCACAAACTCCTGCCATTCTGACTCAGCATTTCTCCGGAGCTGATACATATACGGAAACAGAGTCCAAACTTTCTCTCGTCAACAAAGCCAACCTCCATATTCTGTTAGTTGAAGACAATGACGACGTAAGGCATTTCTTATCCCAGTCTCTAAGTGAGGCTTATAATATCCGTGAAGCAATCAACGGTGTAGACGCCCTTGCCAAAATAGAAGAAGATAAACCCGACCTGATCATCAGTGATCTGATGATGCCACAAATGGATGGAAATAAATTATGTTCCCGCCTGAAAGAGAATAGTATAACCAGCACCATTCCTTTTATCATGCTTACGGCAAAGGACACTTTGGATGCAAGAATAGAAGGTCTTAATTCCGGAGCAGATGCCTATTTGAGTAAACCAGTCAGCATTCAATTATTACTTTCTACTATCCAAAACCTATTGACTCAGCAGAAACGAATAAAAGAACATTTATCCTCCAATTATCTTTCAACAGCTATTGACGATACGATGCAAATGAAAGATAAAGATTTTTACGACCAATTGATTTTAGTAATAGAATCGAATATTGCCAACATAGACCTGGATGTCGATTTCATCAGCAAAGAGTTAAGCCTGAGTCGTACAAAACTTTATCAACGGGTTAAAGATCTTACCGGTAAACCGATTATGGAACTTGTACGTTCTATACGCCTGAGGAAAGCTACACAGATCATGGTAGAAGAAGATATCTCCATTCAGGAAATTATCACAAAAATCGGAATACAAAGCCAGTCTTATTTTACGAGTTCATTCAAAAAAGAATTTGGTAAAACCCCTACCCAGTTTCTAAAAGAATTGAAAGGAAATCCAACAGATACCAACTCTTGATCATTCATAAATGATCAAATCGTGAAAAGTCTACATCCTTCTTATAAAGTAGTTATACATAAAGAAAGGATGTTGGCTAACTTTCTAAAAGTGTATTATTTTAATCGGAATAATATCAGTGATCATTCGTCTTTCAGATAATCAGCCAATATTATTTTCCCCATTTTGTATCTCTTCTTACCATCCGACTCACTATAAGGAAGTTCAAAAACAGGTGTGCCATCTTCCTGCCCGACAGAAACATACAAACTATATTCTCCAGGGGTACAGGTACGAGAAAAGCAATTAATCTTATCTTGAAATCTGGGGGCTACCCGAAAACCGGAATTCAATGTTGAAAAGGCTATTTTAGTTCGCTCTGCCACAGAAAGAAACTTTACATTAAAACTCTTATCCACCAATACTGATACAACTCCTCCTTTTGCATCTTTCAGAGTAAAGCAAGGATAGCCTCCGCGATAGCAAGGAGTTACCCCGGAGTTATACCATTGTGACTGAATAAAAAACACTTCTCCAAGATGGACAACAAGTGGATATTTCAGGGATTGTAACTGAATACGATATCCCATTCTTAGATTGATTTTACGAATAATGTCTTTATTCTCTTCCAGAAATATATCCGGCCACCAATGAATTGACATATAAGCAGCATGGTAATCCTCTACTGATTTTAACAATAAATCTTTATCCCATGCACCTTTCTTCTTCGACCCTCCATAATGTTCATGTTCCAGAATAACTGGTAATGAAGGCCAAAACAATTGAGCCATTTCACTATGGTACCAATGCCTGGGGATTTTCTGTACCAGTATACTGTCATCCCGCATCGAAACACCTCTCGAAAAAGCATAATCCATTATAGGAAAACGTTCACCTGGTAAATCGTGTCCCGCATAATCATCAGAAATACATAATAATGTTTGTTTGAAATGACGAAGATATAAATCGATATATTTCTTTTGTACTTCTACACCCCACGATTTACCATGTTTCGGAGTAGTCAATACCGTATGCCCTTCTCCCCACATTCCATAATGGCCTATATCTATAAATGCTACATTCGGATTACCATCATACCTCTCTCCCATAGCACGAACGAAATTTTCCACCTTTTCCAGAAAGACAGGATCGTCATAATCAGGTTCATAAATCGTACCGTCAACATCATATCCTTTAGCACCGGCATCAAATACCCATTCGGGAGTAGCTTTATACATCCAACTCTCTGTTGCAGTAATCCTTATCGAAATCTTCTTGCCTTTATCAATCCATCTTTGAGCTGGTGTATCTAAGGTTTCCCAGCAAAATTTTCCTTCTTCCGGCTCAACAAAAGCCCACGGTATACGAAGGTATACTGTACTTAATCCGGGAAAATAATCCAGTGTATCAGCCGGTTCCAGCCGGGAACCATAGTTTTCAAGTAAGTTGGAATAGAAATGCATCGTCCATCCCATATCAGGATTTATCAGAGCTTCGCCATGATCAGTCGGGTAAACTACACATAGTTCATTTACCTGTTCTAATTCCTCAACAGTTGCAAGATACGGTCTATTCTGCTCCGGAAAAGCCTGTAATACTGAGAATTTATCTCCACCAGCCAATGCAGCTGCTGATAATCCGACACGCCGTATAAAAGTACGCCTGTTTATTGATTTCATTTTTAGTCTATTTCTTAAAGAAGTATTAACGAACTACCGGAAATGCAACAATACGAATTTTAGTACATCCATAGGGAATCAGGCAAATCTGTTCCTCATTATTACCAACCAATCCTTTATAATATCCTTCTCTGTCAGTAACAGGTTGTTTTAAGACTCCCGACTCACCAGACTTCCACCAAGGTAACTGTTTTGCCGGTGCTACCAACTCAATAGGGGCATGTGCCTGATTCCAGACAAAAAGAGAATCTACAGGATCAAGATAAGACACTTTTATATGGGTTGCAGGATCATTTATTACACATTCATGTAAGGCATAATTCCATTTCGATTCAGGGAAAACACTCCAATAGTTTCCTTGTATATCACTATGCCCTTCTTCCCAACGCTCTTTAATTTTTAGTCCATATATTAGGGGACCTCTCTCCACCGTATGAGAGTTACGGGCCCAATTAGAAATGAATATGCTCATTGGTAAACGTAATTCTAACACATCGCCATTCTTCCACTTACGATTCACAACAATCAATGAGTCCTTACCATCAACTTCTCCTTTTTGGCCATTTATATATATTTGCGCTTTTTCACACCAAGAGGGTATCCGAAGGTGAAAAGGAAAAACAGTCTCTTTATCTAATGTAAAGTGAAAACGGATATTTTCTTCAAACGGATAATTGGTTTCCTCCCAAATTGATAAATTTGCATCTCTGAGTTTAGTAATTATACGGGAAGGAGCATAAATCAAGGCAGCAATTCCTTCATCGGGAGTTGAATACCAGAGAGAAGAAGTAAATTTTGTCCAACCCTGATGCATATTAGCGTAACAACAGGTATAACCGCTGGCCGTTCCATATACATTTGATGTTCCTTGATAAGCAGTTAATGAAAAATCAAAAGAACCTAAACAGGCTTGTGGCTGATTGGGTATCTGAAAATATTGTTTATAATTATAATCATCTGTAGTTTGTGCCGGAAGTGCATTAAAGGCAATACGCTCCAATGCATCCATATAACTATTTTTTCCGGTAATGGCTATTATATTTTCCAACGAATACATAGACTCAACTATTGTGCAGAGTTCGGTTCCCTGTGAAGGTTCATTTCCGTGTATGTCCTCATCACCGGAAATACAACCATTCGGTAAACCATGAAGTAACATCAAATCTTTAAAGCATCTGTCTTGAATCGCTAAAAAAGCAGTATTGCCAGTCCGTAAATAATCAATAGCCGGTGATTTCATTGCCATTGCAACATTAACAGAATGACGTTCCATCCAGTTTTCTCCATTCTGATTGGCGGCCGCTCCCATCACCCAATCTCGTTTTTCGAACCATTCGGTCCATTGAAATGATTGTTTTCTAATTCTATCGGCGAGACACAAAAGTTCATTCTTTCTAGTAATTCTGTAAAGCCAAAGAATCATATTTATATTTTCAATACCACGAGCTTGTGACCATTCCGACCAATGACCAATCGAAATATTCTTCAATGCTTCTTCCTGATACTGAAAATATTTACTCATAAATGTAATAACACGTTCATCATGAGTAGCACTATAATATTGTTGCATAACCTTTAGCATGATCATACGTGGCCACCAATCCTCTCCTTTATCCGCAATTTGTGTTGTTATTAGCTTCCCACTTTCGCGTTCGTAAGTCGTAATGGGACCAAAATAGCCGGAAGGCCGCTGATTGTCAAGACTCCAATTGATATATTTTTCAACTTTAGCTATTAGGCCCTTGTCCTTAGTGAGATATGCCAAAGGAACTGCTCCATCAAGCCAATACGGAGTTTCTTCCCAAGCATCTCCTTTACCTCCCAACCAAGCATTATCATTTTTTACTTTGTCATAAATCTCATCCAGATGCCCAGAAGATCCATCACACATTATATCTAACTGATTTTTTAACCAACCTTCCGGCTGAATATCGCTGATTGGTACAGGCACATATTTTAGCTCTATAATATCATTATCTTTCAATAAAGGCTGCACACATCCCAATAATCCAAATAAGCCAGTCAAAGCGATAACAAGTTTGCCATTGTTCTTCATCATCATTTCAATTATAAAGTTTACCTGACAAAAATACGACCAACAACCAATATCGCTTTGTTCGAACGTACATTTCATTTGCCGGAGCATCCTCATTTACACATAAAGTGGCGAAAACCCATAACCGGAAATACCTGAATACAGATGTAATACTTAATTTTATTACCTTTGCAGCGTTTTTACTGATTAACGCCATCCCTTGATATGAATAAACTAAATGGTTTCCTGTATGGTCTACTGTCTTCGGCATCCTTCGGCCTCATCCCGATGTTTACCATTCCTGCAATGCATCAAGGGATGCAGTTTGAATCCATTTTGCTATATAGATTCGCTTTTGCCACACTGGCCTTAGGAGTTATTTTGTTAATTGACGGACAGTCATTTCGTATCAACCGCCGTGATATACCTTCCCTCCTTTTACTGGCATTTTTTTATCTTATATCTGCGGTGTTCTTATTCTGGGGATATAAATTTATGGCAAGTGGGATAGCTACAACTTTGCATTTCATGTATCCTGTATTGACTACACTGATCATGATGCTATTCTTCCGGGAAAAGAAATCGATCTGGCGATTTATGGCCATAGCTCTGGCTGTGGCGGGAGTATTCTTTCTTTCTCAAGGAGATGATTCGGGAAGTATTACATTTATAGGTATCTTTATCGTTCTCCTCTCTGCTTTGGGATATGCGCTCTATTTAGTCACTGTGAGCCAGCTAAAATTAGGTCAGATGAAGGGGTTACGGCTCACATTCTATGTCTTCCTTTTCGGAACCCTGCTCCTTTTCATAGGAATTGGTACAACAGGACATATCCAACCGATCCCCAACCTGCATACAGCCGGAAATCTGGTAATGCTTGCCATTATCCCAACCGTTATTTCTAATCTTGCACTGGTAAGAGCAGTAAAATGTATCGGTTCCACACTCACCTCAGTCTTGGGGGCAATGGAACCGGTAACAGCTGTATGTGTAGGTATCTTCATGTTTGGCGAACCCTTCACAAACAGCGTAGGTTTGGGAATAATACTCATTATTACCGCAGTAACAGTGATCATTCTCAAACGGTAGAAAGATGCATATTACTCGCTTTTACCGGATATCTAACTCTTTTATAAGGTTGCCTGCTTCTCCATACTTCTCAATAACGAAAAGTATATAACGCACATCTACGCCGATACAACGCTGCAAATCGGGTTCAAAAACAATGTCACTGCTCATTGCTTCCCAGTTGCCATCAAAAGCAAGCCCCAACAATTCTCCTTTGGCATTAAACATGGCACTACCGGAGTTACCACCTGTTATGTCATTGTTGGAAATAAAACAGACTCTCATTTCGCCCTTTTCATCGGCATAACGCCCAAAGTCTCCGGCACTGAACAATTCCAGCAAACGAGAACTGACCTCAAAATCCGGATCGCCCTGATGGTCCCGCATCTTTTCAAAAATCCCCATCGGAGTAGTATAATAGTTATAGATAGCACCATTAAACGGAGAGTAACTGCAAACCGTCCCGAAACTAAGCCGCATGGTGGAATTGGCATCAGGATAAAAGTTACGGTCGGCATACATCCGGCGAACAGCGGCATTAAACAACCGTTCATCCTTTTCTATGTTTTGCGAAGCCTCCACGATGGCCTGGTTCATATCATAATAAGACACCAGCAGATCAATGCCCAAAGAAATGGCCGGATCATCCAGCATACTAAATGTTGTATCACGCTCCAGATAGCGTTTCAATCCCCGTGGAGTAGTTATCTCGGAGCGAGCATACAAAGTGTCGATATAGGCCCGTTCATTGCCGTTATACAGCGTATCAATCGTCTGATACATCGGTGGCAGATATTCAGGAGAAACCTTTTCACGATATTCTTTCAGAAGTGCAGTAAACACATCTTTATCGATCGAAAGGTCCAGATTGTCATATTTCTCCAATAATTTCTTCAACCGCGCAACAACCTGCTTTTCTTCGGCTTCAAAATCGAAGTTAAGAATTTCAAGAGACAGCTGTACCAGCTCGGGCCCATTGATAAAGGATTCACCGAAATAGGCCAACGCACAGTTGGTTTCCCGACGGCTCTTATAGTTCAGTTCCAGGGAAGATAACAAATGCATCAGTTTCTCCCGTTCGGCAGGAGTATTCTGAATCCATTGACGGAGGGTCGTTTCCAACTCCCGTTTCTTTTCAAGTACTTTCAGCTTACGGATGGCTTTGTTTGTCCCGATACTGTTTTTCCAGTAATTGGAACTTTCATCATACTTCGAAGCATATTTGATACGAATATCTGCCCGCCGATCCATCTCACGCTTCCAAATAGCCTGCTTTACACCACGCACATCTATCATCGCCTGGTTCATACCATTCATCATCTCCTCAATGCCGAAGGAAGAGAGGAAACGTTCCGTACTACCGGGATAGCCCAAAGTCATACAAAAAGATCCTTCTTTATATCCGTCAAGCGAAACAGGCGCTACATAGGCCGGATGATAGGGTACATTGTCCGGCGAGTAATCAGCCGGACGATTCTTTTTATCGGCATAAATGCGAAAAACACAGAAGTCACCGGTATGGCGGGGCCACATCCAGTTATCCGTATCCCAACCGAATTTTCCAATAGAAGAAGGAGGAGCAAACACCAGACGAACATCGTTGAAATCGCGATAAACTGAAAGCCAAAACTCATTTCCACCATAATAAGCATCAACAACTCCCACAAGAGTAGAATCTTTGAGACTCACTTTGTCTGCTATAAGACGCGAAATAGAATCAACAGCAACCATACGTTCCTGCTCGGTCATAGCGTCATGGGTTACTTTCAGCACCCGCTTGGTCACATCTTCGGTGCGAAGCAGAAAACGAACATAAAGCTCCGGATTGGGTAACTCCTCGTCCCGGTTACGGGCCACAAAACCATCTTTCAGGTAATCGTGTTCTACGGTGGAATGTTGCTGCACACTGCTGAAACCGCAATGGTGATTAGTAAAAACCAATCCGTCTTCTGAGACAACTACCCCCGAACAAAACCCACCAAAACTAACAACGGCATCCTTCAACGAAGCCTTCTTAGGATTATAGAGTTTATTGGCAGGCATCTGCAAACCCAGTTCTTTCATCGTTTGCCGCGTTTGTTTATTCAGGTTCCCCAATAGCCACATTCCCTCGTCAGCATGAACAGCCGATGAGATGAAAAGGGCAATAATTGTAAATAGTTTAAGTCTCATCTATATTGAATTTAGCAGTCAGTTTTTTATTTTACTCTGTTATCAGACGTAGTTTCTTCGCCCCTACACGGGCTTGCAGCCATTCGGTTATTTTCCTCTTCTCACTCTCACTCGGATGACGGGTAAACTTCAGTACAGCCAATGCAATCGTATCCGTTTTCAACGAATCCACCGTAGTTTCAAGTGTATGCGAGATCGAAACGGTGGTCACTGAAGGGTACAATACCTTTAATTCCGGTATAATAGTACGGCTCATTTCATCATAAGATTTATACTTCTCAAGGTTCTTTTCCAGAGAGGAAATCTTCTTTTGTTGTTCTTGCAGCCGTTGTTCACTGTTCTTATAAAAGTCTTCCATGACCATGGCACGAATGGACGAAATATCCATTGCATCGTTGTTCATACCTTGTAGCACAACCAGCTTTGTTTCCTCCAATTTATACTGTTTCATCTTGCTACGCGCTAAAGCAATAGAAGCCTCAGGAACTTCGGGACCAATAAGCACCACACGAATCTCGCGGTGTTCGTAACTAACCTTCTTATCAAGCACCTGTGTATTTTCAAAATTCAGTTCCGTATTGATAAAATGATTGGCAGCCGTTTCATAAAAAGTACTTTTGATAATGCCGAATGTCAGGTAAACAGCCGGACACATCGTGAGGACAACGATCAGGATAATATATTTGCGTACTGTCTTCTCACGTTTCTTGTCTACAAATTCCTTCCGTTGGAAATGCATCACCCGTACTCCGATAAAGGTAGCCAGGCTGATGAAAACGGAGTTGATAAAATAGAGGTAGAAAGCGCCTAAAAAATAAATCAGGTTACCCGATGCCAACCCGTATCCTGCCGTACAGAGGGGAGGCATCAATGCCGTAGCAATAGCAACGCCCGGAATCACGTTTCCCTTTTCCTTTGTAGAGAGGGCAACAACACCTGCCAATCCACCAAAGAGTGCGATGAATACGTCATAAATTGTAGGTGAAGTACGTGCCAGCAATTCCGACTGCGCCTCGGCAATGGGGGTGAAAAGGAAAAAAACAGTTGCTGTAGTAACACTGAATGCAGTGGTTATGAGGAAACTCTTTAAGGAGCGCTTCATCAATTCAAAGTCGTTCAGCCCGACGGATAACCCCACTCCCATAATAGGTCCCATCAATGGGGAAATCAACATCGCACCGATAATTACTGCGGTAGAGTTCACATTCAGTCCTAACGAAGCCATAAAGATTGCGAAGATCAGAATCCAAAGGTTAGCTCCTTTAAATTCCACTCCTTTACGGATAGAGTCAATGGTTTCCAACTCATTGTCCTTGTCCTTTCGCAAATCGAGATACTCACGAAGAAAGCTCTTTACGGCAAAAATGTTTCGGTTGTCTGTTTTCATATTCACTTCTTCACAAAACGGTTAATAACTGGAATTTGCTTCAACGGCAAATCATGTTTGATGATATATCCTATAAATACAAACAGTAGCAGCGTACGTAAAAGCAGGCGAAGCAACATATTATCCACCGGCATCCACTCACCTGCTGCATAGATCACTAATGCCAAAAGCACGTATCCACCGATACTCTTCAGGTCATATGCGATCGGGTATTTCTTCTGTCCCACGAAATAAGAGAGTAACATGGCAACAGCATATCCGGTGAAACCTGCCCAGGCACAAGCCATATAGCCATACACAGGAATCAGAAAGACATTCATCAGAATAACAATCGTACAAGCTGTTAGCGAGAAGTAAGCTCCCCATTTCGTCTCGTCCGTCAGTTTATACCAGAACGAGAGATTAAAATACACACCCATAAACATCTCGGCAGCCATAACGATAGGCACTACTTTCAACCCTTCCCAGTAATCACGTCCGATAACATAACGCAATATATCGAGATAAAACATCACCGTGAGGAAGGCTAAAAGAGTGAAAATGATGAAGAACTTCATGGCTTGTGCATACATTTGCCGGTTATCCTTCTCTTTACTCTTACCAAACACAAATGGTTCGTAAGCAAAGCGGAATGCTTGTGTAAACATAGCCATAATCATCGCTATCTTACTGGTGGCTCCATATATACCCAACTGCACATCAGCCTCTACCGGATCGGGATAAACAAACGGAAAGATAATCTTATCAACCACCTGGTTCAGTATACCCGCAATACCTAATATAAGAATAGGAAAAGAGTAACGAAACATCCGCTTCATCAAATCACGATCCAGTGTATAACGGAAACCGCGCAGTTCGGATATCAGACAAAGCATTACCAGCGATGTACAAATAAGATTAATCAGAAAAGCAGCGCCTACATTGGTTCCTTTCATAAACACGAAGTAGACAATGTTGAGAATAATGCTGGCAAAGATGAATAACATCTTTAAAGCTGCAAACTTAATAGGACGATTTTTATAACGCAGATAAGCAAAAGGGATAGCCTGTATAGCATCCATTGCAATCACAATGAGCATCATCCCAAGATACCAGGGATGCTCTTCATACCCCATTACTCCGGCTATCGGCTCAAGAAACAAAAGACATACGGCAAGAAACGAAAAAGAAATAGCTCCTACAGTCAATAAGGTAGTAGAGTAAACTTTCACCGGGTCTTCTTCGCCCTTATTGGCAAAACGGAAAAATCCGGTTTCCATACCGCATGTAAGTAGTACAAGCAGAAGTGCCGTAATGGCATACATATTCGTAATAATACCATATCCTCCCGTAGAAGCGGGCATAGAAATAGTATAAATAGGCACCAACAGATAGTTGAGGAAACGCCCTACTATGCTGCTAACACCATAAATGGCAGTATCTTTGGCTAATGACTTTAATCCACCCATGTTAATTAGTGATTAACGAGTTAGTGATAAGTGATTAGTTTTGGCTGTGCAGATACTTGCTGTTAGCAACTTCATTATCTCTTCGGCATCAGTAAACATACTACTATATTCTTCTGTATTTAAATACGAAGTTTCATGAAGTAACTCCAGCCAATAAAGAGACTCGTTACATTCTTTCTGCGCAATAGCATATTTATGAACGAAATCAAGTTTACTTTCTGCATATTCTCCTTCGCATTGTAAAGCACCAATAGCTGTACCCGAACGTAGCAATTGTTTTGACATTATATGTTCATTTTTAGTTTGTGACAGATACTGATAGAGCTTTACAACACGTACAGCAAAAGCCTTGGTCTTAGTTTTCAAAATCCCTTTTCTATATTCCATACGCTCAATCGCTTATCACTAATCATTTATCACTAATCACTAAAACAGTGTTTGTTGACTACTATAAAGACTCCTCCCCAAATGTTTGTAAGCCAGTTCCGTCACTTCACGCCCACGAGGGGTACGTTTCAGGAAACCTTCTTTAATCAGGAACGGTTCGTATACCTCTTCGATTGTTCCGGCATCTTCACCCAAAGCGGTGGCAATGGTAGTAAGTCCTACCGGACCACCCTTGAACTTATCGATAATGGTACAGAGGATCTTGTTGTCCACTTCATCCAATCCGTATTTGTCGATATTCAGTGCTTCAAGTGAAAAAGTAGCAATCTCCGTATCAATAGAACCGGAACCCTTCACCTGAGCAAAGTCGCGCACACGACGAAGCAGTGCATTGGCAATACGAGGGGTACCCCGGCTACGCGAAGCAATCTCTCCCGCAGCGGGTATCGAACAAGGTACATCAAGGATAGCAGCCGAACGACGGATAATATTACTCAGCACATCGTCATCATAATATTCAAGATGCAGGTTAATGCCAAAACGCGCACGCAACGGAGCTGTCAACAGCCCACTACGGGTAGTAGCTCCCACCAGCGTAAAAGGATTCAGATCTATCTGAATACTGCGTGCAGAGGGTCCTTTATCTATCATAATATCAATCCGGTAGTCTTCCATAGCAGAGTACAGGTACTCCTCTACCACAGGTGACAGACGGTGGATCTCGTCAATAAACAGGACATCGTTCGGTTCAAGACTGGTAAGTACACCCGCCAGATCACCGGGTTTATCGAGCACCGGGCCTGAAGTGACTTTAAAGCCTACTCCAAGTTCATTGGCTATAATGTTTGAGAGAGTTGTTTTTCCCAATCCGGGAGGGCCATGCAGCAATACATGGTCTAATGCTTCACCACGAAGACGGGCGGCTTTGACAAAAATGCGGAGATTCTCCACCACCTTATCCTGCCCGCTGAAATCCTCGAAGCTAAGGGGACGGAGCGCATTCTCAAAATCCCGTTCCCGGCTTGTCAACTGATGATCGCGTATATTGAAATCTTCTTCCATAAAATCACATCCTCGTTCTTTTATATATCGTACAAAGATAATGCAAACCGAGAGTAGAATAAAATGAACGCGTTCATTTTTTATGCCAAGGTGCAGCTTATCTTCGCTTTTTTAACAAAGATAGTACAAATCAGAGAATAGTTGTATCGAGCAGACAGGATAATTGCCTCCTTTTCCGAATATACCTCTGATAAAGTAGCCGGAATACATGGATTATCTCAAACTATTTCATCTTGTTCAATTAGCGCTGCATATAGTGTTTCCGCTCTTCATCCGTCAACTTCTCTATCGAATAGCGAAGCATCGTACGGGGCATTTCACGTGCATACTTATCAAGAAACTGTAGTAATAAGTCCCGATTCCGTTTCCCCATTTCACGAAGCATCCAGCCTATAGCTTTCTGCATCAGATCGTGTTTGTGATGTAACAACAGTTCCGACAAACGGAGGATATCGACGAAATCGTTGTTTCTTATCAATGTAGCCGTAGCAACTACCGCGATACGCTGCTCCCAAAGTAGCGTACTACCGGCAAGGCGATACAGATCTTCACGCGATTTGTCTTTCAGATACTCTCCTACAATATAGGGAGCTGACAAATCCACCAAGTCCCAGTTATTGATCCGTTCCGTTTGTGTCAGATAGAAATCATAGATCTCTTTTTGCTCCTTTTCACCGGACTTCTTAAAGCGCTCTACCAACATAAGCAATGCGCAGAGGCGGCACTCGTGCCAGTCACTTTGCAAGAGTTCTGCCATCACCTCAAACGGTTCTTCTTTGTGCCGCTTTGCCACCAGACGTGTATTGGGAACTACTACCCCTAAAAACTTATCACCTTCTCCGTATTGCCCCTTCCCTGTCTTAAAGAAATTGGGCAAATATTCCCTTTTCACCGGGTCAATATATGCTTCCAGCTCTTTCTGAATACTCTCAACTTTTGTCTTCATATCGTTATCTGTATAAATATAGCAAACCGAATCCCCGCCAAAAATAAACAAAATATGGATGATTAATGGAAAGTTATATCTATTTTTGCAAATAATACAGTAAGTACATTATGGTTCTAAATTACATCTGGATAGCATTCTTCATCATAGCTTTTATCGTAGCACTCGGAAAGTTTATCTTCACAGGAGACACACAAATATTTACCGAAATCATCAACTCTACGTTCAGCTCATCCAAAACGGCTTTTGAGGTTTCTCTCGGGTTAACCGGGGTTCTCTCCTTATGGTTGGGCATCATGAAGATTGGTGAAAACAGCGGTCTTATCAATGCACTGTCGCGTTGGTTGAGCCCGGTATTCTGCCGCCTGTTTCCCGATATCCCCAAGGGACACCCCGTAATGGGATCTATTTTTATGAATATGTCTGCCAATATGCTGGGACTTGATAATGCTGCTACTCCGATGGGGCTCAAGGCAATGAAAGAGTTACAAGAACTGAATCCGAAAAAAGATACGGCCAGTAACCCAATGATCATGTTTCTTGTTATCAACACTTCCGGACTGATACTGATACCTATTTCAATCATGGTATACCGTGCCCAAATGGGAGCTGCACAACCTACGGATATCTTTATCCCAATTCTGCTCAGTACATTCATTTCAACATTAGTGGGAGTTATTGTTGTTAGCATTTCCCAACGCATCAACCTGATAAACAAACCCATATTGATATTAATGGGAATATTGAGTCTTTTTTTCGGAGGTTTGATTTACCTTTTCACTGTTCTTTCACGTGAAGAAATGGGAACTTACTCTACGCTGATTGCCAATATCATACTATTCGGAGTAATCATTCTCTTTATCCTGACGGGCATACGAAAGAAAATAAATGTTTACGATTCTTTTGTAGAAGGAGCCAAAGAAGGGTTCAGTACTGCCGTACGAATCATACCTTATCTGGTAGCTTTCCTGGTAGGTATTGCAGTCTTTCGCACTTCAGGAGCAATGGATATTCTTGTCAACGGAATCGGACAGGTTGTAGGATTTTGTGGACTGGATACCAGCTTTGTCGGTGCTTTGCCTACCGGACTGATGAAATCACTGAGTGGCAGTGCTGCCAACGGATTGATGATTGACACCATGAAACAGTTTGGCCCCGATGCCTTTGTATCCCGCGTCAGCTGTGTAGTTCGCGGGGCATCAGACACCACATTCTATATTCTGGCTGTCTACTTTGGCAGTGTAGGCATTACAAAAACAAGAAATGCCGTTACCTGCGGTTTGATAGCCG
>ERZ780168.2355-NODE-2355-length-16988-cov-3.451367_pt1 | contig 16988 bp, 7 predicted proteins | sample MGYA00510981_ERZ780168 | MGnify/ENA primary metagenome ERZ780168 (study PRJEB29588, sample SAMEA2158769) | human gut metagenome | biome: human gut; feature: human-associated habitat; material: faeces | place: Denmark | collected 2008/2010 ...
TCGATGTCGGAGCCCGAACCGTCCCAACCGGCCTGACGCGCGATCTCCAGTGCCGACGAATTGACACACATGCGCTGGCGTGTGAGCTCCTTCACCGCCTTCCATACCTGCTGGATCTCGCCGATACTCAGCTTTGTCTGGTTCAGCAGGATGAAGTGCTTGTCCAGGTCGTTGTCGCCGTAGAGGACGTAGCAGCGGGCATGCAGATGGGGGTTGCGGCCGGCGCGCCCTGCCTCCTGTACGTAGTTCTCCAGCGAATCGGAGATATCGTAATGGACCACCAGCCCCACGTCGCTCTTGTCCACGCCCATGCCGAAGGCCGACGTGGCGACGATGATGCGCACCTGGTCGTTCATGAAGGCCTCCTGGTTGGTGATTTTCTCGTCGGAATCCATCTTGCCGTTGAAGGGAAGGGCCCGGAAGCCGTCGTGGGTGAGGCGTGACGCCAACTCCCGGGTTCGACGAGTTCGCGAAACATAGACGATGGTCGGACATTGTGAGTCGGCAATGAGTTCGCGCAGCCGCTGGTATTTCTCTTCGTCGTTGTCGACGTGCAGCACCGAATAACTCAGGTTCGTGCGTGTGGCCTTCGAAGCGAAGAGCTCCAGATTCAGATCCAGCGTCTGTTCGAAGTAGTCGCGGATGTCCTGGATCACCTTCTGTTTGGCCGTGGCGGTGAAACAGGAGACCGGGATCGGAAGTTTGCTCCCCTTTTTCTGCTGGTATTTGCGAATGAAGTGGCCGATATAGAGGTAGTCGACCCGGAAATCCTGTCCCCACGACGAGAAGCAGTGGGCCTCGTCGATGACGAAACGGACGACGTTGCGGGCAAGGAGGATGCGTTCGATCGTAGCCGAGCGGAGCATCTCGGGCGAGATGTAGAGTAGCGCAGCAGTTCCGTCCTGCACTTTCTCGATGGCCAGTGCCCGTGTGATAGGGTCCAGCATGCCGTTGATGGTGACGGCCTCGGTGATGCCCCGTTCGGCGAGGTTGTCCACCTGATCCTTCATCAGCGACTGCAAGGGCGAAATTACTACTGTCAGTCCGTGGACAGATAGTCCCGCCATGAGTGCCGGCAGTTGAAAGGTGAGCGACTTTCCACCGCCGGTAGGGAAGATTGCCAACAGTGAGCGTCCCTCGACGGCCGCCTGTGCCGCCCGCTCCTGGAGTGGTTCACCTTCGTAGGTACGGAAGGCATTATAACCGAACAGCGACTTGAGGCTACGGTGGACGTCGAGCTGGGAGTTGCAGTAGGTACAGCCTGCTAGACAGGGGGTGTACCGCAGCTTCTTGATGATGAATTCCACGCTCGGATAGTTGTGCAGTACCCATCCCGGCGTGATGGAGCGATGATCGGTCGTGTCGATTAGCGCCAATGCGTAGGCCAGTTCGCAGGGGTAGTGTTCGATCAACGGTTCGAGTTCGACGTTCTGGCAGATGCGGCCTCGGTAGACGGTTGCGATTTGTTCGCGCAGGTCGCAATTTTTCAAGCCGGCTCCCATCAGATCGAGAAATCCGTCGAACTCCGGCTGATTCCTCAGCAGTGCGGTGAAGAGCCTCCGTTTCTGTTCGGGCCATGCATCCCAGCGGGCCATCTCGTCCAGAAGCAGATCACGGGCCTTTTCACAGTCGTTGACCGGGTTGTTCATTTGGTCGCTGAGCAACTTATCATCCTTTACGAGCCGGTGATAGGGACGTTCAGGAAAGAGCAGGGGCGAGAGGTAGAGCGTGTCGACCAGCCGCCAAGGAATTTGTCGATCCTCAAAGAGGTATTTGGCATCGTGGTGGATGATGTTGTGACCACAGAGATACTCCACACGCTCGAGGAAGGGTAGCAGCTCTTCTTTCGAGGCTTTATGGAAGATGGCCCCGTCGTAGCGGAGTGCCCCAATGTCGTGAATCCGGTGGTCGGTCAGTCCGATCTCAACGTCCACAATCGCATAACACAACGGTCCATACCGAAAGGGCATGAGGCTACGGATTGGATTCGATGCCTCATTGGAATCCGTTTTGGACAGGCTGTTCGATATGGGGTTCTCCTGCATGGAATTAGGAGTAATTTACAGTTTATTTTACAAATATAGAATTTTTTTTTGTTTATACATTGTGTATTACACTATCCTGTTTGATTGTATTCTTAATTAAGTTTGTAGTCAGATCTTATCTAACTTTAACATTATGGATGCAACCTTTTCATCGGCTCCATCCAAACAGAGGGAAAAACATCCTTGTAGACCTCGATACATTCCGTTCAGGGCGGGTTTATTTCGCCAGAATATACTATAAAATTGGAGGTGAATCCGCATATGTTTTGCGAGTCATTTTGTGGGTAGATTGGGACGGAATGATTGACTTATCAATCCGGTAACTTATATTTTTTTGCAGCCAAAAGAGAAAATGGCTGGAGCCATTTCATCATGGCGAAGCCATCTCTTTTCTTCCCTTATTTTGACTTTACTTTATTGAACGTATATGTGAATACGGAGATAAAGTAAAGTTCTTTTTCTTTTGGTGAGAAAAATAGGTCTTAAACATTGACGTTAAAATAAAAATATTCGCTATCTTTACAATGAATATTATCTTGTTTGTTTACTTGATATAAATGAATCTATGAATAATATATTGGCATTTGATGTCGTAAGTCCAAGCGAAGTAGCTTTGCAGATTGCAGCAAGAGTTAAAACTCGTAGACTGGAATTGAACCTAACTCAGGAAGGTATGGCTGCAAGAGCCGGTCTTAAGTTCGCTACTTACCGCCGTTTCGAACAGACAGGAGAAATCTCTTTGAAGGGGTTGCTGCAGATTGGATTTGCTTTGAATGTGTTATCTGAGTTTGATGTTCTCTTTGCACAAAAGCAATATCAATCGTTGGATGATGTATTGAATGAACAGAGTGTTACCCGCAAACGAGGAAAGAAAAATGAATAGTATCAAGCAGATAGAAGTAATATATAACAATCGGCTGGTCGGTCGTCTTGCTCTGACGAGAGAGGGGTTGTGTGCCTTCGAATATTCGGCAGAGTGGCTTAGCTCTGGTTTCTCTATTTCTCCATTTGAGTTGCCTTTGCGAAGCGGTGTCTTTATTGCTAAACCCCGTCCGTTTGAGGGGGGATTCGGTGTTTTCGATGATTGCCTGCCCGATGGATGGGGACTTCTTATTCTGGACCGATACCTGCAACAAAAGGGAATCAATCCTTGCACACTCACTCTACTGGATCGTCTTGCCTTGGTGGGATCGACAGGACGCGGAGCATTGGAGTTTCGTCCTGATAATAGCGTAGTGACGCGGCAGGATTTTGCTGATTTCGAGAAGCTGGCTTTGGAGGCCGAGAAGATACTGGCCAGCGACGATTATATGGGCGAAGGGATCGAGGAGTTTCAGGATCGAGGTGGTTCTCCGGGTGGCGCGAGGCCTAAAATCTTCGTTCGTTATAACGACAAAGAATGGCTGGTAAAGTTTCGAGCCAAGAGGGATTCGCAGAGTATCGGTGTGGATGAATACCGCTATTCGCTGCTAGCCAAAGAGTGCGGAATCGAAATGCCGGAGACTCGACTTTTTGAAGGCAAGTACTTTGGTGTGGAGCGTTTCGACCGAACACTGGGTGGCAAACTGCATGTCGTTAGCGTGGCCGGTCTTATTGGTGCCGATTATCGGTTACCCAGTATCGACTACAAGCATATTTTTCAGGTGTGCGCCATGCTGACGCATAGTGTAGCCGAGTTGTGGAAAGTTTATCGACTGATGATATTCAATTTTCTCATTGATAACAAGGACGACCACGCTAAGAACTTTGCCTTTATTCATCGGGATGGCGATTGGTATTTTGCTCCGGCCTATGACCTGTTACCCAGCGATGGCATTAATGGTTTTCGCACGACTTCAATCAATGACAGTATCGAACCGACGAAAGAAGATCTTTTGGCTGTAGTGGTAAAGGCTGGGTTGAATGAGAAGGAGGCGGATGCGATGTTTGATGGGGTGCAAGAAAGAATTAATGATTAGAGGTGACTACAAGATCTGAGCTATTAAACGAATCGTGAGTGTTATGGAATTACAGCCAAATAGGAATATCTCAGAATCCGTATTGCATGATCGGCGTTCGATAAATCTTCTGAAGAGTATCCTTCCTGATAATTGTGTAGACTGTTCTCAACTTCAAGAGGGAGGTACCTTACCAAATATTGATGGCTATCTTGAGATTCTTGATGAAAATGGAATAGCTCGAGAAAAAATAACAGTTCAAGTTAAGCACCTGACATATCCGGAGAAAAATGGGAAAGTGTTTTATGATATTCCCGAGTCGGTTTATGCATATGCGAAAATACATAAAGGAGAACTCGTCTTCTTTATAGCTTGTGATTATGCCTCTAGAAAATTCTATTGGCGGAACATTGATACGGCTGCCATCGAAGAGTTTAAAAATAAATCTGATCGTATCCGAACTAAGGCGAGATATTATTTTAAAGACAACGAAAAATGCGGTGAGAAGAATGTTGACGCGACCATCGATCATTGGCGTCAGTTGTATAAACAGAAGATGGAGTCCATCAAGGATGATAAGTATCTGGCAGACCAGTTTGCTTCGCGGCAAAAAATGTGCTTCAATGCCGTTTCTTCCGAGTTGCATGGGGTGAGAGACTCGCATATATCTCGACTCCAGGTTGATGAGATTGTGCAATGGATTAGCAAGGATCCTGTTCAGAACGAAGGGAATATCTGTCTTCTGGTAGGTGATGCAGGAGTCGGAAAATCCGCTGTGTTGAAAGATTTAATAGCCATACTGTCCGAGAAGGGTATCAAGTATTTGTGTGTTAAGTCCGACGCTATTGATGATAATGGCAACCCGGTCTCTTTGAGCGATATGCAGGATACATTGGCGTATTACAGCACGGAAGCAGATAAGGTGATTTTGATTGTTGACCAGATTGATGCGCTGTCTCAATCCCTCACGAATGATAGAACGCATCTGAATATGATGATGGCGGTACTATCTTCATTAAACGATTGGCCGAATGTCAGAGCCGTTGTCTCGTGCCGTAAATATGATCTGGAGTATGATTCTGTCCTGAACAGTTTAAAGGATAGATCTACAATTGTTGAGATTGGAGAGCTAACCGAGAAGGAGGTGACAATAGCTCTCAATAAACTGGAGAATGGTCTTGGTCAGGAAATAGATCGTGTGACGGCCACGATGCTCAGGACCGTTCAAATGCTGGATTCATTTTCTCTCTTGTTTCGGCGGAATAAGTCTAAAATCAACTTCAATAATCAGATTGAATTATACGATGCTCTTTGGGATGCTGTTATTTGTGACTCATCTCTACGGCATGATGTAGAAATGCGGGAGCATTTAATGTATAAGATTGTTGAAACAATACAAATTGCAGGGACTCTGAATCCTCAGTTTATTCCTGATTCCAGTCAGAAACGTGCATATGAGTATTTGGCAAGTAATGGTCTGATTCGGCGTGATGGATCTGCTGTCTCATTCTTTCATCAGTCTTTCTATGAATATACCCTTGCCCGTCATTATTCTGAGACCGGGGGTCTGTTCTCGGCTGATCTCAAAAAAGAGATTCAAGGCCTGGAGATACGATCGACGGTCAAGGCAGTCCTTGATTTCAAACGAGGTCATGATACTGCCAAATTCGTGGATGAAGCCCGCAGTATTCTTGAGGATCCCGATATTCGTCTTCACTTGAAGTTGTTGACATTGTCTGTGCTGGCTTTTGTGAATAATCCGGCCCGTGCAGAGAAGGTTCTTGTTGCTGATGTTTGTCAGAAGGATGGGCGGCTGTTGGTGTATTTCCTCCGCGGAGTAAATTCTCCGGATTGGTTCCAGACTATTCGGAAGATGCCGAACGGTATAATGTCTGAACTCAAGAAAGATGACGAACAATTCTTCCCTATAATATCATGCTTGTCTCGCTATGTCTTTGATAATCCAGAGGCGGTGTATGGAATGATAAATCAAATACAAGATCGAGAGTCGAGATTATTCGCTATTGCATATGTAGTGCGAGAGCATAACGACTACAGTCATCCTTGTGTTCTCAAAGCATATGCTGAAGCAAAACCACAAAACATCTTTTTTACCGTCCATATACTTCAGGATGCGATTAAAAGCAACAAAGAATTTGCATTGAGAGAAACACAGGAGTTGATTATGAGGTATCTTGTATCCGGAAGTCCATATAACAACCATGACGGTTATGAGTTGGCAGATGTGTTATGTAAGCAGTTCTGTGTAGAATATCCCAAAGAACTACTCGGAATACTGCATTGCTGTATTTGTGAGACAGTTCGAAAAACAGCGCAAAGTGGCTATTATGGGTTTTCAACAACTGAAAAGTTCTATCGGGTTGACACAGAAAATAATTATGTAGGAAAGATATTGAAAATGTATGAGGATCTAATGATTCGTTATGCATCTGATACTTTGGGGCGTTCATTTGTCCTTGAACTTCTGTCATTAAATAATGAGACAACGTTGTCTGTGGCTTTTGCAGCTATGGCTGAGGCTCCGAGACAGTATGATGACCAGATTCGGCTCCTGTTGGAGGATAATGCGACGATCGGAATATATCTTCGTGGAGATGTTGAGTTCTTCTTTCTGAAAATGCTCAGGGCATGGTATGAGACGTTGAATGAAAATGACGCTGAGAGGTATCAGCGGGCTTTATTATCGTATAAGTCTGAATTTGATTTTAAATACGATGCAGAAAGACGGTGGAGTCAGTTTTTGTGTCCCCATTTATGGCAAGACAAATGGGAATTGATATGCAATACATTGCCAGAGGATCATATGATTCCGGAGATGAGGAGATGCTACCAAGAACTTTTGCGCAGATTCGGACAGAAACATATGGTGGAGAGAAATTATCATTCCGTCGGTGTGGCACATATTTGCGGTGGCGTTGTAGGTGATGAAACATATGCAAGATGGCCAATTTCTAACTGGTTGAATTCATTTCTGAAACTTGGTGAGTATAAGTGGCGTGAGGGTCGAGGTCCTATTAGTTTGAGGGAGCATGCCGATGCATTTAAAAAGTGTGTATCCTCTAATCCGGACAGATTTTACGATTTCGTGCTTGAAATTAGTGATATGGCGGATATTCAAGATATGTACAAGATTGCAGGTTTAGAAGGGCTTTTAGCAGGTGGAGTCAATCCATATTCACTTTGGAATTTATCAAAACGATACATTTCAGAAGAGTTCGCTAAAGCAAATTCCTATACTTTTAGTCAGATTGTTGAGTACTATATCAAGGAAGAGAATGAGTGCATTGAGGAAATAATGGAGCTTTGTAAAACCTTGACCATCTCTCCTTTTTCTGAAGAAAGTAGTTTGTTTACGGCGGAAGATGGTAAGAGGGATATGAGTAGGCGAGCTACAGACATGCTTACAAAAGCAATTAATTCATACCAAGGTTGTGCCGCAGAATTGTTAGTACGCATGTGTGCGATTCCTTCGAGAAGACCGATAGTTTATACATTCTTTGCCGATAATAATATTCTTCTGCATGAGTATATCAAAACAGTACCACTCCATTATTTGAACATGGAAGATTATTATGATGAAGAGTTGTATTTCCCTCTGGTGAGATCTCTTTTGTCAGGTATGGGGCCAGAGTCCTTATATCTCCAGGTGAATGCGATCCAATGGTGCTTTTATTATAGGAATGATGTGGTCTGTAATTATATTGACCGTATTGAGCCCGATCCTTCAACTCATGAATTGCTTGTCCAGATATACTTTTACGGTATGAAAGGGACTCCTATTTCGGAAGAATGCGAAAGGCGGCTTGAGAAGATACTAGCCATTAACAATGAAGAGATTGTTGCCAAACTTGTTGAGACGGCAATGAAATCATATGAGCATGTAGAGTACCGAGATTTGAGTGTGAAAATTCTTGAACATTATGCATCTGACAGTCGGGAAAAAGTTGTTAATGCCTATTGTATGCATTGTGATTCTCTCCCGACGGAGGCTTTCAATTGGTATTGTAGCATTACCCCAGTATATTTAGGAAAAAAGTATCAGCAAGTTCATTTTGAGCTTGGTTATGTGAAGAAATGTATTTCGACTAGCCCAGTATTATGTTATAGATTCATATCGTCTCAGAGGTATTTTGATACTGAGGATGCATCTCTAGTCGATGATGAGGTTGTAAATGTTTTGCTTGAGATTTACAAGAAACTAAGTTTGCATGAAGATACAGATGCTATGAATGAGGTATTGGATCTGTTTGATGAATACATTTATCGGGACAATCGAGTTATGAAGGCTGCGGTTTCACTATTGACATAACTGATCATTTTGTAGTCTAGTCGAACGTGTGTTTGCAATGCCATTTATGTGTACATATTATCGGAAGCAGTCCATAGGACTGTTTTGCCAAAGGAACGTAGAAAAGATCTTATGAGTATACAGAAATAAACAAGAGGAAGATCATAGATAGAAGGTTTCTTGCCGATTTGGCGAAGGAGTTTGGTCTGAACGCTTTGCATTTGGAGGCGTTGGGCGAAAGCTGCCAATGGGAGATTGTCGTTGGTGGCGATATTCTGGAACGGCTGGTTGAAATTCAGTGTCAATTCAAACGACTGGCCGTGATGGGCGACGATGAGTACCGGGGATTCTATATCGAGGTGTCGCGGCCTACGCCAGAAGAGTGGGGCGATGCCGGGGAGTTGATTGCTTCGGGGGAATATGACGGCCGGGAGGCGTTCCTTGCGGATTGGCTTGCATTCAACCCACTGGAGACGCGGTGGTTCCATGTCGCTTCGATCTGATACGGGGATTCTCGGTCGCTTCGTGTTACGGACCGGAAGCGTACCAGGTTCATCATCACGAACCGCTCCGCGTGTGTTGATGGGGAACCAGATGATGCGTGGTGCAGGAAGACCCTAACCCGCCTCTTCGACTATCTGCAACGGCTGATTGATGTCGTTGTTGCGAATCCAGACGGATTCAATGACTACGTGGCGCACAACCTACCGTATCAACAACGAATAGGCGTATTGCACAAAAGGAATTTAACCGCATAGTACCGAATTCCAAAATTGAGGTGGAAATCGGGAAACGGCCATCAATGCATTGGAGGACTCGGTGCACGGGCGTTCCGTGCCTCCTTTGGAGTGTATGACCATCCGGCTGTATTGCACTTATTACCGCATTGCCAAGAGGCGTATGAGGCTTACTACCGAAAACGGGGCGCCAGCGGACGTGTTTATGAGGATTTGCAGAATGTTCCGGAAACGCTGCGTGATGTAGCCTATTATAAGCAGATGAAGTTCGTGGATGTGGAGACCCTGTACGGCATTGACAGTCCGGCGAATTTTATACGGTTTGCAACGGACCACTACGGTGAACTAGGACTTTCTCGCTTGAATATCTTTGCCTCAAACAAGCGTTAGCAAGGCTGGATGATTGTTACCTCCAACAGTTATTCGTCCAATGTCGGGCTGGCTATTGAGGTGGTTACTGCCCTGTATAAGGCTGGGGCGCTGCTGCTGATCTACGACGCAGAGAAGCTTCTGAGAATCCTGCGGGAAAGGGATTATGTGCGGCTGGTTCCCGATTCATATCACATATATGGGCTATCAAGAAGAAGGTGCTGTCTATGAATTGCCCTGGGAATATGAATGCTCGGATGATGAGGTTCGGATTTGACTCTAGAACAATACCAAGCAATTGTTTCCCTTGCAGAATGGCAGCAAGAGGAGCGGGTGAACTCCATCGTTTGACGGGACTGTGATAATTAGTAACTTGGCTTATCTCTATGCGGGTTTGTATAGGGGTAAGCTAAGTTTTTTATTGGCATCTTATTTTGTTTAGGAGATATGGTTGAGTTAAGTTGAGTTGTGTGTTAGGGATTGTGTCCCGTTTTTAGCTGAAAATGTAATGTAGATAGCGGGCGATTTACTATATTTATAAAATGAAGTAGCCGGATATATGAATCAAAACCTTAATCGGATTAAATTGGTACTCATCGAGAAAGATATTTCTCAAACGGAGTTGGCGGGAAAAATAGGCAAAAGTTTTAACACCGTGAATGCTTATTGTTGTAATCGTTAACAACCGACATTGGCGGTATTGGATGATATCGCAAAAGTTTTAGGGGTAACCATTAGAGAGTTGATAAAGGAAGAAAAATATGGCAAGAATATTTCGTATCTTTGTAAAAACATTTTTTGAGTGGAGCAGGAGCGGGAAATATTGGATCGGCTGGCGCAGGGGGATCGGGAGGCGTTCGATGCGCTCTATCTGCATTATGCTCCGAAAGTCGAGGAACTGGCGTTCTGGATGTTGAAGAACCGGACGGAGGCGGAGGATGTCATGCAGTCCATCATGCTGAAAGTCTGGGAACGCAAAGAGGAGATCGCGCAGATGACCCGTTTTTCCAATTACCTCTTTACGATGACGAAAAACGCTATTTTCGACATTTACAACCGTTCGCTGGTGCATGAGAAATACGAATCGGCCCAGTTGTCCTCCGTCCGCTATTTTCACGACGATACGCTCGACAGCCAGGTGGAGACGAACGATCTGGCGCTGCTGATCTCCATCGCCGTGGACAAGATGCCCGATCAGCGGCGGCGTATCTTCCGGATGAGCCGTTACGAGGGTCTTTCGAACCGGGAGATCGCCGAGCGGCTCCGGATCAGCGTCAAGACCGTGGAAAACCATATGACCGCCGCACTCGGCCAACTGCGGCGCCTGCTTGCCTCGATCACGCTTTTTTTCTGAAAATCGTTCTTTCCGGCTGGGGGTTCGCCGTTCTTTCGTCGTTCTATATTATGAGCAGCACCCCAAACGATGAAGACCGACAAAATCAACAGACTCGTCCGCGATTTTCTGCACGGCGATATGCCGGAGGAGATCCAACGCCGTTTCCGACGGTGGATGACCGCCCCGGCCGACCGGGAAACGAAGGACGCAGCGCTTTTTCAGGCCTGGAAGGAATTGCTCGCCCGGCCTGCGGAACGCGATTACCGCCATAAACTCCCCGACATACACCACCGGATCGACATGCTGGACCGGGCCGGAAAGAAGAGCCGGTTCATATCCTTGCGGCGTTTTGCGGCCGCTGCGGCCCTGCTGGCGCTCGTCGTCTGCGGGGAATACCTGTTCCTGCGTTCGCGGTACGAGCGCACCCCTTCGGTGTGCCTGGTCACGGCCCGAGGCAGCAAGAGCGAGTTCACGCTTCCCGACGGGACGCGGGTCTGGCTCAACGGCGACAGTCGTCTGAGCTATCCCGAAACATTCGATGCCGGAATCCGTCGGGTCCGGCTCGACGGCGAAGCCTTTTTTCAGGTCAGGCACGATGCCTCCCATCCCTTCGTCGTCGATATGGAGGTCATGCAGGTCGAGGTCCTCGGTACGGAGTTCGACGCCCGTCACCGGGCCGGTACTCGCTATGCCGAAACGATCCTTCAATCGGGCAGCGTCCGTGTCCTGACTCCGGACCGTAAAAGTCCGATCCTGCTGCGGCCCGACGAACGGATCTTGTTCGATACGCAGACCGGCCGGATTGCGGTTTCCGAGGTTTCCGCCGGCGATTATTGCAGCTGGACGTCCCGCCGTCTGGTCTTCACCAACAAATCGCTCTCGGCCATACTGGTCAATCTGGAACGCTGGTACGGCGTACATTTCCATTCCGAAGGGAACATCGACCTTTCGGCAAAACTCTCTTTCCATATCGAATACGAATCGTTGGAGGAGGCGATGCGCCTGATCTCGCGGATCGCCCCGATACGCTACGACATCCGCGGCGGGACGGTTTTTCTCGCCCCGGAATGACGCAATCCCGAACTCGAATCCTGAAAACCATTTGCCTATGATGATCTGACAAGCTTAAAAAAATTGGGACGGATGTTCCTACCATCCGCCCCATGACTTAAAATTAGACCTTATCGTAGATAATACTACGAATGATGAACTTTAAATCGTTACAAAACTATGAAATTTTTTGGACAATCCGATGGCAGCGCCCCGCACAAGCGGCGATTGCCTGTAAAAATCATGTCCTTATTCATTTTTCTGTTTATGTCCGTCGGGGGTGTTTCCGCCGCCAACCCGCCCGTGACGATCCATCTGAAAAATGTCACTGTCGCCGAACTGCTGCGGCAGATCGAGGCGCAGGGGAAGTACTCGTTCGCGTATAACAACGCCGACATCGACCTGACCCGTGTCGTTTCCGTCGCTGCGGAGGCCTGGCCCATCGAACGGATCGTGTTGAAATGTATTCCCGACGTTCTCGTAAACGTCGAGCGGAACAAGGTGATCCTGACGCCGCGCCGCGGTGCGCAAGTTTCCCCCCCCCGCAAAATTTCGGGCAAGGTCGCGGACGCTTCCGGTAATCCCGTCGTAGGTGCCACCATCCTGCTCAAAGACGGCGAAGCGGTCCGGGGCACCTCTTCCGGGGCGAGCGGTACCTTTGCTTTCGACTCGTTCAGCCTTTCGGACAAGGCCGCGCTCGAAGTGTCGTTCATCGGGTTCGACACCTACAAGACGACGGTTGGCGTCCGGACCTTTTTCGACGTGGTCCTGACTTCCGCCCAGCAGAGCATCGACGAAGTGGTGGTGGTCGGTTACGGCGTGCAGAAGAAAGCCAACCTGACCGGAGCCGTCGCCACGGTGTCGCAGAAAGAGCTGAAAGACCGTCCCGTGTCGAACGTGGGCCGCGCCTTGCAGGGCGTGATTCCCAACCTCAACGTAACTCTCTCTTCGGGGCAGCCCGGAGCCGGCGCGTCGTACAACATCCGCGGTACGACTTCGCCCAACGGAGGCAGTCCGCTGATTCTGATCGACGGTGTGGAAACCTATCCCGACCGTATCAACTCGAACGACATCGAGTCGATCACGGTGCTCAAAGACGCCTCCTCGGCCGCGATCTACGGTGCCCGCGGTGCGTTCGGCGTCATTCTGATTACGACCAAGAGCGGGCGGTACAACGAAAAAGCCGAGGTGTCGTACAACGGTTATTTCTCCATGTCCAGCCCCACGACCTCGACCGATTACGAAACCCGCGGCTACTACTCGGCCAAGATCGCCGACTTCTTCATGATGGCGACTCAGAACACGCCCTACACCTCCTACACCGAAGCCGATTACAAGGCGCTCTGGGAGCGGCGCAACGACAAGACCGAGAATCCGGCGCGTCCGTGGGTCATCACCGACAGGCGCAACGGCCGTCAGCAGTACGTCTATCTGGCCAACTTCGACTGGTATAACTACCTCTACGACGACAGCCGCCCGACGTGGGATCACAACATCAACATCAAGGGCGGAACCAAGGCGCTCTCCTACATGGTCAGCGGACGCTACTACCAGCAGAAGGGCGTCAACCGGCTCAAACCCGACATGTTCAGGTCCTACAATTTCCGCGTGAAATTGCAGGCCGAGATCAAGCCGTGGCTGACCATCGCCAGCAACACCAAATTCTTCCAGTCGAACTACAAGTATTACGGCTACGAGGACGAGTACAACAATTTCCGCAAGCCCACGCTGCATGCGCTGGCGTCGTTCGTGCCGGTGAATCCCGACGGAACGGCCGTGTCGCATACTTCGATGACGCAGTCTTCGACCCACTACGTGATGGACGGCTACAACGCCATGATGCAGAAGGGCAAGAGCTTCGGCAACAAGAAGACCCAGGAGATCACCACGACGTTCGAAGCCACGTTCAAACTGCATAAAAACTTCAACATAAAGGCCGACTTCAGCTATACGCAGGGCTACCTGCACAACGACTACCGCAGCGTCAACGTCCAGTATTCGCAGTATCCGGGCGAGGTGATGACCGAACCCGAAGGAAGCTTCCCCAACAAGTACAAGGAGGTCGTCTGGGACCAGAACTACTATGTGGCCGACGTCTACGGAACCTATAACAAGACCTTCAGCGAGAAGCACAACCTGACGCTGATCGCCGGTTACAACTACGAGGCCAAGTATTACCGCGACCTGACGGCGGCCAACGACGGTCTGCTGTCGGAAGACCTCTCGGACTTCAACCTGGCCAAGGGCACCACCAACTTCACGCTCAACGGAGGCCGCAACGAATACGCCATCATGGGCCTCTTCTACCGGGCAGCCTACGATTACAGGGGCAAGTACCTCTTCGAGGTCAACGGCCGCTACGACGGTACCTCGCGCTTTCCGCGCGGCAAGCGCTACGGCTTCTTCCCCTCGTTCTCTGCGGCTTACCGCATCAGCGAGGAGCCTTTCTTCGAGCTGTTGCGCAAGGCGGTGGACAATCTGAAAATCCGTCTTTCCTACGGTTCGCTGGGCAACCAGCAGATCGGTTACTACGACTTCATTCAGACTATTACAACCAAGGGGTCGATGAGCGACTATTCGTTCGACGGGACGGTCCTCGGCCAGCACGCTACGGTGAGCGATCCCGTGTCGGGCGACCAAACATGGGAAAAGGTCGTGTCGAAAAACCTCGGACTCGACCTCAATATGTTCAACAATCGCTTGTCGCTGACGACCGATTTCTATATCCGTGATACGAAAGGTATTTTGGGCAAGGGCAAATCGCTGCCGTCGATCTACGGCGCGAGCGAGCCGCAGATGAACGCCAACAACTTGCGTACGAAGGGTTATGAACTGGTGTTGGGTTGGCGCGATTCGTTCAAGTTAGCAGGCAGTACCTTCAGCTACGGTATCACAGGAACCTTTTCCGACTATACGGCTGAGTACACCAAGTGCGACAATCCGACGGGATTGATCGGCGATCCCTATGTGGGCAAGAAGTACGGTGAGATCTGGGGGTATAAGGTCGACGGGCTTTTCCGTAACGACAAGGAGGCCGCCGAATACGCTTCGCGGATTGACCTCTCGACTGTCGCCTCGGGTTACTACACCGCGACGGGTGCTTATGGCAAGGGAGTCCGCGGAGGAGACATCAAATACCTCGACCTGAACGGCGACAACATCGTCAACGGCGGCAAAGGCACGCTCGATGATCCGGGGGATCGACGCGTGATCGGCAACTCGTCACCGCGTTACCAGTACGGAGCGTCGCTGAACTTTTCGTGGTACGGATTCGACGTGTCGGTGTTCATGCAGGGCATCGGCCGGCTGGACTGGTATCCTGGTGCTGACAATCTGCGTTTTTGGGGTCCTTACTGTCGTCCCTATGCGACCTTTGTCCCGAAAAACTTTATGAGTCAGGTGTGGAGCGAGGAGAATCCCGACGCCTATTTCCCCCGTCCGCGCGGCTATGTAGCCCTTTCAGGCACCAACCGCGAGCTGACGGCCGTCAACGACCGCTATATGCAGAACATCCGCTACTGCCGTCTGAAGAACCTCACGATAGGCTACACGCTGCCTAAGAAATGGACCCGCAAAGTGTTGATCGAAAACCTTCGCGTCTACTTCACGGGAGAGAATCTCGCCACATGGTCGCCCATCCACTCGGACTATATCGATCCCGAAATGGCCGCCATGAACGACGAGATGCGCACCTATCCGTGGCAGAAGACCTACATGTTCGGCGTGGATGTCACATTCTAATCAAACAAGCAGAACCATGAAAAAAATATTATTGATACTGGCCGCAGGCTGCACCATGGCGCTCGTCTCCTGCGAAGAGTGGCTCGACAAATACCCGCTGGCCCAAATGTCGCCCGAAACCTTCTTCTCGAACGAAAACGAGTTGCAGGCTTTCAGCAACAAATTCTACACGGTCTTCCCGTCCGACGGGCTCTACAACGAGTACTGGGACAACATCATTCACAACGACCTGCCTCAGGAGATGCGCGGCGGCCGCACGATCCCCGCATCGGGCGGCGGCTGGACATGGACCGACCTGCGCGATATCAACACGCTGCTCGAATACTCGGTCAACTGCAAGGACCTCGACGTCCGTAACCACTACGACGCGCTGGCCCGTTTCTTCCGCGCCTATTTCTATTTCGAAAAGATCAAGCGGTTCGGCGACGTGCCGTGGTATGCGAAACCGATCGGCTCGGCCGATGCTGAGCTTAATCGTCCGCGCGATTCGCGAGAATACGTCATGCAGCGCATGATCGAGGACATCGATTTCGCCATCCGCTACCTGCCCGCCAAACACGACCTCTACCGTATCACGAAATGGACGGCTCTGGCCCTGAAATCGCGTTTCTGTCTCTTCGAAGGCACGTTCCGCAAATACCACGACATCGACCTTCCGGAGAACGACTGGAAATACTACCTCAGCCTGTCGGCGAAGGCTTCCGAAGAGTTCATCACCAACAGCGGCTACGGACTCTACACATCGGGCGGCACGCAGACCGCCTACCGCGACCTGTTCGTGTCGGAAGACGCCCAGCAGATCGAGGTCGTCCTCGCCCGCGATTACAACAAGGGGCTAAGCGTATTCCACAACAGCACCTTCTACTCGCTGAACACCTCCTACGGCCGTCCGGGGCTGACGCGCAAGATCGTCGCCAGCTATCTGATGGCCGACGGCACGCGCTTCACGGACAAGGCGGGCTGGGAAACGATGGAGTTCCGGGACGAGTGCCGGAACCGCGATCCGCGTCTGGCGCAATCGATCCGCACGCCGGGTTACACGCGCATCAACTCCACCAAGGTCGAAGTGCCGAGCCTGTCGACCTGCATGACGGGCTATCAGCCCATCAAGTTCGTCGCTCCCGCCGATTTCGGTTCCGACGGGTACAACCTCTCGTACACCGACCTGCCGATCATCCGCACGGCCGAGATCTACCTCAACTACGCCGAAGCCAAAGCCGAGCTGGGTACGCTGACGCAGGCCGACATCGATCTGTCGATCAAGAAACTGCGCGATCGCGTAGGTATGCCCAATCTGGACATGGATCACGCCAACGCCAACCCCGACCCGTACCTTTCGGCCCCTGAGACAGGCTACCCCAACGTGACGGGTTCGAACAAAGGCGTACTGCTCGAAATCCGCCGCGAACGCACCATCGAACTGCTTCAGGAGGGCCACCGTTACTACGACCTCATCCGCTGGAA
>ERZ780168.2357-NODE-2357-length-16968-cov-3.895938_pt1 | contig 16968 bp, 17 predicted proteins | sample MGYA00510981_ERZ780168 | MGnify/ENA primary metagenome ERZ780168 (study PRJEB29588, sample SAMEA2158769) | human gut metagenome | biome: human gut; feature: human-associated habitat; material: faeces | place: Denmark | collected 2008/2010 ...
TTGGACTGTCTATGCGACAGTTCATTTTTTCTGCCTGCGCCTGCGTGGTGGCAGTGGGACTCTATTTCCTGCTCAAGCCCTATGTCGGCACGGAAACCGTATCGTGGATGTGCATTTTGGGAGCCGCACCCTTTGCGGCTCTTGGTTTTGTTAAATATAACGGAATGACCGCAGAGAAATTCATCTATGCGTGGATCAAATCAGAGTTTTTAATGCCGAAGAAGCTCACCTTCCGTTCAACGAATACCTACTACGAGCTGATGAAGCCCGTAATTGAACAAAAGGAAAAGGAGGCTATGAAAGCCAATGATTAAAACACTCAGACAAATTGGTAAACAGGATAGGCAGAAATTTGTTGTGCCGAAGGGCGTTCAGGACGTTATACCGATCACCGCTATTTACGATGACGGTATTTTCCAGATCGGCAAGGACAAGTTTACCAAGACCTTCAAATTTACCGATATTAACTACGCCGTCGCTTCCCGTGAGGATAAGGAAGAAATGTTCCTTGAATACTCCGAGTTGCTCAACAGCTTTGACAGCGGAGCGACGACCAAGATTACCATTAACAACCGCAGGCTTAACCGCCTTGACTTTGAGAAGTCAATCCTCATTCCGCTCAAGGGCGATTACCTTGACGAATATCGCAAGGAATACAATCAAATGCTGCTCGACAAGGCGACGGGCGCAAATTCGATGGTTCAGGACAAGTATATCACGGTATCTGTCTGCAAGAAGAATATCGAGGATGCCCGCACTTATTTCAGCCGTGTCGGTAATGATATGATTACCCATCTCAGTAAGCTCGGCAGTAAGTGTACGGAGCTTGATGTTGAGGAGCGCCTTCGTATCTTCCACGATTTCTATCGTGTCGGCGAGGAAAGCAGCTATCACTTTGACATCAAGGAGAACCGCAAGAAAGGACACAACTTCAAGGACTATATCTGTCCCGATTCTATGGAGTTTGAAAAGGACTATTTCAAGATTGGCGACAGATACGGCAGAGTGCTCTTTATGCGTGAGTATGCGTCCTACATCAAGGACAGTATGATTTCCGAGATTACCGAGCTTAACCGTAATCTGATGTTGTCAATCGACGTTATCCCTGTTCCGACTGATGAAGCCGTGAGAGAAGCGGAGAGCCGCTTGCTCGGCGTTGAAACCAATATTACGAATTGGCAGCGCCGTCAGAACTCCAACAACAACTTCTCTGCTACTGTTCCCTATGATATGGAACAGCAGAAGAAGGAAATGAAAGAGTTTCTCGATGACCTGACTACCCGTGACCAGCGTATGATGTTCGCCGTGCTGACGATGGTACACACTGCGGATACAAAGGAACAGCTTGACAACGACACCGAAGCTATCCTGACTACGGCGAGAAAACACCTTTGTCAGTTTTCTACCCTGAAATTTCAGCAGATGGACGGTCTGAATACCGCAATGCCTTTCGGTGTTCGCAAGATCGACAGCTTCCGTACATTGACTACCGAATCGCTGTCCGTCCTTATGCCGTTCCGTGTGCAGGACGTATTCCACGAAAACGGTATCTATTACGGTCAGAACGTCATTTCTAAAAATATGATTATCGCTGACCGCAGACAGCTACTTAACGGTAACGCCTTCGTCCTCGGTGTATCCGGCGGTGGTAAATCGTTCTTTGCAAAGGGCGATATTGTTAATATCATTCTCGCAACGGGCGCAGATGTTATTATCGTAGATCCTGAGCGTGAGTACGGAGCACTTGTCAATGCTCTCGGCGGCGAGGTCATCAATATCTCAGCTACCTCTAAAAACCATATCAACGCTATGGATATGTCCGAGGAGTACGGCGACGGCGCTAACCCTGTTATCCTCAAATCCGAGTTTATTATGTCCCTCTGCGAACAGTTTGTACCCCTCGGCGCAAAGGAGAAATCTATTATTGACCGTTGTACCGCCAATGTGTATCGTGGCTATCAGCAGAGGAACTACACGGGTAAAGTGCCGACCTTAAAGGACTTCCGAGAAGAACTGCTCAGACAGGAGGAGCCGGAAGCGCAGAGTATCGCACTTGCGATTGAGCTGTTTACGGACGGTTCACTTAACACCTTTGCAAAGCAGACAAATGTTGATACCGACAACCGCCTTATCTGCTACGATATTCTCGACCTCGGTAAACAGCTTATGTCAATCGGTATGCTTGTCGTAATGGACAGCATTCTTAACCGTATAACGCAAAACAGAGCAAAAGGTAAGGCAACTTTCATCTTTATTGATGAAATCTACCTCCTGTTCCAGCACGAGTATTCCGCAAACTTCCTCTTTACACTTTGGAAACGTGTCCGTAAGTACGGCGCATTTGCGACAGGTATCACTCAGAACGTCGATGACCTGCTCCAGAGCCATACAGCCCGTACAATGCTCGCAAACTCTGAATTTATCGTAATGCTCAATCAGGCTTCCACCGACAGAGAGGAGCTTGCACGTCTGCTTAACATTTCCGATTTACAGCTTTCGTATATCACGAATGTTGACGCAGGACACGGCTTGATTAAGGTCGGCAGCTCCCTTGTACCGTTCGCAAATAAATTCCCCAAGAACACCAAGCTCTACAAGCTGATGACCACCAAGCCGGGCGAAGGCACGGCAGCATAAAGAAAGGACGACCATTATGAAAAAGAAAATCCTCATTATCGGTCTTGCGGTGCTGATTGCCGTCTGCGGCGTTAGCACCTTTTTCCACATCAAGAACAAGGTGGAATCCGACAACAACAAGAAGATGTATGAATCCGTAGCCGAAGAAGTTTCGGCTACGGAGGAAAGCACAACGCCTACACCGACCAAAGCACCCGTCAATCCTTATACGGATAACACAACGGTTGGCGGCGGTAGTGTAAACGGCGGCGCAAGCGGTGGAAGCTATGACAGCTATACCACCAATATGAATCCCAGCGCTAACCCTGATATGGTAGGTTGGATTAAGATTAACGATACTGTCATTAACTATCCCGTAATGCAGACAAAGAAGATCCCCGACTACTATCTCAATCACGATTTCTACAAGAATGAATCCGAGTACGGCTGTCCGTATGTTCAGGCAAATTGTGATGTTGACGCTCCATCAGACAATGTAATCATTTACGCTCACCATATGAACGACGGCTCTATGTTTGCAGGGCTTGAGAATTATCGTAGCAAAGATTATTGGTCGTCCCATAAGACAATCAGTTTCGATACGCTTAACAAGAAAGCGAACTATGATATTCTCGCCGTGTTCGCCGTCCCCGTTGACGAGAGCAATAAGAACACATTTAAGTTTTATGAATTTGTCAACGCTTATGATTCCGAGCATTACAGCAGCTTTATCAGCAAATGCAAAGCGTTGTCGTTCTATGAAACAGGAGTATCGGCAAAACAGGGCGATAAGCTCCTGACACTTGCTACCTGTGAATACACGAACAACAACGGCAGACTTGTTGTCGTAGCAAAGCGTACAACCAGATAAGGCAGTGAAATTATGCTACCACGAATGAACATACAGCAACGCCGCCAAACTAATAAGCTGATAAAGCACTTATGCGCTAACTATCAGGACGAAAACTGCCTGCTTCTCGACGACGAGCCGTGTGTTTGCGTACAGAGTATTTCCTACTCTCTGTGCTGCAACTATTTTCGGGCGGCAGTTTTACCAACAGAGCCATTACTTGAAGCGGGAATTTTAAGTCCTGTCAACATTAAATATTGTCAGGATTGCAAAAAGCCGTTTGTGCCTAAGAGCAAGAGAAACAATCAGAAGTATTGCTCCGATTGCGCTAAACGAAGGCACAGAAAGACTAACGCTGAAAGTATGGCAAAAAGGCGTTTGAAAAGTGTACAAAGTCAGCTTGAAAAAGTCAGTTTTTATGCGGCTTTTCAAGCACAGTAATTGAGGGGTGAAGGTAGTTTTACCTTCACCCTTGATTTTCCTATATCAGCCCTTTACGGGCGTTTAAGAAGGGAGGTAATTATTTGCCTGATATTAAGACAAGAGATACGGTAAAAGGCACGATCCGAACTCTTGATAAGGGGCGGATTGCCGCCAGCCGTATGAAACAAGCGTATATTCAGACAAAAGACAAAGCGGAACATTCCGTAGAAGCCGAGGAGCATAACGAAACAGAGTACGCTTCTGATCGTATGGAATCCGGTACAAAGCGAGTGGTGGAAGAAACTGTACACCAAACGAAGAAAGCCGTCAACAAAGGCGCTGAGAAGGTCAAAGACAAGGTTGAGCGAAAAATCGAGGACAGAGTAAAAAAGAAGGTTGAAAACAAGGCTGAGAACACCGCAAAAGATACGGTAAAAAATTCAGCAGAGCGAGCTTCTAAAAACGCTGCTAAGAAATCCGCAGAGAAATCTATCCGGGCAACCAACAGCGCAGGACGTAAAAGTATTCGCACCGTTGAGAAAACATCGGCAAAGACTGTTAAGCAATCTGCCCGATCCACGGGCAAGGCAACCGTTAAGACGGCTCAGAAAGGCACAGTCAAAACCGTCAAGACTTCCGTTAAAACAGCAGAGAAAACATCGAAGGCGGCTATTAAGACTACGAAGCAAGCAGCAAAAGCAGCAGAAAAATCAGCGAAGACGGCGGCTAAGGCGGCTCAAAAGGCAGCCAAAGCCGCACAGCAGGCGGCAAAGTTAGCGGCGAAAGCAGCTAAAGCGGCAATCCAGCTTTTGATTAAAATTATCAAGGCTATTATAGCGGCTATGCAAAAACTGATTTCTGCAATCATTGCCGGAGGTTGGGTATCTTTGCTCGTGATCCTGATAATTTGTATGATTGCTCTTTTATGTTGGAGTGTGTACGGCTTATTCGCTTCCGCTAACGCAAATGAAGGCGAATACACTATGCACAACATTATTACTCGTATCAATAATGAGTTTAACGATAAGATTACAGATATTAAGACCGATAACCCACACGATAAACTCGTTATGTCCGGCTCAAAAGCAGAGTGGCGGGAAGTCCTTGCTATTTATGCTGTCGCTTACAATATGACGGATACGCACCCCGCCAATCCGGATGAAGTACAGGTAGTAACTCTTGATGAAAGCAAGGAAGAATATATACGCAATCTCTTTTGGGAGATCAATAAGATTGACCACAGGATAGAAACGTACACCGAAACCGAACAGGTTGAGGAAAAGCAAAAAGACGGCAAGGTTAAGAAGGTCAATAAGCAAGTCCAAAAGAAAGCCCTTTATATAATCGTTTCTCACGTTGACCTTGAAACGATGATGAACAATAAAGTTTTTACTGCGGAACAGAAGAAAATGTGTCGGCAGTTGTTATCTGATGAGAACAACGACCTATGGCGTGAACTTCTAAACGGAGTAACAAGCTCGAACAGCGATATTGTCCTGATTGCTCAGGAGCAGCTTGGAAACATCGGCGGAAAGCCTTATTGGAGCTGGTACGGTTTCAGCTCTCGTGTTGAATGGTGCTGTTGCTTTGTGTCTTGGTGTGCGAATGAGTGCGGTTATATTGAGAGCGGTACTATTCCAAAGTATTCTGTTGTTGATGATGGAGTTGTATGGTTTAAGAACAAAGACCAATGGCTTGATGGCTCAGAAGAACCGGAACCGGGTATGATAATCTTCTTTGATTGGGCAGATGACGAACTTGATGGCGGTAGCGATCATACGGGTATCGTTGAAAAAGTTGAGGGCGGCACAGTTTACACAATCGAAGGCAACAGCGGAGATAAGGTTTGCGAGAATCAGTACAGCATTGGCAACAAAGAAATTTTGGGATATGGTTTCTACACAGGTAACAATACCGTTGCGACAGGTGATACAGCGCAGCAAGTGTGGACGTATCTTAAAAGCTATGGCTACTCAGACAGCGTTGCCGCAGGCATTGTCGGAAATATGATGAGAGAGTGCGGCGGCGATACACTCAATCTCGATTGGAACATCGTCGGACACTACAACGGTGATGAATTCTATGGCTTGTGCCAATGGTGTCTAAGATATACTCCTACGGGATTCAAAGGCTCTAATGTAAAAGAACAATGTGAGTATCTGCAAAAGACGATAAAATCCGAGTTTGCAAATTACGGAGGAAACTATAATGGTATTACTTATAGCGAATTTCTAAAATCCGATACCCGCACGGCGGCGATTGCCTTTGAGCGAGTATATGAGCGTTGCGGAGATTACTCATTCGAGGATTCTCGCAGAGCAGACAACGCTGAAAAGGCATACAGCAAATTCCATAAATAAGAACGGCGGCAGTCCATTACGGGCTGTCGCCTATTTTTTATTTCAGTTTTTTGTGAAAATCCGTGTACTTAATTGTGACCGAGTGTTATAATAGAGCAGAGGTGATACACTTTGACTGAAAACGAGATAAAAATGCACTGATGCTGTTTTACGGGACACAGACCTGAAAAGCTATTCTTAGTTGATAGAGAAATAATCAAAGAATAAGAGCGTGAAATCAAAGCAGCCATTGAACGAGGATACACAACTTTTATATTGGGAATGGCAAAAGGTGTTGATATTTGGGCTGCGGAGATTGTATTAAATCTCAGAAAAAAGAATAAGGATCTACACTTAATCTGCGCTTCCCCATACGAGGGATTTGAAGCACGTTGGTCGCAAGATTGGCAGAAGCGATATAGGAAGATTATTAAAAAAGCTGACTATGTAAAATATGTATCACCTGAGTATAGTCCGGCTTGCTTTCAGATTCGCAATGAGTATATGGTTGATCATAGTAATCTACTGATAGCAGTTTATAATGGTGAAGCAGGTGGAACAAGAAATACGTTGAATTATGCAAGGAAGAAAGACATAGAAATAATTGTAATAGATGGTTAGTTGATAATCGAAGCTCAAGAAATACTCTCTGGGCTTCGATTTTTTGTTTTTTTTCAAATTTCAGTGATTGATTATCATACGGATTTATGATAAAATATAAATAATTATAACCTAAAGCCATTTCATTTTAGTTAATGTAGCAAAAATATGATACAATAAGCTATGAATAATCTTTTTCAGCTTTAGCCTTAAAAATAGAAATAAAATTTGTCAGTGAGGGCAATTTAATGATTGAATACGCTCCTGGAATGAGACTTATCATTCGTGATGAAGAATGGATGATAAAGAAAATAGATACAAACGAAATCGGCGAAAAAGCGTTGAGTTGTATAGGTATATCTACTTTAGTAAAAGATAAAGAAGCTATCTTTCTAACTGATCTTGAGGAGATTGAGGCGATTGATCCTGCCAAAGTCAAACTCGTTAAAGATGATTCGCCTAAATATACAAAATCGCTTCTATATCTTGAAAGCCAGTGGAGACAAAAGAACCCCACTGATAAGAATATCCATATTGGTCATAGAGCTGCTATGGACTTAATGCCTTTTCAGCTTGAACCAACGAAGATTTCTTTGAACCGCACCCGTTGCAGAATTCTTGTAGCTGATACAGTAGGTCTTGGTAAAACACTTGAAGCAGGTATACTTATGTCCGAACTAATTATTCGTGCCCTGCGTTGTATAAAAGGATACATCAAAACATTCCTCAGAATTTCCAATGAATTCGGACTATTCTGTTATCTCTTGTTCCGCCGACTTCGATATAGTCAACCAAAAACATAAGTTCATTATGTGTCAATTTTTCAATATTACTGTATTGAGTCACTATTGTATGATTGCTTTCAAGTGCCTTAATCTCATCATCTATACTCAATAACTTTGATTCAAGCAATTTAATAGTGGTATCAATTTCTACGGAATCCGCATCTATTGCATTTTTAAATTGATAATAGTCATTAATAGATATTATTCCATCAGCTTTATCCATGTATAAGGAAGTTAGTCTATTTTTTAATAATTTTTGCTTTTTTATTGCGGATTCAATTGATTTTAAAATTTCCTGACGACGATTATTTATTTCAACATTAGAATCAATCTTACTTTTGACAGCAGAAACATCCATTAACCTTTGACAATGGTCCTTGATTTCATCAATCACAATTTCTTCAAGTCTTTTTACGGTTATGACACATCCGGGACATATTCCCGTTTTAATGTGTTTAGTAGGACATTCAAGCATTGGTGAATTATGATAAGTATGTTTATTGAGTGTAGCACCACAATACACACATTTACACATTCGCGAGAACACCGTATTTTTCATATCCTGTTTATAGGGAGTACTTCTTGTTGAGCGTATTATCTGTGCCTTATGCCAAGTATCATAACTAACAATTGCATCGTGAGTATTTTCGACAATATCCCACTCGCTTTGAGGTTTATATCGCCGTTCTTCACCTTTATAAGATAATTTTTCACTCTTACCTTGAACAGTATTACCGATATACACCTGACTGCTTAATATCTTCTGAATAGTATAATAGCACCATAATCCTCTCGTAGCTGTTTTTTTATGCGAGGATACTTCTTTAAGATTCTTATACTTTGCAGGAGGCGGTATTTGTTCGTCATTAAGTCTGCGTACTATTGACGCATAACCTAAGCCATTGATGTATAATCTGTAAATGTATCGTACAATCTTTGCTGCAGGTTCATCTATAATAAGTTTATGCTTATCTTCAGGTGATTTGGCATAGCCGTAAGGAGCTTGACTACCTACCCATTCTCCCTTTTTACGCTTTGCAGACAAAACTGCTTTAACATTTTCAGATATATCCTCAAGGTACCATTGGTCTATGAGTCCATTGATTTGTCGTGCTTTTCGGTTCTGTCGATTAGAAGTATCCGCATTGTCAATAATACTCAAAAAGCGAATGTTCCACACCGGAAACATATAGTTTAGGTAATGCTCTACAAGTTCCAGATCACGGCAAAATCGTGATTGTGTTTTACATAGCAAAACATCAAACTTATGTAACCGTGCATCCTCAATCATTCTGTTGAATTCCGGTCGTTGTCGGTCGGATCCTGAAAAATCATCGTCATTATATATGTCGTATATTATCCATCCCTCTTTTTCACAGCGAGATTTTAATAACATAATTTGGTTATTTATGCTTTCACTATTATCTTCGGGATGAAGTTTATTTCTGTCCTCTTGCGACAGTCGCACATATAGTGCTGCTTTAATTTGTTCGATCATAAAATGCTCCTAGCGTGAATCACAGGTGCATACAATGATACGATACCTTTCTTGTAAATCGTGCACATTATATCATATCTTCTGCACTTTGTAAATATCGCACGCATTAATAATTATCAAATTTAGCATTATAACTTAGCATTTTTTGCATTGATCATTCGAGCATACTGCTCGTTAAAAAGCATCTTCTGAGCTTCTTTATCTGTTGTTTTGTAATAATTCTCTACAACCACCTTACCTTTTTTATTTGTGCTTTTTTCAGTTTTGTTCATTATTCACCTCTTTCAGAGTTCATAATCAGTATAGCATACTGATTTATTAAAAATTATTGATTTTGTTGCTCTATGATTTTTTTAACAGTCGTGCAATAAAAAAGACCACACAAGAACTGATTCGCTCTTGTGTGGTCAATATCTTTTGGTAAGATTTGGTATTACTTGGTTGTATGAATCATTCTTGCTCCACATTGTGGACAATAATTTCCGTAGGTCATCATTGCCTCATTGTAAAATGTCATACAATGAGGACATACAATTGCATAGCATGTGATTCCATCAACTTCAATTTCTTTATCAAGCCAATCGTTTGTACTGTCTGAGGTTTTTTCAATACACAACTTAATATACGGTTTGATTTGCTCATCAAAAACATTAGCTATCATATAAGCTTCAACGCTGTAATCAGGCTCTATAGCCATTGCTATGTTTTCTTCTGCAGCTGAATCTAAAAAATAGAAGTGAGAACATCTCAAAATACCGTATATTTCACTACACAAGGTAGATTCGGTAAGACAATCATAACAGGCATCCTCAATATCTGCCAAAGAAAAATCAGGAGTTTTTCCATCAAGAGTATCGAACAAATACTTCTTTATGTTTTCCCAAGTTATCACTTTGTTATAGGAGTCTTTGACAGCAATGTGAGATAAAAACTGCGATTTGTCTGTATCACAAATAAGCTCAAGAAACGACTTATCATCGTTATTGTGCCACTTGCCAATGAAATTTCCTCTGTTTGATACAACAATGAGAGTGTAATTTGTCAAATCAAAATAAAACATTGCATTATCATTATTGTTCTCATATGATACAGAATAGAACTCTGACCTAACTGATTCAACTTTTAGTTTCATTATATAAATCTCCTTAGAAACAAGTCTAATCTGCCACATATCCTTACTGAGTGATATGTGGCAGTAAATTTTAACCCTTAACTTTTACAATGCTAACATCATATGTATCATAGCTTTGAAAATTTATCCATGCTGAGTCAGGATACATATCACCTACAACATAATCATCATTGTAGTCGATATCACTGTATTCTTTTTTAAGTAACTTTTCCAGCACTTCAATTGTTATATCTTCTTCTAATACATTCCTGCTTGTAGATATCATGTCATCAAGCATTGCATCATGAGCATCTTCTTTGTTGTAAAACAAATTGTTCTTTGTTTTCGGATTTTCCAACACATAAATGTCACGATTGAACGAACAAATAACAACATACATTGCACCTTGTTCCTCAACTGTTTCATTGATTTTGTCTTTTTTTATTTCTGCCATTATTAACACTCCTTAATTACTCAACAGTTTGTTAATATAATTGATTTCTTTACGATATTCTTCTTGAAAAATATCGGTGTCGGTGCCTTTTTCTGTTACTTGGTAGCCCTTATAACAACGAACATATCCTTCGTCGTCTATTCCACCGTCAAAAGCAAGAACAACCAAACCTTTTGTTTCAAGGCTTTTAATGCATTTTCTCACAGAATAATAACTTGCGTTAAGAATATTAACTAAAGTCGGAATACTCGTCACATCGCAATGAGGACAAGCACAAACCGACCGTTTGCATAACGCTCTGAATACTTCGTTATCTGTCATTTTTATTCCTCCGTAGAAAAGCTAAATTCGATAGATTTTGAAGAATCTAGCCCTAATTCTTTACATTTTTGGCGTGTGCTTGTACCACCTGAATGTGTGGTTGTCGAAAGCAACAATCTGTTCACAATTTCAGCATTTGTGTAACAAACCTTAAAATGTTCATCATCAGGGAGTTCTGTTAAATCAATGTCGATATAGTCTATGTATTTTTCAAACTCATTGACTAATTCTTGCATCAAATCAATGCAACACTCAACAATTTTTTGTTCAGAATGAGATTCAATCATAATTACATATCTCCTTTAACACATTCATCATACCAATAATCAATTGCAGGCTCAATCAGCCAGTCAAAAGAAAGGCAGGATAATGCCAAGACACACAATTCTTGTAAAGAACCATAACCTTCTGTCTTGATGATATTGCCGTCAAGAAAGTAGTTGATAGAGAAGTTTTCAAGATTTATTTTTGTTTGTACATCGTACAATTCATCATCTGTAGTTGTGTAAGCAACATCAATGGATGATAAATCTGAGAAATCAACTTTTTCATTACCATATTCTTCCTCAACAAAGTCTGAAATAAGTTTTTTTGCATCTTCAAGTGAATATATTTTACTCATAATGAAACCTCTTATTATTTTTTGTACACCAGTTAAGTACAACTTAACTGCCATACATCATTAATTGCGATTTTGTTATAACGATTAAAAATTTCAACAAGTGTAAGAATACGATTCTTAACCCACTCGAAATCTTCATATACATCCTTCATGTCATACGGAGCACCATTTACTCCGTGACCGGACTCGTCAAGCCAAATTACAGCGTGTTCTGACACATCAAAATTCAAATGATTTGACAATGCATCGCAAGCCAATTCAGACCAGTTAATTGGGATTTCCTGTTCAATGAAATAGGAAATATCAATATCATAAAAACATTCTTGATTTGCCGGACTGTAAAAATGCAATGTAGCGATTCCGTCATTGATTTCTTCATTTATAAATTCAAAATCTTCCTCTTCAAGCATTTCAATAAGCTCTTCGGGAAAAGTCTCTATTATTGTTTTATACATAATTAAGCCTCCAAAATTTTGCCTGATTTCCAATCATAACCTCGTTTTGCAAGCATACGCCTTGCCGCTTGCACAGAGGGATTATCGGGATGACCGTGAGCTTTTGTTAACAACTTTTCAATAGGTGTTTTGTCACGAAGAATGTCACAACTTAAAAGGAAGTCATAATTTTGCTTTTCATTTTCTCGGATAATGTGATACTTATCAGCAGCAATTTTACATTCCTTTTGAAACTTGCGTTTTCCTTGATCAGATTTCAAGTTTTTATTGCACCTGAGCTTATCAATAACATAGTTACTGACAGGTGAACTACAACCTTTAAAACCTAAGTATTCATCTTCGGTCATTGCATTTGAAGGAATACCGCAGGGATTGTCCATAGTTGGAACAGTTGCAATAACTACAAGTCTATTCATGACTTCTTCGTCACGGTCAAACAGTACAGGCTTTGTCAGATAATATGCATCATCGTTTGAATTTGATTTAACATATACAATATCTTTTGGTGATCCGCTATCAAGATGCCTCATAATATCGTCAAACCAATCATATATATCGGTACCTTTGTCGATACAATACTGAAGACATTGTGAATCGAGCAGATCAAAAAATACATCTGTGTCACCTTCTGAGTTTATATATGACTCTTTAATCAAGTCATATGAAATATGATTTTCGACATACTGTCCTCCGGCGTTTGAATCGGGATTATAATATAAATCCACAATTTCAGCGGAATTATGATTGAGATACCATCTGTCAATGGTTGTGTATAATAACATATTTGTTTCTCCTTTTATAAAATTGTGAGGTGCTTAAATTAAGCACCTCACATTTCATTAATTACTTTTCTGCTATACGCATTGGGACTAAAACAGTTTCAGTTTCTGTTTTGCCTTTGATAATAATTGGATTTAAAGCATTTTTGATTGATAATGAAACATTATCATCATTAACTGCTTTAACACAATCAGTTAAGTAACCTACATTGATTCCGATTCTTTCAGGAGATTCACAAGTAATACCCTGAGTCTCAATCGGAACCGTGTCAACATATGTAGCTGTTTTGCCATTATAAGATAAGCTCATATTGTCATCACTTATCGTCATAACAACCAATACCTCGTCTTTTGTGGCAACAGTAGTTATCTGCTTAAGCACGCCCAAAAGTAAGGCTGTATCTACTTTTACAGATTTTTCATGTTCAACAAAAAAGTTGTCAACTTCCATTAAAGTGCCGGTCAGCAATGATGTTCTCAACACGGTTTGGTTATCAACGATAAAGACTGCCTTGTTTCCTGATTTGTTAATGCCGATATTGATTTTACTGTTAGCACTTTTCAGGCAACTCATCAATATGGATACCGCGTCTTTTGTAATCGTAAATGTAAACTCACCTTCCGATTTTGTCCTACTTCTTGCAATCTTGAAACCATCAATTGCATAAGCTTCAAGCATTCCGTTTTTGCACACGAAATTCAGCCCTGTAAATATGGGCTTTGAATTGTTGGTACTCATCGCAAACGCACAATTTTCAAGTGCAGTACGAATGAAACTGCTTTCAATCATAGCAAAATTCAATTCAGTAGGATTGATTTCCTCAATTGTAGGAAAATCCTTACTTTCGACATTGAATTTGCAGGAAGATTTTTTACCGCGTGTTTTTACAGATACGCAATTACCTTCGCTTTCAATATCAAGAGTTGTTCCGGCAGGCATTGACAATATGAGTCGTACTACGCCGTCCGGAAATATGATTGCCTCATCAGGAAGCTCAGGAATCATACCGAGTTCATCTGAACCTAATTTGTATGAAAGCGTGTCTGCTATACTGCAACAATGAAAGAAACCTTTGCGGTCTGCCATAACAGCCATAGGATATATTCCTGATTTTCTGTTGCTCATATAAATTTTACTCATAAGAGCAAGTTTATCTTTAAGTGTTGTTGTAATTGTAAAACTCATTTTTTTCATAATAAAAATCTCCTTTTATTTCTTTGATAAATTTGATAAAACAGTAGCTTCAAGCAAATTTTTAAATTTGTTTATTTGCTCACTACAGTCCGAGGTAACATCCCCATTTCCGTAAGCTCTCGCTTGAATGAGAGAAAGCTGATTGTTTTCTTCTTTCTTAAATTCTACCGTTGCATAAGGCCTGTTTGCCTTTGCAACAAAACAAATATAATTTTTTCCCTCACACATCTTGTCAAAATAATTGAATTTACCTACACAAATGTGCATCAAATCTCCTTGATGTACAAAATCTGACTTGCTGTGAGGAAAAGAAAACTTGAAATTACCAATATCTTTGCCGTCCAATTCATGTAGCGGTTCAATAATAGATAACAGCATCTTGTTCTTTTTAATAATTTTCTTTTTTTCTCGCTTATCTTTCTCTCTGTTAAGCCAATTAAGTGCATCATCGTGAGATTGCATAAGGTCCTGCGGAAACAGAAAATGTTTGCTGTACTCAAGAACCGAATATGTTGTATTGTGACTCAAGCTATATGCCTCAAGATACATACTCACATAATCTTGTAATTCGATTATGCTTCCTGACTGCTTCTCAAGATAAGACACAACCTGCCTAACCGTCACTTTGTATGTTACGCAAAAATCAACAATACGATTGACTGAATTTGGAACATTTTCACCCTTCTTACTTTTACAGTAGTTATAGGCAAGCATAAAATCCTCAAATTTATCGGTAAACTTTTCGTTGAAGTGTTGCATACAACGCAATGTTAGATAGTCAATATTATTCTCAACAGCAAATTTAAGAAAACGCTTATTGCACTTAATGAATTCTTTTACTGTATACGGAAGATATTCATTGAATTTTGCGTCATAACAAAAGCTTCTTATGGATTGAAAAATTACATGAGATGACAAATTTATCAAACCAATTTTTCGAGCTTTTCAGCAAGTATTGTATTTTTACTGCCAAGAATAAGTTCTTCAAGTCTTTGAGAATCAACTACACCATTGGAAATACAATGCGAGATTGAGTCTATCACATCAGATATACCGGAAATCTTCTGAGTAATACTATTAAAATTTCCTTTATATATCTTTTCAGATTCATAGTATCTGTTGGGTAACATTCCAACCAAGTGATAACCCTCACTCGGTTTAGAATTTTGCCAGAACAAGACACCGGTTGTGTAATCATATTTGCGTATATGATAACTAAATGAAGTTCTGTTTAGGTCAAACAAATCTCTTTCATATTCATCTATACTGCGGTCAGCTTTTATTTCTTGAATATAGCCTGACTCAACTTTTGCTCTAATCACTTCAGATACATCGAAATGTCTTACCATAAGTCTATCGTCATCATATATATCAAGCATCGAATAGCACTTAAATTTGTATCTGCTTGATAATTGCTTATATGATACAGCTGTCAGATTCTTATGACAGTACGGGCATTTGTAGTTATGCCTTGATACAAGATTTTTTTGAAAAGCGATTTTTTTAAAACACTTTCCGCAAAACCCTGTTTTTCTGTCATTTGTGGAGAATACAACTTTATAGCCGTAATCGTCATAACAAAATGATATAAACTCACGAGATGCTTTAGGTACACATTCCCACATTTCGTTTTTGGCTTTCTGATTTTCTGCCATATGCATAATTTTCAGTTTTTCTTTCCGAGATAATATATGGGAACAAAGTGTGTTATAGGCACTTCTACCGTCTTTATCATCGTCGTTAAAAAACTTATAAACACAAGCTCCGTTAAATACCGTAGCATTAGAAGAAATGTACTGATTTATGCACGCAACAGACCATCTGCCATTTTCGAGCAAAGTTAGAATATCGCCCTCTTTGCTGATAACAGACAAAAACTTTCCATCCGCATTGATTCCTTTGCCAACGAGATATTTCTTATGTTCGATTATCTTAATAGAAAACATAATCAAACTTCCGCAATAATCATCAGCATTTTTGACGAATGACAAAACCCAACCGGGAAACGGCTGGGTTCTCATTTTTCGTATTGACTTTTTAGAAGGCAACATTAGTTACTACCTCCCAACAATGAAAACAAATCAAGAGGTTTTTCTTCCTCTTTCTCAACTTTCTTATCAGGCTTAGCAGCACTCTTTTTTGTACTGCCATTCTTAGTAACTTTCTTTGTTGTTCCTTCATTTGTCTTTTTGGCTTTAGATTTAGCCTTGACTTTTGCTTTGGCTTCGGCTTCCTTTTCAGCGATAGCTGCATCATCGAGGTCATAATAATCATCAAGAATTGCGAAAATCTGACGATGATCTAATCCGACACCTCTGTTGCCTCCGGACATTGACTTTACCTGCTTTGTCAAATAATCGAAAGCTTTGGAAAAGTTTTTACTCTTAATCAATACCTGTTTGCTGAAATTGATATCTGTTTTTGCACGGTTATAAATGTGCAAAAAGCAAGCAATCAATGGCAAGCCGTTAATTCCGAAATAAGTGTCCTGAGCAAGCCGATTTAATGCGGTATCAACGATTTCATCTTCTGAAACATTATCGAAACTGATAATCGGCTTAAAATCGTCGTAATTGATGTTTGGTACATCCTCTACCTTGATTTCAGTCATTTGTACTTTTTCTTCATCTTTTTCTTCTGAAGAAACTTCAGGTGTTTTCACCTTTTCCTCTTTTGAAGGTTCTGATAATACTTCAGGTGTTAATGGTTCATTTGTAGAAACACTATTATCACTTCTCGGTAATACCATAACATTTTCCTCTTCTTCAACATCAATGTTCTTCATTGTGTCGATTTCACTAAATACTGACATAATTTTCTCCTTTTCCACCGGTCGTGAAGATTAAGGGTTTTCCCACCGGTAACATACTCTTTTCTCGGCGACATTACTGCCGTCTTTTAACCTTATAAAAGGTTGGGT
>ERZ780168.2358-NODE-2358-length-16964-cov-6.402330_pt1 | contig 16964 bp, 10 predicted proteins | sample MGYA00510981_ERZ780168 | MGnify/ENA primary metagenome ERZ780168 (study PRJEB29588, sample SAMEA2158769) | human gut metagenome | biome: human gut; feature: human-associated habitat; material: faeces | place: Denmark | collected 2008/2010 ...
ATACAATTAATGCATCTTTTATCGGGGTTGACTGCTTTAAAGGTGTAGTTTGCGATACTTTTGGGGTAACAGTATTAATTTTAACAGATGGAATTTTCATAAAATTATTTTCTTATCTCTTATGAATAATTGCATTAGACACAAGGACAGAAATTTTATTATTTTTATATTATAATTAAATTCAGCTGACTAATATAAATAGGAAAAAAGTATGATAACAACAGATAAATTAACCGTAAGATTCGGTTCTCAAACATTATTCGAAAATGTAAGCATAAAATTCACCCCAGGTAACTGCTACGGCGTAATAGGTGCTAACGGTGCCGGAAAAAGTACGTTACTAAAAGTTATAGCAGGTGATATTGAACCGACATCGGGTGAGGTGCATATTACCAAAGGGCAAAGAATTGCCGTATTAAGACAGGATCACTTTGCATTTGACGATTATAAAGTTATTGATACAGTAATTATGGGGCATAAAAAACTTTACGATATTATGCAGGAACGCGATGCCCTCTATGCCAAACCCGATTTTAACGATGAGGACGGCATTAAAGTTGCACATTTAGAAGAACAGTTTGCAGAACTTGACGGCTGGCAGGCAGAAGCTATGGCTGCATCTTTGTTATCGGATTTGGGAATTCCCGACGAACTTCATTATGAACAAATGTCAGAACTTGCAGGAAGCGAAAAAGTTCGTGTATTGTTAGCTCAAGCCTTATTCGGCAACCCAGATATTTTATTGCTGGACGAACCTACAAACCACCTTGACTTAAACACAATCGCATGGCTTGAAGAATTTTTAATCAATTTCCAAAACCTTGTAATCGTTGTATCACACGACAGAAAATTCTTAGACAATGTCTGCACACACATGGCAGATATTGATTATAAAAATATTCAGCTTTATACAGGTAACTATTCTTTCTGGTCACAGGCAAGCCAGTTGATTAAAAAACAGAAAGAAGAACAAAATAAGAAAACCGAAGAAAAAATGGAAGAATTAAAAGCCTTCATCGCACGTTTCAGTGCTAACGCATCAAAAGCAAAACAGGCAACTTCCAGAAAAAATATGCTTGATAAATTGTCTTTGGAAGAAATTAAACCATCTTCAAGACAGTACCCGAGAATTAGATTTACTTACAACAAAATCCCTGGTAAAGATGTTCTTCATGTTAAAAACTTGGGCAAAACCGTTGACGGCGAACTTTTAATCAAAAACTTAAGCTTTGAAATTAATCAGGGGGAAAAAGTTGCATTCATAGCACGCGACCCGTTTATAATCTCAAACCTTTTTGATATTTTAGAAGATCGTGTAAAACCTGACAGCGGAGAAGTTATCTGGGGTGTGACCGCAACACATTCATATTTCCCGAAAGATAACAATTTCTATTTTGAAAATAATCTTACAATAATGCAATGGCTTGCACAGTATTCACCCGATCAGCATGTTAATTTCTTACGCGGGTATCTTGGTAGAATGCTGTTTTCGGGTGATGACGCCGATAAAAAAGTTAACGTTTTATCGGGCGGCGAAAAAGTCAGATGTTTGTTTGCAAAAATGATGATTGCGGAAGCCAACGTAATGATTTTTGATGAACCGACAAACCACCTAGATTTGGAAGCTATTACGGCATTAAACAATGCAATGATTGATTTCCCGGGTACAATATTGTTTACTTCACAGGATTATCAGTTAATACAGACAGTTGCTGATAGAATAATAGAAATATCTCCAAAGGGTTACATAAATATGCGCAACAAATATGATGAATACTTAAAAAACCCTGTAGTAATCAAAAAACGTACAGAAATCTATGGAGCTTAAAAAGAGTAAACCGCAAACTAAACACGTTCTGCTTAAGTTATGATTTATTGAAAAATTTATCTAATCCTTTTACAAATCCCAGATGTAGGGCGGTTGAAATTGCTACAAGATAAGCTGACGCTTTATGTACAGTCATTTTGTTTGCAAATTTTATACTCCTCATTCCTGTAATTCCGCAGACGGTTCCAAAGCCCATTGCAGCATAACCTGTACCTGATACAAGTTTTTTATGTTTTATTCTGTTATTCTGTGGGGTTGGAGTTACCGGATTTATCATGATTTCTGCTTCCTGAAATTATTTTTTACGTAAATTGTGTATTTATCTTCTCCGAAATGTGAAAATGTTATCTTCCCAATTGAAGAAGCCTTAAATAAGCCTGCAACAGGTGAATATTTTACACTTTGCGGGTGAAACGAATATTTATGGAAATTTTTATTGGTATCATTTAAAAGAAGAAAATCTTTTTTTTCAAAAGCAGGTTTTCTAACTGTAGTTTTATTATCCACAAAATGAGAAATCAAAAGGATTTCGGCTTCGGGAAAAATTTCTTTAATCTGCCCCTCTGTTAACTCTTTTTCTTCAAAATCTTTGCCGTTGTAAATGACTTCATAAATCTTTAAATCCGCATTATGACAGGCTATCAAACGACCGTCAAAAAGAAATTCATAATTTGAACCGAGCATTGTTTCACTGTTGTTATACGAATATATTGAATAGTTTCCCGTACCTGAAGAAACGCTTTTAGTCAAAACAATTCTGTCATCCGCCATTCCGCCTGTAGAAAAAGACCTTGCCGCAGGAGAATAAACAATTTGATTATTATTTAAAACAGGTTTCATATTACCCGCAAACACTGGAGAACACAATAATAAAAGACCTAAAGTTAATATTATTTTTTTCATGTAACCCTTTCTGTTTTTTATAATATTAACACAAAAAGATTAAAATTTATGCAATTGCCTATTTGGCATGTTGAAGCGGCTACGCTCTTTCTTTAGTTCAGTTTGCGTAAGTTTATTCTAAACCTGATTGGCGGGTGGAGCGGCTACGCTCCAAAAAAAAGGAGCCTGACCCCTGATAAAAATTTTCAAATTACTCTGAAAATCTCCACAGAGGCGATAAAGCTCCGTTGGAATTAAGAATAGCTGGAAGTATGAAAAAGATTTAATTATATTTAATATGGATTTATAAATTAAGGCAATTACCCGGTTGATTAGTTTTCAAAAAAAAAATGACGGTTTTCCGTCATTTAATTCTGTTAAACTTTCGCTTTAAATTCACTCAGGCAGCGCGCCAGCTGGTCAGGACAACTTGTCGGTTTATCTCCGCACTTTATTCCCGAAAATTTCGAAATTACATCATCAATTTTCATTCCTTTAACAAGCTGCTTAATCCCGATAAGATTTCCGGGGCAGCCGCCTAAAAAGTCAACATCCGATATAGTGTCGTCATCGTTCAGCTTAACCTGCATAATCTTACAGCAAGTGCCTTTTGTGTTATACTGAATTATTTTTTCCATTCTTTTTATCTCCAAAATAAGTTTACAATAATATTTTAATATAAACATTGACAAAACATCTAACCGTAATTAATATTCCTGTATGATTAAAAAAATAATTCTGATTTTATGTGTATCTGTATTTGTCCCTTCTTATGCCGGAACGATTTTGACGGGCGGTGTCGATTACAATGTCAATTCCGCAAGGGAAGAACTTCTGCATACACCTATAAAAAAACTTAACCCGTTTTTTACGGCGCAGCATATTACTGACAAAAATAACACCGAAAATCTGAAATACTTTTTACGGGGAAACGTTGAACTTAAAGACAGGACTTTAGCCTTTTTCTCAGACTCGACTTATGCCGTAATGTACAATGAAGACAAATGTCACGTATGGTATTATACAAACAGCGGAAAACTAATTTATACGGAAGTAAAAGACGGTTTAAATTATCCGTACAAATCCTACAAATTTAATACGGCAGGTAAATTAATTAATATGGGCTTGAGGGTTTCAAAAGGAGAAACGTTTATCTACAGCCCGAACGGAAAATTAATCGCTCACTGGCTCGGTCAATATGCTTACGATGAGAAAGGAAATATAATTATGAGCCGAAAATACTCAGATTAAGCATTATTAATATTTTGACACTTTCTTATTCAGATTTTAAAATGTTATAATTAAGGAATTAGTACAGAGGGAATTATGAATAAGAAAAAGAGCTTAATTAGTGTGTCATTATTGGTTTCTGCAGTTTTAGCATCTGCCAATATTTCATTCTCATCAGACAGATATGTTAATGAAGATTATTTATATGGAATTACAAATCAGGATTTTAAAAATATAGATGTATCTGCCGAAAGATATACAGAAGACGGAGACGGTTATAAAGCCGGAGATTTAAAACCGGGTCAAAGCGAAGGTTATGGCGGTGCGATTTATAATACAGGTACTATTAATTTTTTAAGCAGCAATAATTATACCGGCAATAAAGCTGATTTTGGCGGAGCAATATTCAATCAGGGTGTAATTAATGCAATTGAAAATGAAGTTTTCTCAGGCAATACCGCGGTGGCAGATGGCGGAGCTATTTATAATCTGGGAGAAATAGGTTCTATAATCGGAGAATTTACCGGAAATACCGCATCAGGAATAAATTATGACAGTTATATAAATTCCAGCGGAAGAGGCGGAGCTATTTTTAATTATGGCGGAAAAGTCATTACTGGAGGTGAAGACTCCTATCTGAGCTCAACAATTGACAGCATTGGCGGAAAATTCGAAAATAACAGCGCAAACCTTGACGGCGGGGCTATCTATAATTCAGGGAAAATAGGTACAATAGGCGGAACTTTTACAAATAACACTGCCCAAAACGGAAAAGGCGGAGCTATATATAATGACAAAAGCGGCGGAGATGGCTATACTCCCCCTGAAGGTGATGAAGAAGGTCTTAAGTTCGGAGAAATTGATACAATTACCGGAACTTATACCGGCAACTCAGCAGTAGAAGGCGGCGGTGCGGTTTATAACAACGGAAACATAGAAAATATAAACGCAGCATTTAATAACAACGGTAAATACTCTAATGATGATAAGACCGTTAATACTAAAATCGGCGGCGCCATAATGAATGACGGAAATATCAATAATCTTTATGATTCAACCTTCAAAGGGAATTCGTCTACAGAAAAAGGCGGAGCTATTTACAACACAGGTACGATAAAAACCCAAAAGACCGTAAATTTCGATTCAAATACATCCGCTAACGGCGGAGCTTTATACAATGAAGGCACCTATAATCTTTCCAGATACTCAAATTTTTCAAATAATAAAGCTGAGCAAAACGGCGGAGCTATATATAATGCCGAAGGCGGTACAATTACAAGTTCTTCACTTGTAAACCAAACTTTTACGAACAACAGTGCCGGAGAAAAAGGCGGAGCTATTTATAACGAAGGCTCAGTCTCACTTGGTGGTGATCCGGCTTCAGGCGGAGGCGCAGGGAAACAAAATACAGTAACTTTTACCGGCAACAGTGCTGCAGATGGCGGGGCAATCTATAATTCAGGCAATCTTGATGTTAAACAAAGTATTTTTAACGGAAACACTGCCACAAACTCAGGCGGAGCTGTTTATAATAATAATACGGCAACTTTTACAAACACGTCATTTTCAGGTAATAAATCTTCAAATGGCAATGGCGGAGCAATTTATAATGGTACAAACGGTGTAATAGAAACATTAACAGCAACCTTCCAGAACAACTCGGCAGGCAAAGATGGCGGTGCCATATATAACGATGGAACGTTAAATAATATTACAAATTCAAATTTTACGGGCAACAATGCCGTTACAAACGGAGAAGCCTCTACAACCGGCAATGGCGGTGCAATCTATAATGCCAATGGTAAAACAATAAATATTACTAATAACAGTTTCTCAGGCAACAAAGCAGGAGAAGCAGGAGGTGCGGTTTATAATGCAGGAACCATAACCATTTCAGGAAACACATTTAACGGTAATTCAGCATCAAAGGGCGGCGCTGTTTATAATAATGACACTCTTAATATAGCAGAAAACACCTTTGAAGCTAATTCTGCAGATTTCGGCGGAGCACTATACAATAGTGCCTCAGGTAAGATCAGTGCAATACAGGGAACATTTAATGCCAATACAGCCGTTAGTGACGGCGGAGCTTTATATAATATCGGCTCTATAAATACAATAGGCGGAAGTTTTACAAATAATAAAGCAGTCAATAAAGGCGGAGCCGTTTATAATACAGGCAAGCTGGATAAGATTGCAAATGCTTCATTTAGCAGCAACTCAACTACTGCAGACAATGGAATGGGCGGGGCAATTTATAATTCACAAGCTTCAAATAAGCTTACAGTAGAAGAAACTAATTTCAATTCAAATAAATCTGCTAACGGAGGAGCTATTGCAACCGATGGAGCTTTAGATATTACAAATTCAACATTTACGCAAAACTCTGCATCAGGCAACGGCGGAGCGATTTATAATATAAAAAATACAACAAACATCAATTCAAGTACCTTTACGTCAAATTCAGCCGTAAATGGCGGAGCCGTTGCTAATGACAGTACTATAAATATTTCAAACTCAAAATTTAATGATAATTCGGCATCTGCAAATGGTGGAGCTGTTTATAACAAAGGTAACTTAACGGTTACAGATTCTGAATTCACAAATAATTCAGCCGTTAAAGGCGGGGCAATATATTCAGAAGGCGGAACAGTAAATATTAACGCCCAAAATAAAAATATAACTTTCTCAGGAAACACTGCAGAAAAAGGCGGAGATATTTACTTAAACAATTCTACATTAAATCTTAATGCCACAGAAGGAAAAAATATTGCGTTTAACGGCGGAATTGCAGGTCAGGGAACAATTAACGCCTCCGGAACAATTCTTCTAAACGGTGCTGTTACACCTGACAGCGGTAAACTCGCATTCAATCTTAACAGCGGTGTAATTAAATCTTCCGTTGATAATTACCTTGACGGAACAGATTTGAAACTTGCAGAAGGAACTACTCTTGATTTGATTAACAACAAAACAGGGGCGCTTAACTTAGGCAGTTTAACATCAAACAATGCAAATCTTAAAATAGATATGGATTTTGCAAATTCAGCTAATCCCACAGATGTCATAAATGCAAATACAGCTTCCGGTACATTGAACTTAACTGATATTAACCTTATTTCGGAAATGGAAGAAGGAACAAACACAATTACAACAGACTTTAATCTCGGTGAATTAACTCTGAAACTTCCTGAAAATGGTATTAATATTCTTACAAACGACTATCTTTATACCGTAACTTCAAAAGATTCAACACTTACAATTGACAGACTTCATGAAGAAGACGGAACAGCCACAAAAATCGACGGTTTTGCTCTTGCAGTAAACCAGAATGATAAAATCGGCGGTAAAGTTGATGTAAATCTTGATGATGAAAGAAGTTTTTCGGCAACAAGAGATATTGAAATCACCGGAGCAGGACTTGAAAAAGGCTGGACAGGAGATTTAAGCGGTACAAAATTAACCGTTAACGGAAACGGATACAACCTTAACGGAAATGATAAAGCCGGGCTTAGCGTAGGCGACGGACAAACATTAGAATTTAATGACACAAATATTAACGGATTTAAGACAAGTGAAGACAAAAAAGGCGCTCTAACCGTTAAAGATAACGGGACACTTAACATTAACGCATCAAATCATGATGTAACAATATCAGGTGTAACCGCAGGTGAAGGGCTTGACGCTAACGCAATTTATCTTGACGGAACAGGATCTGCAAAGGCAAACCTTAATACTTATAACGGAAAAAGTATAACCGTTGACAATGATATTCGCTCTGCAGCTGTCGGAAATGAAGTTAAAATGTCAGGCGACGGCACAATAACTTTTAACGGTGAAATTCACCCTGTTACTTTAATAAACGAAAATAACAACACAGTTCATAACAATTACGTAAACGGTGCAACTTATAATTTAAAAAGCGGCACGGTAAGCTTTACAAAAGACGAATATCTTAACGGAAACGGAACAGCCAATAACCTTATATTTAACGGCGGTACTTTGAATATTGCAAACGGTGTTACAAGCGACATAAGTCTTAATGAATTATCAGTAAATTCGAATTCAAATATCATGGTTGACGCTGATCTTGCTGCAGGCAAAATGGACACCATATCAGCAGATAAAGTTAACGAAATTGGCGAAGGAATTAACCTTAACGTAAGCGGCATTAACCTGATAAGCGATACAAAAGCTGAAAAAACAATTATAAATTTCGTAAATGACGAAAGTCTTATGGGGCATATTACAAGCTCAGTATCAAACGTTGCATATTCACCGATTTACAGATACGGTGTAGGCTATGATGCGGCAACAGGCAGCTTTGAGTTTATACGCGGCTCATCAAGCGATTACAAAAATGTAAACCCTGCAATTATGGTTGGACCTGTTGCAGCACAGCTGGGCGGATACTTTAACCAGTTAAATGCATATGATCAGGCATTTGCTAATATGGATATGACAATGCTTATGACAAAAGAACAGCGTCAGGCATTGAAAATGTATAATAAATACGCTCTTGGCAAAAAAGCACCTGTCGGCGACGTGCCCTCAACATCCGGAACTGTACCTGAGGAAAGTGCAGGACTTTGGGCAAGACCTTATTCATCATTTGAAAACGTTGACTTGAAAAACGGCCCTAACGTTTCCAACGTAATGTTCGGTTCTTTCTTTGGCGGTGACACATCAATTAAAGAACTCGGACACGGTTTCGACGGAATTTTCAGCGTATATGCAGGCTATAACGGTTCACACCAGGTTTATAACGGAAACAGTTTATGGCAGAACGGCGGAACAGTCGGTTTGACAGGTACATTATACAAAGGCAACTGGTTCGGAGGATGGACTGTTGCAGGCGGTCTTAGCGGAGTAGATGCAAATACTATGTACGGTTCGGAAGACTTTATGCTCTGGAGCGCCGGTACCGCTATCAAAACAGGTTACAACTGGGAGTTAATGGAAGGTAAATTCATTATTCAGCCTCACTACTTAATGTCTTATACATTTGTTGATACACAAAATTACACAAATGCCGCAGGATACAGAATAAGTTCCGACCCGCTGAACGCAATCCAGTTAGTTCCGGGATTGAAATTCATCGGAAACCTGAAAAACGGCTGGCAGCCATATTTGGGTGTTGACTTTGTATGGAATATTATGGATAAAACTAAATTCAGTGCAGCAGAAACAAGCTTGCCGCAATTGTCCGTTAAACCTTACGTACAATACGGTTTAGGTGTCCAAAAACGCTGGGGTGACAGATTTACCGGATACCTGCAGGCAATGTTCAGAAACGGAGGAAGAAACGGCGTAATCTTCTCTGCAGGCTTCCGCTCATCATTCGGACACGGAAAATAAGCATAAAAAAGACCGATTTAAAATCGGTCTTTTTTTTATTTCCAATTCCAGAAATATCTCTTTATTTTATCTGCAAAACCTAACTTTTTAAATTTGCCTTTTTGAACTGATTGAATTTCAAACGGTTCAGGCTGAATTGTTCTTGCAAATTTTATGTCAGGTTCACCGAAAAGCATCACGTAAGATGCCTTATAACCCTCCGGAATATTTAAGTATTCTGACAGCTCGGGCATAATCATAAGGCAGAATTCTACAAGCCCGCACCAGCATGTGCCGACATTCATGCTGTTTGCGTAAAGTTCAAAATAACTTAAAGCAATAAACGGATCAACATTTGCACAGGGAGCATTTACAGGAGTAGAAACAACAACCATGTGAGGAGCACCTCTGAACAAAATATCCTGCCCGTCAAGAAAAGATTTTGTATATCTGCTCAATTTTTTTGCAACTGCTTTAACTGGTTTAACTGTTAAAGCGTCTTTAATCTTTTGATTTACATAATCTCTGAATTCATTCATAACTTCTATGTCATCAATAAATGCAAAGTGAAGCTTATGAAAGTTCACGCCTGTAGGAACATATTTAAGCATATCTTTTAATTTTTGCATCTTATCGGGAGAAAGATTTTCCTGTTTGTAATGCCTTACGCTCCTGCGTGATTTAATAAGATTTAAAATCATTTCAGGGTCTTGGGAATAAATTCTGTCGGAATTTTCAGGATGTTTATCGCAGACAGATATTGCTCCGACAGGACAGACAGCAAGACAATGCTGGCATTTAAAGCATTTTTTTTCATCAATTACCGGAATTTTTTCATCGTTAAATTGAAGTGCTTTCGGTGAACAGTCTTTAACACACAAACCGCAGTGAATACATTTTTCTTTATCAATTTCAAACATAATTTTACCTCTAAACTATTATACAAGAAAAATTATTGATGTTATAATTTATATATGAAAAAGTTCATTGTGATGATGTTAATATTACTGACCTGCCCCCCTTCATTTTCGGATGAGAACATAAGAAAAATCTCATTGCAGGAAGCGTTGGATATTGCAATTGAAAATAATATCGACTATCAGGCATCAAAAATGAACATTGATATTGCCGCAAATAAAGTTAAAGCATCAAACAGGCTCCAAAACCCAGAAATACAAACCCGTTTTAATATGGGCGGGATTGGGAGCGGAGAACCGCAGACAACAGGTTTAAGCGAAAAAATAGAAATTGCCAAAAGAGACGCAAGAAAAAAACTTGCTCAGGCAAATCTTGATTTGGAAAAACAAAATCTTAACTACACCGAATTCGATCTGAAAATGGATGTCAGAGAAGCTTACGTAAATCTTGTTGCGGCGAAAGAGATTTTAATAGTTCTCGAACAAAGACGCAGATTGCTAAACGACCTTCTTGCAATTGCAAAAAAACGTGTTGCGGCAGGTGAAGTTGAAGAAATCGATGTCATTCAAACCGAAATTGCCTTAAACCAGCTTGTAATTCAGGTAAATACCCAGAAAGCAAACGTAAAAAGTGCAATGTATGATTTCAATAAGGCAATAAACATCAATAATAAAAATAATATAAAATATGATGCACAGGATGACAATTTCTCTGATAAAGACGATTTTATAGCTTTATTAAGCCCCAAGCCTCTTGATAAACTTCCGTCTTTTGCTTCTATAATGCAAAATTCACTAAAAAACAGATATGACATAAAAATTGCAAAACAGGAAATTGACGTTGCGAAAAAAAATCTTGTCTACGTAACCCGTCAAAGAATTCCGGATTTGGAAATTCAGGGCGGCTATGGTTTTATAACACGCGGTATGAGTGACTCAGGCTCTGCTGTAAACGGAGCTTACGCAGGCGCAAATATAATAAATATTCCTCTTTTTTATGCATATAAACCCGAAATTCAAAATGCCGAAATGCAGGTTAACCAGGCAGAGTTAAAATATATGTCGGTTCAAAACAAAGCTGTTAACGATTTAAACGGAGCTTATGAAAAATTCGTCACCGCTCAGATTAACCTTAATTATTACAATGACAATCTTTTAAAAAATTCAAACGAACTGATTAAAGTTGCAAAAAAGAACTATGCAACGGGTAAATCAACATTAACAACACTTATAGTAATGGAGCAGTCATACAGGTCAATAGTCGCTGGATATACTTATGCTCTGGCGGATTATTACAAATGCTGGATAGACTTTTTGAGAGAAGTTAACGTAGAAAATTTTGATCTTAACGAAGAAAGTATATAAAAATGAAACAGGAAAAATTAATTAAAACAGCAAGAGGGCTTGAAAAAGCCGATTTGGTTATAAAAAACGCAAATGTAATAAATGTTTTATCGGAAGAAATTCATAAATGCGATATAGCAATCTCTGACGGAATAATTGCAGGCATCGGAGAAGGTTACGAAGGCAAAAAAGAGATTAATATAAACGGAGCATACGTTTCTCCAGCATTTATTGACGGACATGTCCATCTCGAAAGCTCAATGATGCTTCCGCATGAGTTTGCAAAAGCAGTTGTTCCATGCGGTACAACAACAGTAATAATTGACCCGCATGAAATTTCAAATGTTCTCGGACTTCATGGTATCAGCTATATGCATGAAGCAGTTAAAAATCTTCCGCTTGACGTTTACACAATGCTTCCGTCATGCGTTCCCGCTACACCTTATGAAACTTCGGGATTTGATCTGAACAGCTACGATCTGGCGTTATTAATCGACAGCCCGTGGGTTCTCGGAATTGCCGAAATGATGAATTATTCCGGACTTCTCAATTTAGACAAAAATGTTCTGGCAAAGCTTGACCTTGCAAAGTCAAAAGGGAAAAGGATTGACGGACATGCACCGTTTTTAAGCGGTAAAGACCTTTGCGCTTATGCTGCAAGCGGGGTTAAGTCAGACCATGAATGCACTAACCCTGAAGAAGCAACAGAAAAAATCCGCCTCGGTATGTATATTATGATTAGGGAAGGTACGGCAGCTAAAGATTTAGACGCCTTAATTCCTGTTCTTAAAGAAAAAAATACAAGAAAATGCATGTTTGTAACAGATGACAGGCACCCGAAAGATTTGAGGGTTCATATTAACGATATGGTAAGACGGGCGGTTGATGCGGGAGTTGATGTTATAAAAGCGGTTCAAATCGGAAGTTTAAATACCGCAGAATACTTCGGGCTTAAAAATCAGGGAGCTGTTGCACCCGGTTATAAGGCTGATTTGCTTATTCTGCCCGATTTAAAAACTTTCAAACCCGATTTGGTTATAAAAGACGGTAAAGTTGTTGCAGAAAACGGAAAACTTTTAAAGGATTTTGCCAAATTCGAAAAACCTTCTGTCAGAAGCTCTATTAACGTAAGATGGATTGAAGAAAAGGACTTTGAGATAAAAGGAACATCAGAATTTGTCAATACAATAGAGATTATTCCTCACCAGCTTGTTACAAAGTCTTCCGTATGCAAGGCAAAATTCGAAAACGGAAAACTTAACAGCAATACGGAAACAGACACTTTAAAAATTCTTGTAATGGAGCGTCACCGTGCAACAGGTAATATCGGAAAAGGATTTGTTAAAGGCTTTAATCTCAAATCCGGGGCTATAGCGTCAACTGTCGCACATGATTCGCATAACATGATAATTGTCGGTACAAATGATTTTGACATGTACACTGCCGCGGTTGAACTGGTTAAAATGCAGGGCGGCAAGGTTGTCGTAAATAACGGTGAAGTTATTGCAAAACTTCCGCTTCCGATTGCAGGCTTAATTTCTGATAAAGATTTTGATTACGTCGTAAAACATTGTGATGAACTCAATGAGGCTGTTAAAGAACTGGGCTGTACTCTTGATGACGCATTTATGACAATGAGTTTCTTATCTTTGCCTGTAATTCCCGAATTAAAAATTACCGACAAAGGTTTGTTCAGTACGAAAAAATGGGACTTTGTCAAAATTAACCCTGAAAAATGCCGCCTTAATTAGGGGCGGCATTTCTTATATATTATTCGTCGATTGTTGTTGTTGAAAGATTTTGGATTGTTTGTGCTATCGGTTCGTCTTTTTCTATCAAGCTTAAATATAATAACTTGTTTGCTGTTGCCTGATCGAGGTCTATAAACTTACCTCCGGCTTTTACATCGCTTGCTGATACAATTTTAACATTAGCGTTAATCTCTAAATCTCCGTATGTTAAATGTACCGGAACAACATCACCGACTTTTAATTTTCCTTTGTGTTTAAGAGATACACCGCCTCTTGAAATGTCGGAAATTGATACAACTTCGTCTGATGACTCGAATGAAATCAGGTTTTGATTATCATCTGTGCCAAATCTCATATACTGACGTTTGTCAATAGAGTCAACTCTGTCATTTACAACACGTTGTTTGTAAACTGCCTGACCAAAGTCAATATTTGGAATGTCCGGATCAACAATATCATCATCCGTATCGGTATCGATGTCAATATCTGTATCGGTGTCCACATCAGTATCGGTGTCTGTATCGGTATCTATATCTGTATCAGTATCGGTGTCTGTGTCCACATCTGTATCAGTGTCCGTATCTGTGTCAGTATCCGTATCTGTGTCGGTATCCGTATCTGTATCGGTATCCATATCTGTATCAGTGTCGGTATCTGTATCGGTGTCAGTGTCTGTGTCAATATCCGTATCAGTGTCGGTATCTGTATCGGTATCTGTATCGGTGTCAATATCCGTATCAGTGTCGGTATCAATATCTGTATCAGTATCTACATCAGTATCTGCACCGTCTTCTTTATCTTCAGGGACTACAAGATTATCGTCATCATTTTCGTCGCCTTCCTGATCAGTTGTGGGGTTGTCAACATAATCGCCGTCTTCATCTTTTACGCCGTCATATCCTTCATCCTGCCCCTGTGAACTGCCGCCGTAATAGTAATTACGATCATCTTCATTTTTACCTATAGCTGTAACATCATCCGGTCTTACGGCTTTTGCTCTTATAGAAACAGCTTCGCCGTCAGGTGTTGTAATTTTATTTGTTCTTGCGTCTTCTTCAAAGTAAGAAGGGTTAAATCTAACAGGATCGTCACTTATCTGACCTCTGTCTTTACCCATGTGGAAGTGGTATCCGCCTGCGTAAGCATTATCTGCGACAAGTGTTAAGTCTTGTTCATGAGCTGGTCTGCCTTCGCCTTTACCGTTAATTTTACCGTTTTTAATAATTATTGTTGAATCTGCGGCATTGCTGTGGTCATCAGGATTATCCCATGAAGTATCAAGATCAAGAGCTGTTATTTTAACTCTGTCAGGATGAATATCTCCGTTAGGACCGTAATAATCCTGAGGGTATGTAGGAACTTCGCCAAGATGTTCTATGTACATATTCTTACCGCGTGTTGTAATATTAATATCTTTTGCGGCAGTTGTTTCTCTAATAAATGTATCACCTGAAAATTCAGCATTTATTGAGCCTTCACGTGAGATTAAGCCTCCGACATTTGTTTCAAGTTTAGCACCGTTATCGGCATCCATACCTTTAACGTTAATATCCTTAATTGCAAGCATATCAACACCGTATTCGGCATCATCGGTATGGTTAAGCTGACCGTCAACAGAGCCGTAGCTTCCCTGATTTTGTCTGAATGTTAAAGCTTCGGAAGGTTCCCCCCCCCCGATATTACCGCTAGCAATAATTGAAATGCCTGCGCCTTCAACATTCGGTTTTGATTTATCTGTTGATTTGTTAAGAATATCGTAAGCAGTTCCGCCTTTATTTGTTGAATCATCTGCTAGCAAGATTACTCTGCCGTCAGCTTTAATCTGATCAACGTTCATGTTTTTGTCTAAACTTGCAAGATTAATTAAAGACTTATTGCTGCCTTTAGTGCTGATTGCCTTAATTTTGCCGTCAATTGATACGTTAACAGATTTTGATAAATCTCTGGCATTTGTACCGATGCCGGTATAAGCACCGTTATTTGGTCCTACTTCTTCACCTACGGCACCATTGTTCACATTAATATTTAAATCTGCACCGTTTGATGTTGCGATTAAAGTATGTTCAACGCCGTTATTTAAAAGGTTGCCATCAGTGATATCAATATTTACATCGGCATTAGAGTTAATGTTATTCTTATTGCTTGTATGTCCGACAGACATATTTGAATTTTTATTGGTAAATTGAACGGTATTAGATTTATTAGCATGGTTAATATCAACTTTACCTTTTATATTCATGCCGCCGTTACCGTCATTATATACAAGTAAAGTCGAATTATTATTATTTGCGCCCGATCTTATATTACCGGAAGCATCGACAAGAAGTCCGCCTGCATTATTGGTAATTTTCATTGCACCGTTCGGATTTGATACTTCACCTGCAATATTAATTCCTTTAGAGCCTGTGTTTGTAATTGTAATATTACCGTTGCCGTAATTTCTTACAAGTGCACCTGCACCTACGGAAGTTCCTGTTTTTGAAGTAATAACTATATTTCCGTTAGAACTTGCAAAAGCATTGCCTGAAGTCATATTGTCAGCTTTTACAAGTTTGTCGAATAATGTTTTTGCAGCATCTTCGGTTTTTAAAACTTCCGTATTACCGCCTGCACCGGCAACAAGAAGCCCGCCTTTACCAATATTAACATCTCCGCCTTTAAGTTCGACATTTCCTCTTGCTATAACAGCTCCGTCAATATTAATTATGTTGCCTGCTTCATTACCGCCCGCAAGCGATGCGCTGTCAAATGTCGCATCAGTATTTACGACATTAATGGTATTTTTGTCATAAACAATACTGTCAGGGTCGATTACACCGTTATGCGCCGTAGCTTCTTTAATGGCATAATTAGGACTTTGAGGAAGATTAAGCGTATTTTTTAACTTATCAAAATCATTCTGTGCAGGAGTGATAACAGATAAACTTCCGACGTTTAAAACGCCCGAAGCTCCGACAACCATACCTTGCGGAGAGATAAATACCAGATTACCGTCAGTTTTTAAAGCACCGTTGCTTCCAATTTTAGTTAAGGCATTAACAATACCGTTAATTTTAACCTGACCGTTTACAAGGTTAATAAAATTATCAATATCTCCGGTTTTATAAGTATGAGTTACAGTATCACCGTCAACAGTTTGATTTTGCTGATACCATTGAAAAATAAAATTAAGAACATCGCCCTGTCCTAGTTCAAGCTGATCAAAATGTTTAAAACCTGTATTGCCGTTAACAGCATCAGGTCTGATTTCAAAATTACCTGTTTGAGTATTCGGATTTATCGGGCTTCCGTCTCCGTTAGTAATAATGGAAGCTGCCAATACCTGATAAGCCATTGATTGCTGCATTACAAATAAAAAACTCAACATAAATGCAACCAATCTTTTTTTATTTATTCCCGAATATTTCATTTTACGAACCTCGTTTGTTCTTTTTTGCACGTAAACACTTTATATTACATGTATATAAACGTTTTTTATTTTAAGATCTTTACTTTTTTATAAATCTTTTTTACAAAAGTTAATACTTTATATAACAAACAAAATGATTTATATATTAAAATTTTATGGAAAAGATTGATAACCTTGATCGTCAGATTCTCGAAATTATAATGCGCAATGCCCGCATTCCGTCGAAAGATGTGGCTGCCGAATGCGGTGTTTCCCGCGCTGCTATC
>ERZ780168.2361-NODE-2361-length-16957-cov-6.621702_pt1 | contig 16957 bp, 16 predicted proteins | sample MGYA00510981_ERZ780168 | MGnify/ENA primary metagenome ERZ780168 (study PRJEB29588, sample SAMEA2158769) | human gut metagenome | biome: human gut; feature: human-associated habitat; material: faeces | place: Denmark | collected 2008/2010 ...
GGCGGGTGCGCCATGACTTTCCCCCCCATCGGAGAACGAGCGACTAACACCGACGCCGCAAAGCGAGCTGGCAGCTTGCGGGCAACGACGCGCAGAATAACATAATGATACTCCCTTACAGCCACAGTCCGAGCGTTCAAAGCGTCGCAGGCAATGGGTAGGGCTGCATGAGAACCATGCAGGGGTGAAACTCCCGTGAGGTTGTGCTAACAACCGTCCGATTAAAGCCCCATTTATGAATCAAGACCTTTTAGCCATTACCACGAAAGGGGGTTATCTCATTGGCAAAAAAGGAAACATCAAATCCCACTGTGCCTGTGCTTCCCATGCTCAAAACGGTTGAGCAGATGAGCCGGATCAGCGGCATAGGGGAAAACAAGCTACGCGAGCTGATGGACAGCGGCGAGCTTGAATATATACAAAACGGAAACCGCCGTTTGCTTGCCGACGTTGCTATTTGGGACTGGTACGAGAGGGCAAAGCGAAAGGTATCTCCCCAAAACCAGGAGGGAGGTAAGTAGCTATGGCGGTATCATCAAGAAAGGTTCAGAATAAGCGCGACAGCAACGGTGTTTTGACTGGAAAGGCAGGTACCGTCTATGACGTAAACATTAAATACACCGGGCAGGACGGGAAAAAGAAATCCTACGCAAAAAAGGGCTTTGCAACCAAAAAAGAAGCGACGCAGCATGAAGCTGAAATGAAAGCAAAGCTCGCCAATCCCATTTACAGCCCGGTCGTTGCTTCACAAGGCAAGCAGACCGTCAAAGAGTATTTGGAGGAATGGGTAGAAAACCACGGCAAGGCTAACTTGCGTCCAAGCACCTTTGCGGGCTATAAGAGCCATATTCGCAATCATATCGTGCCATATATCGGTCATGTGCAGCTTAACCAACTGACCCCGGCGATGCTTGATAATATGTTTCAGCAGCTATTTGACAAGGGCTTATCCAATAGCACCGTTCGATACGCGCAGCGCATATTGAGCGTATCAATGGAACACGCCCGGAAGTACCGATACATTGAACATAACCCCGCCCGCGACATTATAACAAAGTTCGGCAAGCAAGCGAAAACGCCTGATCCGTACACCATTGAGCAAATGCAGACCTTTATGAGCAATGTGATAGGTACGGAATGGGAAATGCCTGTTGTGCTTGCTGGAATGTATGGGCTTCGTATGAGTGAGATTATCGGATTGCGGACAACAAACATCGACCTTGAAAAAATGCAGTTTGGCGTTGTAGAGCAAATGCCCTTCAAGGTGCCGCCGGGAACAAAGACCATTACGGAAATGGCACCGACAAAATCCAATGATCGTATTTTGCCGATTACCGAAGAAGCATTGCCATACTTCCTGCGACAATTTGATTTGATTGCGCGGCAAAAGGCTTTGACTGAGGCGGGCGGTGGGGTGTACTATGATAATAAGCTCTTTATTGCAAAGCCTGACGGTTCACCGCAGCGCAGAGATAGAATGTCGGCAAACTTCGGACAGCTTATCCGACACCTTGAAATGCCGCATATCCGCTTCCACGATTTACGTCATACGGCAGCTACCAATATGCACCAACTGACAGGCGACTTCTACACCGTTGGCGAGATTTTGGGGCATACATTAAAGGGCATTGGTATATCCCTTGGTATTTCCACAAACCTTGAAGCGGTAACGGCACAGTATGTTGATGTGCGGCTTGAAAGAAAACAAAGCGTACTGCAAACCTATCATAAAGCACTGCAACCGAAAACAACCGCTACAGGAAAAGAAGCAGGGCAAGAAACATCGAAGAAAGCGAAAAAGAAAAGCAGCGAAATGGAGCTATAACGGCAATATCTTTTTATAGCTCCGCGCGGCTTTTCATAGCTTTTTAGCAGTTCCGGGCACCATTGGGGCACCACAGTATACATCTTTCTTGTATAGCGTGTATGATGCGGAATGAGCTGGGCACCACAAAGCGGGGCACCAAGGGCACCATTTGAATTGTTTTTCCCAAAATAGATGCTGCCCGAGCAAAAGAAAAAGCCTTGAAAACATAGAGTTTTCAAGGCTTTGATGGCGGAAGCGGTGGGATTCGAACCCACGTGCCCTTGCGGACAACTGCATTTCGAGTGCAGCTCGTTACAACCACTTCGATACGCTTCCATGTATAAATATTCACTTTTGGGGACTAATCACATGATTTCGAGTCAGGGCCGTTATAACCACTTCGATACCGCTCCGTGCGGGCATATTATAACAGGCGGTTCTGGGAAAAGCAAGATAAATTTCGCACTCAGGTCTTTTTGATGAACTGGCGGCTGCATTTCGGGCAGCGAATGTTGATTTTGCCCTTGCCGCGCGGAACGCGGACGACCTGCCGGCAGCCGGGGCAGCGGAAATAGCGGTACTGCTTATCCGTCAGACGGCTGAAAAAACGCAGGAACGCCGCGTTCTCACGCCGGCGCGCTTCGATGTTGCGCGAATACATGCGGAAGATTGACCAGATGAGCGGGATATAGGCCAAAAAACTCAGCACGGACATCCACTGCACCCGCCGGCCGCCGATGGCGCTGATGAGAATCAGCACAAACGCTGCGCCCAGCAAACACTGGTTCAGCCGGTCAGAGCCATAGCGCCCCGCCATAAACTTCCGTAGTCCGTCCCCGATTTTCCGAAACATAGTCTGTCACTCCATCTGCAAATCGTTTGATGGAGTCTATTATAAAAACCTGCGGAGGAAATACAAGCGCATAGGCCGATTGTTTATAAAAAGTTTAAATCTGGCCGGTCTTTTCCCGCTTTTTCCCCGGCAGACGCACGCTCAGTACCGCGATCCCGCCCAAAACCAGAACGATCCCGCAGACCGCCGCCAGGCTGAGCGGCTCATGGAAGACGATCGTGCCGATGACGGCCGACGTGACCGCGGCTGACGATCATGCTGGTTTGGCCCTTTTGATATAAGCCTGCTGTATAGTCCGGGAACAGATCGAGATGCGTTCCGAAGACGGCGCCTACGAACGGCAGGCGCACGATCCCGCCGTGGCCGTGGCCGCACAGGACGGTCTGCACGCCCATATTTGCCCACAGATCCAGTTCGTCGTTGCGGTGTGAGAGCATGAGGATATACGCGTCCTTGCCCCGAGCCTGCCGGATTTCGCGCACAAGCTGCGCCGGACGCTTCTGGTCGAACGGGCCGTTCGGGTCATCGGCTCCGGCCAGCACGATGGAGAACTGTCCCCGTTCAAGCAGCTTGTATTCGTTTTGCAGCCGCACAACGCCAGCCGCGTCCAGCATGGAAAAGAGCGCTGCGCGCTTTTCGCGCGAGAGCACCCATTCGTGGTTGCCTGTCACATAAAACGTCGGCGCAAGTGCTGCCAGGCCCTCCAACAGCGGCGGGAGCATGGAAAAGTCTGTGAATTCGTCGGCCAAATCGCCGGTCAGGGCAATGAGATCCGGGCTTTGCAGGCGTACCAACTCCAGCAGATACCGGCTTTCCGCGTCAAAGCGTCTGCCGTGCAGATCGGAGATCTGCACGATGCGCAGCCCGGAAAACGCCTCCGGCAGCGCCGCGCAGGCTGCGGTCACGGTGCTCGTCGAGAGCGTGAAATTTTCAAACCACGCCGCTCCAGCCAGCACCAGCGCCGCCGGAAGCAGCCAGCGGCTGCGCGTTCTGCCCCGTTTCTTTTCCTGCATGCCGAATCCTCCAGCTTCTTGATTGCCGCTATTTTATCACATCCGGACTACAAAGAAAAGCAAAACAGCGCGCCTGCGTGCCGGAACCGCCGGTTCCGTATGAAAAATCCGCTCTTTGCGCTGTTGGTATCCACATTTTGTATTGTGATATTCGGTTTGAAATGCTATAATAACCGAAAAAGAAAAAATAATGGATGTGCATTGGAATTGAAGTACGGAACCTGGACAATCTCGTCTTATGAGCCTGCCGACGCGAGGGCGTTGTGCGCGGCGGGCTTTTCACCGATCACCGCTGCGCTGCTTTGCAGCCGCGGCTATCGGGATGCGGGCGCGGCCCGCGAATTTTTATCCTGCAGCACCCCGCTTTCCTCTCCATTTGACCTTCTGGACATGGATAAGGCTGCCGCCCGCGTCAAGCAGGCGCTGGCCCGTCGTGAGCATATCGCCGTTTTCGGCGATTATGACGTTGACGGCATCACGGCGACCTGTCTGCTGACGGAATATCTGCGCAGCAGAGGCGGCCATGTGACCAGCTATATCCCCGCCCGGCTCGAAGAGGGTTACGGGCTGAACCCTATTGCGATCGATACCCTCAAAAAACAGGGCGTGGAACTGATTGTAACGGTTGACTGCGGTATTACGGCCAATCAGGAGGCGGCGCTGTGCCGGGAACTTGGCATCGATCTGGTCATTACCGACCACCACGAGTGCAAATCCGAACTGCCGCAGGCCGTCGCGCTTGTTAATCCGCACCGCAAAGATCAGCCGCAGCCGGTCACGGAGATGGCGGGCGTCGGCGTCGCGTTCAAGCTTGCCGCCGCCATTGAGGGTGAGCAGGAAACGCTCTTGGATCAATACTGTGATTTCCTCTGCCTCGGCACGGTTGCGGATGTTATGCCCCTGACGGGCGAGAACCGCACAATGGTCGCACGAGGCTTAAAGGCGCTGGAAAACCCGCGCCGCGTCGGCATTGCGGCCCTGATGGCGGAATGCTCTGTGCAGAAAGGACCCGTCACGGCGGGGACCATCGGCTATACGTTGGCCCCGCGTATCAACGCTGCCGGGCGCATGGGCGAGGTCAACGTAGCAACGGAATTATTCCTGACGCACGACGCTGCGCGCGCGGTCGAACTGGCGGGGACGCTTTGCCGACTCAACCGCAGGCGGCAAGAGATTGAAAGCAGCATCTATCAGTCTGCCGTCGCCATGCTCCCGCCCGGCGGCCCGCCGCAGGCAATCGTGCTGGCGGATGAAAGCTGGCACCAGGGCGTTGTCGGCATCGTGGCCTCCCGCATGGCGGAGGAGTACAGTTGCCCAACGTTCCTGATCTGCCTCGACGGCGACAAGGGAAAGGCCTCGTCGCGTTCCTACGGCGGATTCAATCTGTTCCGGTCACTGGAGCAGCTGTCCGGCTTACTCGAAAGCTACGGCGGGCATGAACTTGCCGCCGGCTTTACCATTCGGCGCGAGAGCATCGCGCCCTTCCGGGAAAAGATGATGGCCCTGTGCGCGCGTTTCCGGGAATCGGACGCGTGCAGCACCGCACTTGCCATCGACTGCGAAATTCCGCCGGAACTGCTGACCATCGAGAATATTCAGGCGCTGGGCGATCTGGAGCCCTGCGGCGCAGGTTGTCCGCGTCCGATCTTGTGCATGCGGGGACTGCATGTCACGGAGTTGACGGAGGTCGGCGGCGGCAAGCATCTGCGCCTGCGGCTTTCCAAGGGCGCGTATACCTGGGGCGCGATCTTCTTCTCGACCAACGCGCAGCGCGCGGCCGTAGCGCAGGGCGATGTGGTTGACATCGCATTTACGCCGCAGATCAATGAATACCGTTCCGTGCGCTCCGTGCAGCTGAATCTTGTGGATATCCGGCCGGACAAGGCCTTCCGCGAGGCGCAGGGGCATGACCGCGCGGTCTATAAAAAGCATCTGGCGGGCGGCGAACTCAGCTGCGACGAGGCTGAGTGCCTGCTTCCCACGCGGCAGGATTTTGTCGCTGTCTGGCGGTATCTGGCGGCGTTTTCACAGGGCGGCGTTTTGTCTGAGGAACTCGGCTGCCTGAGTCGTAAAATTTCGCGCTGCGCGAAGCTTTCCTTAAGCGCGGGAAAAACGCGCATCTGCCTCGACGTACTGGCAGAGCAGGGGCTTTTGCAGCTGGAGCAGCGGCCAAAGTCGCTGTGCATCCGCCTGTGCGCGGATGGCCGGAAGGTCGATCTTGAGAAAAGCCCGATTTTGATTCATCTGAAAAAGCAGAAGGCAGGAACCTGAATGGAAACCAAACAAGAGCATTACGAATCCATGATGCAGGCGATCACCCGTTATGCACCCTCCACCGATCTGGAGGTTATCCAGCGGGCATATGAATACGCCGATGAAAAGCATAAAAACCAACTCCGAAAATCCGGAGAGCCTTATATCATCCATCCGCTTGCTGTAGCGGAGATCGTGGCTGAGATCGGCCTCGACACCGACGCGATCACGGCGGCGCTGCTGCACGACTGCCTGGAGGACACCGACGCAAGCTTTGAGGAGATCTCGCGCATGTTCGGCGAGACGGTTGCAAATCTGGTCGAGGGCGTCACAAAGCTGACGCGTGTGCAGTATTCTACGATGGAAGAGCAGCAGATGGAGAATCTGCGCAAGATGTTCATGGCCATGTCGAAGGACATCCGCGTCATCCTCATCAAAATTGCCGACCGGCTGCACAATACCCGGACGCTGCAATACCAGACGCCCGCCAAGCAGATCTCCAAGTCCATGGAGACGATGGAGGTTTACGCGCCGCTGGCGCACCGGCTCGGCATGCAGAAAATCAAGTGGGAACTGGAAGACACTTCTTTGCAGTATCTCGATCCCGAGGGCTATCAGGAGATCATCGACTATCTCAAAAAGAACGAGGACAGTGCCAACAGCTTCATGAACGCCATCCAGTCGAAGATCACGGACCGGCTGGCGTCCGTCGGCATCCACGGGTCGATCTATGGCCGCATCAAGCACACTTATTCCATCTACCGCAAGATGCGTGCGCAGAACAAGACCATCGACGAACTGTACGATCTTTACGCGTTCCGCGTGATCGTGGACAATATTGCCGACTGCTATAACGTTCTCGGTCATATCCACGACCTGTTCAATCCCATTCCGGGCCGCTTCAAGGACTATATCTCCACGCCGAAGCCCAACATGTACCAGTCCCTGCACACGACCGTCATCGGCTCGCAGGGCATCCCGTTCGAGGTGCAGATCCGCACATGGGAGATGCACCAGACGGCGGAATACGGCGTCGCGGCGCACTGGAAATACAAGCAGCACGCGGGTGAGGGCTCGGAGAAGGAGTTCGAGTGGGTGCGGCGTCTGCTTGAAAATCAGCAGGACGTCGAAGCGGACGACTATATCCATTCGCTCAAGGTCGATATGTTCGACGACGAGGTTTTCGTCTTTACACCCAAGGGCAAGGTCATTTCCCTGCCCGCAGGCTCCACGCCCATCGACTTTGCCTACGCCATTCACTCTGCTGTCGGCAACTCCATGATCGGCGCGAAGGTCAATAACCGCATTGCAAGCTACGATGCGCCGCTGCACAACGGCGATATCGTCGAGATTTTAACGTCGAAGTCCGCCAAAGGCCCGAGCCGCGACTGGCTGAACATCTGTCAGTCCAATCAGGCGCGCGTCAAAATCAAGCAGTGGTTCAAGCGCGAGAAGCGCGAGGAGAACATTGTGCGCGGCAAGGCCAGCTTTGAGGCCGAACTGCGTCACGCCGGCGTTGACCCCGATATTCTGCAGAACGCCGAGATCCTGCCGGTCATTCTCAAAAAGGTCAGCTTTGAATGCCTGGACGATATGTATGCCGCCATCGGGTACGGCGGTCTGACCGCTGCGAAGGCTGTGGGCCGCATCCGCGATGATCTGACCAAGGCAACCCGGACGCTGGCACCCAAGCCGTTGGCGCGGCAGGGGGCGCCTGCCGTCAATTCCTCCGGCGTTATTGTCGAGGACATCGGCTCGTGCATGATCAAATTCAGCCGCTGCTGCACGCCGGTTCCCGGCGACGAGATCATCGGCTTTATCACCAAGGGCTACGGTGTGTCCGTTCACCGGAAGGATTGCCCGAATGCCAGGGCCGCGCTCGACCCCGCGCAAAAGGGCCGCTGGGTCAAGGTCACCTGGGCGGAGGCCCCGGACGTGATGTTCTCCACGTCGTTGGAGATCGAGGCCGACGACCGCGACGGATTGATGCTGGATGTTGCAACAATTCTCACGTCTTTGCGTCTGCGCACAAGCGAAATGAGTGCACGCTCTGTCGGCGGCGGCACCGCCATCGTCTGCCTGCGCTTCGGCGTGCATAATCTCACGGAACTTGAAAATGTCCGCACAAGACTGCGCGGCATCTCGGGCGTGCATAATGTCGAGAGAGGGACGGAATAAGTGCGGCAGGCAGATGCGGAAAGCGGAAGCTTTTCGGCGAATCCATACTGCATCGCAAATTTCAAACGCAAAGCTGATTTACCGCAGCCATTCAAAGGAAACTGCTTGCAAATCTGTTGTACCGTAACAGGCGGCGCGTACCAAAACTCTCGTAGGGTGACTATGTGTGTTCGCAGAGACTAAATAATAGGTTCCTGCCTGAGTAGCACCCGCAGAATGCACCAGACGTAACCAAGCGCCCCTTTTCTCCCCATTCTTTTCCGGCAAGACGGAAAAGAATGGGCCGTCGGAGACATACCCAGCCTGCAAATTTGCAGGACACCCCTATAAAACGAAAGGATCTCACTATGAAAGCAGTCGTTACCCGCGTGAATTCTGCCAGTGTTTCGATTGACGGCGCTGTTCACGGAAAAATCGGAAAGGGCTTTTTGATTTTGCTTGGCGTTGGGCCGGACGATACGCCTGCGCTTTGCCGGAAGCTGGCCGAAAAGGTGCTGGGGCTGCGGGTGTTCCGCGATGAAAACGATAAAATGAACCGCTCGCTCGCCGACGTTGGCGGAAGCGTTCTTGTCGTGAGCCAGTTTACGCTCTATGGCGACGTGAGCCACGGCCGCAGGCCGAGCTTTATCGGCGCGGCCAAGCCCGATCTGGCGATTCCGCTTTATGAGCAGTTCCTTGCCGAGTGCGAACGCCTCGGCTTCCCGCCGCAGCACGGCGAATTCGGAGCCTATATGCAGGTCGCGTCAGAAAACGACGGGCCTGTGACCTTGATCGTCGATACGGACGATCTCAAATAAGGAGACGCTATGAATATTCAGACGCTTACGCTGGGGCCGCTGGCCACCAACTGCTATCTGGTGCGCGCGGAAGAAAGCCGCCGTGCTGTCATTATTGACCCCGCTGCGAACTCCAAGCGGCTGCTGGCCGCGTTGGAAGAGCAGGGACTGACGCTGGAGGCAATTTTGCTGACACACGCGCATTTTGATCATATCGGCGCGCTTAAAAACCTGCGCGCGGCGACGAACGCGCGGGTCTATATCGGTGAGGCCGATAAGGACGACCCCAGCCGTATGTGCCACGATCTGCTGACCTATACCGATACCTATCGGGACGGCGATACCGTCGCGGCAGGCGGTCTGACCTTTCAGGTGCTCTCTACGCCCGGCCATACGCCGGGCTCCGTGTGCCTGCTGTGCGAAACCGTGCTCTTTTCCGGCGATACGCTCTTTGCAGGCTCCTATGGCCGGACGGATTTCCTCGGCGGGAGCAGCCGGGACATGGCCGCGTCCTTGAAGCGGCTGTCCAAACTGCCGCCCGAGACGCGTGTGCTGCCCGGCCACGGGGCTTCCAGCACCATCGAAGAAGAACTGCGCACCAATCCGTATCTGCGGGGGCTGGGGATCGAATGAAGCTGTATCTGAAAAACCACGCCGAGCGTTACCCGGTGGAGCAGCTGCAGCTGCAGTTGTTTGCGCAGGAGCCGAGCGAGTTCTGCGCCGAGCCGTTTACCGGCGACGGGACTGTTTCCTCCCTCTCGCGGGGAAAACGCTATCTGACGGCCACAGCAAAGGTCACATACCAGGGAAAGACCGGCTTCGCCTCGAACCGCGTGCTGCTGGAAAAGGCTGATGTGCGCGCAACGCGGCGTATTTTGCAGCGCAGTTATTACCTGGCCGCTCTGCAGGTGCTTCCCGCCGCACCGCCTTGGGGTGCGCTCTCCGGCGTGCGGCCGACAAAGCTGTCCACAAAGTGTTTGATGGCGGGCGGCAGTGAAAGGGACGCGGAGCGGCTGCTGCGGCAGACCTATTTTGTCTCGCCGGAGCGGGCGAGGCTCTGCGTCGATGCCTCCCGGCACACGGTCGAGGCGGCAAAGAAGCTTGACGCGGACGATCTTTCCGTGTATATTGGGATTCCGTTCTGCCCGACGCGCTGCGCGTACTGCTCGTTTGTGAGCCAGTCCATCGAGCGCTTCGGGGAGTTTTTGCCTGCGTATCTGGATGCGCTCCTGCGCGAGATCGCGCATACCGGCGCGCTGTTAAAGGACTCGGGCTTCCACATCCGCACGCTCTACATGGGCGGCGGCACGCCAACAACGCTTTCGAGCGCGCAAATGGCGCGGCTGCTGGAGGCGGTCAACCGGAATTTTGACCTGTCCCGCTGTCTGGAATTTACCGTCGAAGGCGGAAGACCGGACACGCTGGATCCCCAAAAGCTTCGCGTCATCAAAGACGGCGGCGCGACGCGCATTTCCATCAACCCGCAGACCATGTCCGACAAGGTGCTGGAGGCTGTGGGCCGCAGGCACACGGCGCGGCAGACCGTCGAGGCGTATGAACAGGCCGTTAAGGCCGGGTTCGACGATATCAATATGGACCTGATTGCGGGACTGCCTGCGGATGATGCGGCGGGCTTTGCCGATTCTATCCGGCAGGTGCTGGATTTAAACCCCAGCAATATTACAGTGCATACGCTGGCGCTCAAAAAGGGCGCGGCGCTGTTCGGCTCCCGCATGGAACTTCCGTCGCAGGAGGCGGTCGCCGCCATGCTCGCGGGCGCGGAGGATGCGCTGCGGCAGAACGGCTATGAACCGTATTATCTTTACCGGCAGAAATATATGTCCGGCAGCTTTGAAAATACCGGCTGGTGCAGGCCGGGCTATACCGGGCTTTACAACATATATATGATGGAGGAACTGCATACCATCCTCTCTCTCGGCGGCGGCGGGATGAACAAGATCAATCTCCCGGAGGAAAAGCTTGCCCGCTACCACAATCCGAAGATCCCGCAGGACTATATCTCCCGCATCGACACAATCCTGCAGCAGAAGGACGAGATTTTCTCAATTCTGCGCGAGATTCGTGAACAGAACCCATAAGGAGGGCTTCCATGGACACCTTGTTTTCTCACGTCAACGTCGTTACGATGAACGAGCAGATGACGCTCTGGCAGGACGCGTTCGTCGGCGTTACCGACGGCAAAATTGCCTATATGGCGAAAAAGCCGCCGGAGGAAAAGCCGAAGAAGATTATCGACGCGACCGGTATGGTCTTAATGCCGGGCCTCATCAACTGTCATACACACCTGCCGATGTACCTGCTGCGCGGCTATGCCGATGATCTGAATTTGCAGGACTGGCTGCAGCACTATATTTTCCCGCGCGAGGACAGGCTCGACGGCCGCGCCGTCAAGGCGGCCACGACGCTTGCGCTTGCCGAGGCGCTGCGCTTCGGCACGACGAGCGTGTCGGATATGTATTACTTCTGCGACGAGATTTGCCAGGCTGTGGCAGAGTCCGGAATCAAAGCCAATATTTCCCGCGGCACGTCCATGTTCCTGGGCGATGATTTCTGCTTTGACACCTTCCCGGCCTGCCAGGAACTGGTCGCGCTCAAGGACAAATGGCACAACTATGACAATGGCCGCATTAAGATCGAAGCGTCCATCCACGCCGAGTATACCTCGACGTATCAGCTCTGGGACGCGCTGGCGGAGTACGCCGTCAACAACGGCCTGCAGTTACAGGTGCACCTGTCCGAGACAAAAAAGGAACACGACGCGTGCGTGGAGAAATACGGTCTGACGCCCGCGCAGGTGCTCGACTGCCATCATGTGTTCGACGTGCCCGTGGTCGCGGCGCACTGCGTCCATGTGACGCAGGAGGATATGCAGCTGCTGGCCAAGCGCCATGTATCCGCGGCACACTGCCCGGTCAGCAATCTGAAGCTGGCCTCCGGCTGTGCGGACGTGCTCGGCATGGTGAAGGCTGGGATGAATGTCTGCCTCGGCACCGACTCCGTTGCATCCAACAATAATCTCGATTTGTTTGAAGAGATCAAGGCCGCTGCGCTCATGGCCAAGGGCAAGACCGGCGACCCGAAGGCGCTTCCGGCGGAGGCTGCGCTGATGATGGCGACAGTCTGCGGCGCAAGAGCGCAGGGCAGAAGCGCTGAGTGCGGCATCATTGAACTCGGCATGGACGCCGACCTCATTCTGCTGGATTTCAACCAGCCGCATCTGATTCCGTGCCACAACGTGCTTTCTCATCTGGTTTACGCGGCCTCCGGCCACGACGTTGCGCTGACGATGGTGCGCGGCAGGATTCTATACGCGGATGGCAAATATCCCACGCTGGATGTGGCGGGTGCGCTGAAGGAGCTGCACGACTACGCAATCCCCAGAGTCTTCTCTGATGAACCGGAGGCGCAGGCATGAGCGGCGAAAAAGCACCTAAAAAGCAAAGCTTTTTACAGGGCGTGGCGGTCTTAACCGCCGCGACCATCATTGTCAAGCTTCTCGGCTTCATTTATAAGGTTCCCCTGCAGAATATCCTGCAGGAGCGGGGCTTCGGCTATTTTAACACGGCCTATGACGTGTATAACGTTCTGCTGATGATTTCCACGACGGGCCTGCCTGTCGCTGTCAGCCGGATGATCTCACAGGCGCAGGCGCTGGAGAATTACGCGCAGATCCGCAAGATCTACTCCGTCTCCATGAAGGTCTTCCTGACCATTGGTGTGATCGGTACGCTTGTGATGCTCGTGTTCTGCAAGCCGCTGTCTGTCATGGTCACGACGAATGAAAATTCGTGGGCGGCCATTGCGGCGCTGTCGCCGTGCGTGCTGCTCATCTGCATCGTCTCGGCCCACCGGGGCTTCTTCCAGGGACAGAGCAACATGACCCCCACGTCCGTCAGCCAGGTCTACGAGGCCATGATTCGCGTGGCCTTCGGTCTCGGCGGTGCATATCTGATGCTCAAAAAAACCGGCAGTCTCGTCTATGCGGCTGCGGGCGGCATCTTCGGCGTGACGGCAGGCTGCATCGTGGCGGTCGTGTATCTGCGCATCCAGTTCGGCAAGTCCAACCAGATCCTGCGGCAGGGCGGGGGAGAGGCCAAGTCCACCCGCCAGACGATGAAGGAACTGCTCGTCATTGCCATCCCCATTACGCTGGGCTCAGCAGGACTGCAGATCATCAATCTGTTCGACACGATGATCTATATGCGGCGGCTGACCGGCGCGCTTGCGTGGTCGTCCGACGCGGCGGATACGGCCAAGGGCATCTATAACTTCTGCCAGACGATCTTCAATCTGCCGTGCTCACTCATTACGCCCATCACGATCTCGATCATCCCGACCGTGACTGCTGCACTGACCAAAAACAACGTTGCGGGTGCGCGGCATACGGAGGAGTCCGCTGTGCGTACCATGAGCCTGATCGCCATGCCGTGCGCGGTGGGGCTGGCTGTGCTGTCGGAGCCAATCATTCGTCTGCTTGCGGGCAACTATGGCCCCGAGAGTGTTGCGACCGCGACGCCGATTCTGGCCTATCTCGGCATTGCTGTGATCTTCAACAGTACGGTTCTGCTGTTCAACGCCATCATGCAGGCGCACGGCGACGTGACGACGCCGGTTATCAACATGCTCATCGGCGGCGTTGTGAAGGTCATCGTCAACTATGTCCTCGTGGCGATCCCGTCTCTCAACATCATCGGCGCGGCCATCGGCACCATCGTCTGCTATGTGACCATCACGGTGCTCGATCTCATTGCCATGCGCCGGTCTGTCACGACGCGCCCGGCCATTTTCCGCAATGTGATCCGTCCGGCGGCAGCCGCAGGCATCATGGGCGCGGTGACATTCTTTGCCGCCGCGCTGCTGCGGAATCTGACAGACTCGAATACGGTCGTCTGCCTTGGTGCGCTGATTGCGGCGGTTCTTGTATATGTGATTTTCGTCATCATTCTGCGGTGCATCACTTATGAGGACTGCATGCTGCTGCCAAAGGGCGAAAAAATTGCAAAAATCCTGCATATCAAACAAAAAACATGAACTTCCTACTTGCGAAAGAGACGAAAGTATGATAAATTTTACTAGCAAACCGCGCTATATGCTGGACGACCTGATCCGGCTGGTGCATGCGCTGCGCGCGCCGGGCGGCTGCCCGTGGGACGCGGCGCAGACGCACCTGTCTATCCGCCGGAATTTCCTTGAGGAAGCCTATGAGGCCTGCGAAGCGCTTGACTGTGACGACGAAGCCATGCTCCGCGAGGAACTGGGCGACGTGCTGCTTCAGGTGCTGTTCCACGCGGATATCGAGGCTGACCGCGGCCGCATGACCATCGACGACATTGCCGACGCGGAATGCAGAAAACTCATCTTCCGTCACCCATTCCTGTTCGGCGGCGAGAGGGCCAGCTGGGACGAACTGAAAAAGCAGGAAAAGGGACAGAAAACGACCGGCGAGGCCATGCAGGGTGTCGCCAGATCGCTCCCGGCGACGTGGCGGGCGGAGAAAATTCAGAAAAAGGCCGCAAAAACCGGCTTCCGCTGGGAATCCGCCGGACAGGCGCTGGATAAACTAGCAGAAGAAGCGCAGGAACTGCGCGAGGCTGTGCGGGACAACACGAACATCGACGAGGAACTGGGCGATATGCTCTTTGCTGCTGTCCGTGTCGCCTCCACGTTGGACAAGGACCCCGAACAGGCGCTGCACAGCGCCTGTGAAAAGTTCATCAGACGATTTACCGCTATGGAGCAGAGCATTCTTGCGGAGGGACGTACTCTGGAGGAGGTATCCCGAGAGGAACTGCTTGCCAGTTGGGACGCGCAAAAACGTAACGGGCGGTGAACAATAAATTCATACTTTATGAAAAGAGGATCTACACATGAATAAGACTGAATTGATCGCGGAAGTCGCAAAGAAGTGCGGCATGTCCAAGAAGGATGCCGAAAAGGCTGTCACCACCACGTTCGACACCATTACGGAAGCACTGAGCCAGGGCGACAAGGTCCAGCTTGTCGGCTTCGGCGGCTTCGAGACGAAGAAGCGCGAGGCGCGTATGGGCCGCAACCCCAAGACGAAGGAAGCCATCGAGATTCCGGCGACCACTATCCCCGTCTTCAAGGCCGGCAAGGCGCTCAAGGAAAAGACCGCGAAGTAATCTGCGCAGCAGGTCTGAGATCATTCAGAGCAGGATAAAAAGGACGCGGCCTGTGCCGCGTCCTTTTCGGCATTGACAGACGCAGGGAAAACAAGGAGGAACGGGCAATGGCGGAGTTTTCTCTTCCGCACGACCACGGTGCGCATGGACACACGGAAGATCTGCATCGGGAACTGAAGAATGTGGAGCATTTCGGCGCGGTGTGCGATATTTTCAAGCAGCTGAGCGACCCGACGCGGGTGCGCATTTTCTGGCTGCTCAGCCACCGGGAGGAATGCGTCATCAACATTGCGGCGCTGCTTGAAATGTCGAGCCCCGCCGTCTCGCACCATCTGCGTTCGCTTGCACAGAGCGGGCTGATCGAGAGCCGCCGGTGCGGCAAGGAGGTCTACTACAAGGCAGGCGACACGGTACAGATCAAACTCTTGCACGAGATCGTCGAGCAGGTCATGCAGATCGCCTGCCCGGAGAAGACAGTCGATTTTCAGGCCTCGCAGGAGCAGATCATCCACCATGTCCACGACGAACTGACAAACAATCTCGCTGAGCGCGTCACGATTGAGGAACTGTCCCGAAAGTATCTGATGAATACAACGACGCTCAAGCGCTGCTTCAAGCAGGTCTACGGCGAGACGATCGCCGCGCACATGAAAAAGCACCGGATGGAGGAGGCGGCGTCGCTGCTTTTAAAAACGCAGAACGATATCGCCGCCATTGCGCAGGCAGTCGGCTATGAGAGCCAGAGCCGGTTCACCGCAGCGTTCAAGGAAACCTACGGCGAACTGCCGACAGAATACCGCCGGAAGCGGTCATAAAAAAACCGGTCCTTCCCTATGGAAAGACCGGATATTTTTGGGCGCTAGGTCTTACTGGTTGTCGGAAACGACGGGAATCGAAATGGTATGAAACTCGGCCTGAACGTGGTGAAGTTCTTCCCGGCAGGCGTTTACGGCGGCCTGAAAGCGATGAAGGCGCTCTCTGCTCCGTTCGGCGGAATTAAATTCATCCCGACCGGCGGCGTGGACGCGAAGAACCTGAAAGAATATCTGGAAGCGCCGTTTGTCCACGCCGTCGGCGGCAGCTGGCTGTGCCCGAAAAAAGAGATTGCCGCTGGCAATTTTGACGCAGTCACAGCGCTCTGCCGAGAAGCTTCGCAGATCGTCAAGGAGGTGCGCGGATGAAAGTATTAACCTTTGGTGAGATCATGCTCCGCCTGAAAGCGCCGGGGCATGAACGCTTTTTCCAGTCTCCGACTGCATATCCGTTTGCCAGGTCTTCAAAAACTCCTTCCTTGAGGTTTTTATGCATGCCTTTTATGATATCTGCAGTAAGTGGTTCGCCTGCATGCTTCATCATGTAATTAAACATTTTAAAGTGTCCATTCATTTCTTCCACGTCTTTTGCTCTGAAGATTGTATCTTCATCGTCTGCGAAAAAAGTTCCTGTATCAAACAATGATGCGGTCTGTTTTTCTGTTAATGTACTTCCCTCAATCTTATTGGAGTTGTAAGCCATACTTCGCTGTGTAAAGCCGTATGCTCCACTGCGGTCCCGGTTTTGAAACTCAATTGCGAGTCGCTGCTTCAGCCTTTCTGTAAATTTTTTGTCCTGCATTTTGCATTCTCCTTTCTTGTTTGTTATGTATATTCAATATGCAAAATGTAGCATTTTTTAACAAATTATGGATATATTCAGTATATCATACAACGTGGGAAAAGAAAAACAAAAAAGACGCTTTTGGCGTCTTTTCTGTATAATAACATCCACTACTGTACATCGGTGATCAGCCCGGCGATCAGTTCTACTCCTGTCACAAGATCTTTGATTGTCGTATATTCATTTACCGAATGTGCCTGGTACATTCCATTTGACAACACCAGTCCAGGAATCCCGTTCTACGCAAAGCTGTTGTT
>ERZ780168.2368-NODE-2368-length-16926-cov-2.894731_pt1 | contig 16926 bp, 9 predicted proteins | sample MGYA00510981_ERZ780168 | MGnify/ENA primary metagenome ERZ780168 (study PRJEB29588, sample SAMEA2158769) | human gut metagenome | biome: human gut; feature: human-associated habitat; material: faeces | place: Denmark | collected 2008/2010 ...
CATCTATCCCGTAAGCGAGCCCGCTGACGACCGCCGTTCCGGCGGCGAGTTCGGCCACGCGGCCCACCAGTGCATCGCACATCTGCTGACCGTAAACGGTCGCCGCACGGGTACCGACCACCGACAGCATCCTGCCGCGGAAAGCCGCGGCGTCGCCGACGAAATAGAGGACATGGGGATAATCGGGACATTCCCGCAGCAGCGCCGGGTAATCCGCATCCGTGGATGCGACGGCCGATATGCCGTGGCGCCTCATGTAGCGCAGCTCCTCTTCCGCCTCCCGATGCGCGGTTTTCGCCGCCAGGGCACGCGCGATGTCGCTCCGCAGCCCGAACTTTCCGGACAGCTCCCCCTCCGATGCGGCATACACCGCAGAGGCACTGCCCGCCAGGGAGAGCAGGTGTGCCGCTCCCCGGACACCGAGTCCCTTTTGAAGCGTAAGCGCTATGTCGTCCACCGTCATGCCGCCGCGGTTTTTACCGTAAAGGTAATAAAAAACCCGTACTGTCTCTCCCGTATCTTCTCCTCCTTCCGTTCTTCACCGCCTGTGTCCTTTTCCACCGCCCGCACCGGCGCCGACAGCGAAGACGGTTCCGTCGGATGCCGGCCGCTCCGGTCGAATGCGGCCGGCGGAAATGCCCCGGCACCAAATTTACCGCACCCGCATCGCCTATTTTTTGGAGAATGAAGATTATTGGCTATATTTGCACACCGTTTCGTACCCCGAAACGGGACAGCGAAACACTACGGTGCGATGGCCGAGCGGTTAGGCAAAGGTCTGCAAACCCTTCTACAGCGGTTCGATTCCGCTTCGCACCTCGAAGATACCCCGCCATACGACGTATGGCGGGGTACCTCTTTCACGGCCCTTCCCGAGACAGAAAAGAGAAACCGACAGCAACGACAGAGACGAAGAGGTCGGGCAAGACGCGGAACGCGGACTCCCGCCTATCGGGACACAGATACGTCCGTCATTCCGGCCCGACACGGCGAAAATTCCGAAACAGGAAGGAGAAGAGCCGACAGAATCCGGAAGACCTTCCGGGATATGGCCGGTGCGGCAAGATAGCGGCCATGCATCCGTTCCGGCTCCTCCGAACTATGACGGTCGCTTCGCAGCCGCAGCCTGTCCACTGCACAAGGCTGCAAGCCGCTCCTCGACCTGTACCACGGAGGCTTCCTTCAATATCACGCACCGTTCGCCGTCGAGCAGGTAGAGCGTCGGCAGAGCCCGCAGGTCATAAACCGTCCGGCAGGAGGAGGACATCCCTCCGTCGAACCCGTCAATTCCCCCCATCGGACATCCGGAACGCTCCCAATCGTCCCGCTCTCCGACGCATACGGCCAGGAGGGCAAGCCTTCCCCTACGGAGCGACTCGCCCACAATCGGCGAAGCCTCCAGCGCGGCCTTCATCCGGCGGCACTCCCCGCAGCCGGGATAGTGGAAAAACAGCAGAATATGCGGTGCCTCGATATCCGACAGGCGATGCCGGCTCCCGCCGCGGTCGACATAGATGAAATCGGCGGCCGGAGTACCCGGCCGGTTCATTGACAGCCTCTCCAGCGCCTGCCGGGCCCGAACCTTGTCTATCTCCGCGATGCAGGGACTCTCCGTAAATGCCCGCAGCGCGGCCGCATACAGCTCATCGCTGCGCATCGGCGACCAGGGTTCGTAAAGGTACCTGTCGCACAGCTCCATTAGACGGTACAACCCGTCGGAACCCGCCGCGCGCCCGAAAAGCGCACCGAATGCACCGTCCGCCGAGGCGATACGGGACAGCAGTCCGAGGAAATCCACGAATGCCTGCTCGGCCTCCGGAGCAGCGATATCCGCGCCGGCGAAATCGAAACCGTCCCAGTAATGGAGCGCAAGATACTCGGCCCGTGCGGCTCCCCGAAGGGTGTCGGGAATATCCGGCAGCCGGAACCCGACCCCGTCGGACAGCTCCGTTTCACCCCCCGCACGAAGCGGAGAGCCGGCGATAGACGCACAGCCGGCGACGGCCAGGCAGGCCGCACACACCGACACGACAGAGAGAAAACCCATACGTCTGATTCTTCCGATACCGCAAAAGGCTCCGAACCTTCGGCAGGTTCGGAGCCGTGCGGCGGTCCAAGCGTGCGGTACGGGCAGGGCTGCACGGCGCAGCGATACCGCAGCCTCGATACCGCATGTCGTCAATTGCCCTCCTCCAGCCTCATTTCGATGGCCGTATCGTCGAAGAGGTCGGCCAGGCTGGTCACGTCCGCATGCCATGTATTCCCCTCTCCGTCCCGATAATATACCCCTATCGGGTCGGTGTACCAGTTGAAGGCATACTCCTTGCGCAGGCGCAGTTCGTACTCTCCGTCGGCCGTAATCGTCATGGAGCCTATCCGCGTGCCGTTGCTGACGCGTTCGAAAGAGACGAAGGCATTCCGCGGCACGTCGCGCATCACCCCGTTGTCATTATACCGAATGATACCCCGGATGGACTCGTTCGTGACACGGAAGGTCTTCCGGAAGAATACGACCATCTCCTCGTCGGAGCTGACGGTGATGTCGCCGGCACTCACCACTTCGCCGGTAAGGAAAGGCAGCCGCTTCCGTTCACCCGCCTGGTCTACGGAGCCGCCGTTGTCGAGGAGCGTTCCGTCCTTTTTCAGCGCACTGCCCGTGCCGAAGGTACGCTCCGTACTTCTCTGCGCATCCACCGTATAGATGAATCTTCCCGGAACCGACGGGTCGGCCTTCAGCTTCCCGTCCGTCAGGTTGCACTCGGCCAGCCTCGATTCGTCTATCTCGAGCATCGGAGCGTCGATATATATCTCGAACGGCTCCCCGAAAGGGTCTACGGACTTGCCGTCGGAACCGGCGAAGCTCGTCACATCCAGCTCGATATCCACCTGCTGCTGCGGACGATACGTCCACGACAGCGGCGTCACGGTCTCCTCCTCCGCTCCCGAGGTATCGGTTCCCTCTCCGTTCACCCGGGCCGCGAAGCGGAACGGATTGTAGTTGGCCAGCTCGAACGTCACCGACCGATAGGCATTTCCCTCGTAGGGCGCTCCTCCGTTACCGGGGTACCCAGAAGACGACCCGGGCTGGTTGGAGGCGATACGTACCACTTCGGCGCTCTGCGCGCGGTTGGTGTACATGTAGATGGCATACCTGCCCGTTTCGGACGCAGGTTTCTGGGGCCTCTTCGGCATGAACATATGCACGCGGCCCCCGCTTCCCCAGGACTCCTCATCTATCGGATAAAACGTACAGTCAAATTCGGCAACACCCGCCTTGTCCGTCTCGTCGTCGAGGTAATAGTTCAGATTCTGGGAATAGAGCAGGAATTCGTCCCTGTCCCCGGCATTGACAGGCTGTGCAGGCTGCTCGCCGTTGTTCATCATCTGCATATCGAACTGCACGTTGGCCCCCTTCTTCTGCGGTACCAGACGGTAGAGTATCACGTCGTCCTCCGCATAATCGCCGCCGGGCAGGTTGTTGTATTCATTCAGTCCGGAGACCGTGATGGAGAATTGGTGGTCGGCGAATACGACCTGTTTGGTCAACTCGTCGAAGAAATTCGCTTCCAGCATCACATCGCCGACATGTCCTTCCCCCTGCAGGAGGACGTTCTCGAAATAGACGCGCTGCACACCGGTCTGCCGGGCCGTGTAAACATATTTATAGCCCCACTCGTTGTCCAGCTCGCCATAGCCCTCTTCGCCCTTGAAAACGAGCGGCAGGTCCATTCCGGATTCATGACGCACGTCGAGGTCGTTGGTGGAAATCAGTACGCGCAGCGGAAGCAGCTCCTGCGGACAGCTCTCCGGAATCGTGAACATCAGCGTCACGTGCTCGCCGATATTGTGGCCGTAAACCTGCGTTCCCACCCATGCAGGTTCGAACTTTTGCGTCTTGACCGTTATCACCTTGATTTTCCGCTGCAGACGCCCCTTCTTCACGAGCAGCGTACCCTCCAGTTTGTCATTCTCCCCCATCCGGAGCAGGTTCACGGTTATCTCGCCGTAGCCGACCGTATTGTTTTCGATGCGGGCGAAACGGTTTCCCACGTTCATGCCCCCCACCTTGTTACCGTCCAGCCACGTCACCGAGGGGAGGTCGGCCTCGGTTATCCGCGTACCGTTTTTGCCGGTCACGGTATAATAGAGCGTATAGGAATCGCCCGTCTCCTCCTCACCGAGCACATAGCTCGTCTTCGCCACGGCCAGGATGTAGTTCTGGTCCTCCACCTCATTCACCTCGTCGGATATGGAGACCCAGACGTTGTTCGTGGCGGGCGCCTCCAGCGCGCTGGCGAAGTCGGGCTGTCCGTAGGAAAGCGTGCCGGCTATGTTCAGCCGGTAATGGCAGTTACGGCGTATCAACACCTGTTCTCCCTCGTCGTCGATGAGCATGACACGATAATAGAAGTCGGTATCCTCACCGGGCAGATGCCCACGAAGGATGACGCTCACGGGATTGTCCGAAGCATTCTCGCTCTCGAAGACATACTGGTCGGAAGCGGTGCGCACGTCCATGATGTCGCTCACCACCGCCCTGTTCTGCGGAAGCGTTATGAAAGGCTCGGTACCGGGCCATACGAACCCCTCCTGAGGATGCCAGGGGGCCACGGTCCCGTAGGCATTCGTATTGCAGACCACGAAACCGGTGACTTCGAGGAAACCGTTGCCCGTAGGATTCAGCACCGACACCCTCGCCTGGTTGCGTACGAGGACGATGGTACTGCCCTGCATCTGCTCGTCGATTTTCCGGTTGTCTCCCGCCGCACATGCGAAACGGGCCCAATATATCATCTTGCCCGCGGAACCCTCCAGTACGGCCATGACTTCCGCCTCGGACTTGTTGCGGAAACTGTCCTCCGCAAAATCCTGCATATTCTGGTTCCCGATGAAATGTATCGTCCGCGTATTCTCCGGTACACGGGCGGTAAGCGAACCCTGCATATCGCCCTGCCTGTCCAGTTCCGCATCGGCGGTCGATATGAAGAGCCCGTACGAATCGAAACAGAACAGCGTCATGGTCTGCACATCCAGTCCGTCGGGGTCCACCGACCTCGTCACCACCTCGGGCATGGAGGGTATCTCGACCCCCGCACGCAGGGTCACATAACCGTCCGACGCCGACATTCCCCCGTCCGCCGGCCACTCCTCCCGCTGGCAGGCGGCGGCCAGAAACAGCGCACCGAGCAGGGCCGCATAGCGTATTCTCCTTGTCATATCTCTCGATTTTAATTGCCTTTCACAATTCATTTCCCGCCGTCGTAAGCATCCCGGATGCAGCGGATTGCCGCAGAACCCGCCTGAGTGGCCTTCGGATTCTCGACGATGCCGTTCGCGCTCCAGTACTCCGGGCCGGCGAGCACCTCGTCCATCGCCGCATTCGGTCGGTACTGGAACTCGATGATGACCCCTATCTCCGCCCTGGTGGGAAGACGCCAGTCGTCCAGATGGACGACCTCGTTCGTTTCGGGGTCGCGGTACACCTCCACATACTCCTTGCAGTGGCTCGCCGCACTCTCCTGCGTGGGAGAGAAGGTCGCCCCCAACTGCGACGCGACCATGAAGGACGGGGACACCATCACCTCGTTGTCGGTACCCGGGTCGGTCACGCCGTCGCTCATGCGCGGCCTCCCCACGGTATAGTCGCCGGACGAGGCGGTAATCCGTACATGGTACATGCGGGCGTTGCCGGGTGTAAACAAACCGGTGGTAGCTATCTCGTAGCTGTACTCATAACGAGGCCTCCACCAAGACCCGACATTCTCCTCCGACTCGTCCCAAGAGTAATAGTAAATGTTGGACTTGCCCCGATTGTTCCCGGAAGTAATCTGTTCGGCCACCTTGGAGGTGAAGAAATAGGACGAATTCGACCCGCCCCGTTGATAATAGTTCCTCCAACTGCCCGTCCCGTTGTTCCATCCTCCGACGGCCACGATGCGGTCATCGTTTCCGTTGAGGCGGTTATCGGAATCGTAGGGATTATCGACCGGCTCTCCGTTTATCAGCTCGTAGGTCGTACCGCCGAAATCGGAGCGGTAGGAGTACCATCCCTGGATATTGGTGATGTACTCCAGCGGATACTGCTCGACGATGACGGTACGCGGCGTAGCCCCGTCGGTATTGGTCACCTCCAGCTCGATGTAACGCACGGCATTGTTGAGCGGCAGCGGACTGTACACGTCGATATTGCCGGTAAGCCCCTCGGCGGGGGTCGCCCGGATGGCATCGAAGATATCCCGGTCCACCGCTTCCTCCTGTCCGAACTTGTTGATGAAATAGGCACGAAGTACCTCCACCCCGACCTGCGACGAGGAGGCGAAACGAAGCGTGGCGGTATCCGCCTCGATGTTATACATCTCCATCTCGTCGGTATTCACGGTCAGATATATCGGATGTTCCGTCCCGCCTCCCACGTCTATCGTCTCTTCGTCCCACTCGCTCACCGAATATTCGACAGGACCGAGTTCGAGCGCCTCCGAAGGGTCGGTCGCACCCGCCGCATTCACCGTAACGGCCACTTGATAGCAATGGTTGCGCAGCAGGTTCTTGGATTTGCTGACGGGTATCTGGTAATAGCTCCTCGGCTGGAACTCGCCGCGGTTGCCCTCTTTGTCCAGCGGATAGAGCGGCACGTTCACGATAAGGCGCGTCTCCTTCTCCAGCGCACTCTGGTTCGCCCAGTCATGGCTGTATACGTAAGCGGTCACGGTCACGACATCGGCCGTCCAGTGAAAATAGGAGGAGGCGTTGCGTCCCGGCGTCCACAGCTCGGCATCGGCATCGACGCCGGAGATGACCGACGTGGTATAGGGCATGTTGCGCAGGTAATATCCGGCTTCACCTGCGCCGGACTCGTTGCTGAACTCCACCTTCTCTCCTTTCCGTATCCTCACCACTATCTTTGCCGCCGCACGCTTCAGCGTGGCCTTCAATTCGGTATCGGCCGACGCATCGCCGTCGTTGAGTACCACTGCGGCATGCGATGCCGGTTCGCTGTCGCCCGTATAGGCAATCCCGTCCATCAGGAAGGTCTGCGGTATGTCGGGCAGGCTGGCGATACCGGTCATGTGTATGTTGGGGTCCCGTTGCTGCATGGCCTTCAGTCCGTTCAGGTTGGTCAGTGCATCGAAGGCCTCCGATTCCTCGGTGCTGTTGGCGACGAGATATACCCAATATCCGACATTTTCGGCAAAACTGCTGCGCTTTGCCGAAAGGATTATCTTTCCGCCGGCAGCAGCCGCTCCCGTCACGCGTTCATGGACCACCTTGGTCTCGTCGCCGGCGAAGATGAGCACGTCGATATGGCTGACGGCGACTTCGGCGCCCGACGCCTCCGCACGGCTGACGGCCCCCGCCGACGACACATCGAGAACGATGTTGTCGCCCGACCCGCAGCCGGGAAGAAGGTCACCCGTTTTGCTGCAGGCCGCCAGCATAACGGCAGCCGCACAGCAGGCAATACGATACAATACTGTCTTCATCGTTTCATTCGGTTAATCGTTCGGATTGGGAATCTGCTCTATCTCAATATACTCCGGCATATTGCCGCTGTCGGGCCACGCAATGGCGTCCGTCAGTCCGTTTATCAGCAACAGGGTGGTCTCGCCCGGAGCCAGCCAGGTCGGCGTGATGGCGATGCCGAGCCGCACCGTCTGCCCCACCATATCGGGATTCAGTGCCCGTACGGTAATCGTGTACCACTCCTCCGAGGCCGTAGGATTCGTTACCTCCTCGCCGCCCTGATAAACCCTGACCTCGAAATCGGCCGGCGAAGCATCCATCAGAGTGGCTTTCCACTCCTGCTGGGCCGGCGCCGTCATGCGGAACCTCACGGAGAAGTCGCCGGCCTCCGGATTGGTATCGTTGAGGGAACAATAGACCGTCGGATTCTTCATATCCGCCACGCTACCCGACAAGGGCATGAGCGGATTGTCATAGGTCGGATAGGCGAACTCCATATCGTCCCATGCGGGTGCGTCGTCCCAGTCGGCCACGAGATACTCCACGGCAATCTTTCCGTCGTTCCGCATCAGGCAGCACACCGCATAGTAGTGGTTCCGGAGCATCGGCGGCAGATAAACCGTCCCCGAACGTACCTCTCCGCCGAACGTATAGTCTATCCGAAGCACGTTGCCCCGGCCCTCGGCGTCGGGCAGGCTCCAGTCGCCGCTTCCGAACGGATTCTCGAAAGGATAGAAGGGAACGGCCAGCACGGGGGTATAGTTCTCCGGATTCTTGCGTTCGGCATCGGAAATGTCCTCCGCAAGCGCCGCCGTCACCTCGCCGTTCGCCGCCGAAAGGAGGATATCCTCCGACATGGTCCCGATGCTCCCGAGTACGGTTTCGTTCTGCGGCATCAGGTAGTTGTACATCCGGGTACCCTCCTTCAACAAGGTCAGCCCCGTGACGGTCAGAGCGGCGGATTCGCCGGCCTCCTTGGCCGCAAAGACACCGAGTTTGGCGACGGGGCGCCGCAGCGGGACATCGAGCTCCTGCTTCAGCAGCGTATGCCCTGCATGTCCGGGCAGGGTCTGCGGGTTATCGTCGGCATCGGTCGCCACATCTATCTCCACCCGGTCCCGGTAAAACATCGGGAGACCGTTCGCCGTATCGAGTGCGGTAAAGGTATAGGAATCGAGCACACTCCTAGGGGTATCCTCCGTCAGGTTTTCCGACGAACCAGGCTTCACCATGGCGGCCTCGTTGGCAATCACATAGAAGTCGACGGTCTGCATCGAGAGCGAACGCACGGCCATCTCCATAAGGAACGAATCGGCTACCTCCGCGTCATTGAAATAGTATCCGACCAGCTCGTCGCCGATGAAGGCGTAGACGCGGAGCGAGTGCAGCCCCGCCTCCGCGGCAGTCGGCGTACCGTCCGTACTCTCCACCGCACGGGCATTCACGTTCACCTGTACCGCCACGTTGATTTCCTCGCCGGACACCGGCCCCTCGCCCTTCGCACATCCGGCCAGGGCGGCGCAGCAGGCACCGGCCAACAGGGAAACAAACAAGATAAATCCTATTCTTCGCATAATTATCGTTCCTTAAAATTCGGGTTTCACATCCTCTATGTACCATTCCGGAACGGTCACGACCACCTTCCCCGATACGAATTCCATGCGTATGGGGATAAGCACTTCGTTGCGGGAGCAGTCGATGACCGGGTTTTCGGCCAGGAACTCGGCCAGATTGACCTCCGCCAGCAGCGTCCTGCCGTCGGGGGAACGCAGACAGACGCCCACCTGCGAATGGTCCGTATGGCGCATTATATTGGTGCGTGCGGTCAGCAGATTGCTGCCGCCGTCGTATTCGGTTTCGAGCAGATAATCCGTCGCCTCTCCGCAAGCGCGGTTCTCAAAGTCGGTGCAGGGCGATACACCGCAAATCTCAAGTGTCGGCATCGAAGCGGCCGCAGCATTCATTCCTGCATCGGGAATACCGGCTACCTCGACCGATACGTCGTAGTGCGAGCTGGCGAACTCGACGAGCCGTGTCTTGTTGTCGTCCTCCCTGCCGGTGAAAGGTTCCACCGTGAAGGGCGTGGTCGCATAATAGAGCGAATCGTTGCCGGAAACGGTCTCCCCGGCGAAATAGCCGCCGTCGGCAAAGGTAATCCGGCTGAAATCGCACGAAGCGACGTTGCCCACCTGCGTATGGTGGGTATTGCCCAGACAGACGATACGGTAGTCTCCGGGCTTCAGCTGCGGCAGTTTCGCCGCCCGTGCCTCCACTTCGTTCGGGGGAAGCACGCCGTTGGCAACGCAACGGTTCTCCGCATCGAAAACATACATTTCGACCCGACAAATCTTGTCGCCGAAAATCTCGGTCTCTCCATCGCCCTTATAGCTCAGCAGCAGCGTATTGGTGCTGAAGCAGTCGCTCAAGTCCTCGCGTATGCAGGAGGTGGAGAGCCCTCCGAGCAGCAACAGGCAGAAAACAGTATTCCCCAATTTCATATAAGTCCTTGTATGTTTACGTAATGGAAAAAACGGAAGCGGGAGGCGGAACGTTCCCGCTTCCGTGATAAATCGGATGAATTAGAACTCAGACGTAATCGCCTCCACCGTCCACGGCTCGACGGTCACATTCACGGTAACGCACTTCTCCGGAGTCAGCGGGTCGTTCCACTTGAACGAGAAGTTCACATTATAGATGTAACCTGCCTTGAAGGTGTTGTCGCTCAGACCGCTGAATCCTTCCGTTGCCAGATAGTAGGGAACGGGACTGCCCGCATCGGTCGTATCGTTGAGCTGTACGAGGAGCTGAGGCGTCACACCGGGGAAGATGTCGTAACAGAAATTCGCGTCATCGGCCAACGCATGCGTGTTGCTGCCACCTTCCACGTCGCTGTTGTCCAGATGGATGGTCGCCTCATCGTGACTCCACGCAGGCCTGTCGGCATCGGCGAAGAAATCGAACACGTTACCGGTGATGGGCGTATTGTTCAGGCCGCCCGGCGTACCGCCGAGGGTGCAGGTCGTATAGTAGTTGTTCAGAGCCACCTGCTCGATGCCGTAGGCCGTGATGCCTTCCGTATCGGTGAAGTCGCAGGTGAAGGCACCTATCTGGATACGTGCTACCAGCGGCTTGATGTTCACGGCTGCCGTATAATAATCCTCATGGCCCTTGTCATCGGCGGTACCCGCATCTACCAGCGATTCGCATACGCCGTAGAGCACAAGGTCGGCATTGTCGTTGGGATTGACGCTCTGCTGTGCTGCGGCAGCCACGACAACGCTTTCGATTTCATTGATACCGGTCGCCGCATCGGCTGCGGTCTTAATCTCATCGGTCGGGTTGGCGATTACATACACCTTTTTCACGCTGTTGTCGAGCAGGTGGAAAGTCATATCGCCCGCTGCGGCCGCATTGGCGAAATAGATGGGTGCATCCGTGGTAAGGTCCGCACTCTTTCCCTTGTAGATTTTACCGGCATCGTCGGTAAACAGTACGTAAAAATCCTCGTACAGGGCGGTCTTGTCTTTATCCACCTTGTCGCCGACCGAACGGGTGACATTGGCGAACGATACGGTCACCGCTTTCGGATTGCCGGATACTGCGACGCCTTCCTCTTTCTGGCTGCAGGAAGCCAACGCCACGGTCAGGGCTGCACCTGCCAGCACAATGTTTCCAAGTTTCATACTCTTTTTGTTTTAAAGGTTAATTAAAATGAATTTTCAGTCCGTGTATCGGGAGAATCAAAGTTGGTCTATCACACCGCGCACCTGCTGCAGGTTATGGGCCGCATCCCTGCAGCCCGCTTCCGAGGCGCGCAGGAAAGCGCTTTCGGCCTTGTACGGTTCGCCGGCACCGGCGTATGCGACACCGAGCGTGTTGAGCAGCACGGGTTCATCGGCGAAAGCCACTCCTTCGAGCAGTTCCACGGCTTCGGCATAGTGTCCCGCCGCCATGGCATCCAATGCCCGGTCGTTCAGCACCGCCGGTTCATAGGGGAAACAGCGGGCGGCAGCGGCCATCACCTCCTCGTATCCGGGGGTACCCTTTCCGTAGGAGGCGGCCACCTTGTACATTTCGGTAAGGCTCAGCAGGTCGGGCCGTTCGCGCACCATCCGGCGGGCCTCCTCGATATTGAAGTTGCGGACATTGTATTCGATACGGTATTCGTTGCGGCGCAGGGCCGGGTAGACCTCGTTCAGCAGCCGCTGGTATATCTCCGCAGGCTGCAGTCTCTGGAACTGGAGGTCGCAGTAATCGCGGTTGTCGGGATACCGTTCGATAAGTTCCAGAATCCGGTCGCGTCCGAGCAGTTCCGGATAGTTGCCGAGCTCGCGCACGAACCCCTCCCAGTCCTCGCCCATCCACGCGACATGGAGCATGTCGGCCTCTATCGCATCGTGACGGCGGATGTAATCAGCCAACGCTTTGGCTCGGTTCTCCGACAGGGTGAGGTTATGCGCCTCGCTGCCTTCGGGCGAGGCATAACCGGTGATGAAGATGCCCGTTATCTTCACGTCGTCGTTCTCCCTCACCAGCCGGATGGAGTTGGATACGGTATCCAGCTCGGCCCGGTTGTTCTTGTAGTCGGGTCTTATCCGGTAACTGTCTTGACGGAACTGAAGGCGTGCGGTACGCGTCTCTGCACGCACCTTCACCGGTTCCGGCTCCGGCGCGATGGTATCGAGACGATACTCCGGTATGAACTCCGGCAGCACGCGGGGCATCAGCAGCGCTTCCGCCTCGCCTTCGCCGCAATTCACGCAACCGTACACCTGTTCGCGCATTTCGATACGCCCTTCGAGCATCCAGCGCTGGTAGGGCAACGAGGCGGCGTAATCGTAAATCTGCTCCCTGCCGTTGCGGCGCCGGATGATTACCTGCGCTTCACCGTCGTGATAGGGCGGCAGCTCCACGCTTTCGAGGCGCCGGGCACGCAGATACACATTGTTTCGCGTCTTACCGTCCACCACAATCGGCGGAAAGGCGGCCTCCCGGCTGCCGTCGCGCGACACGAGCACGGGTGTCAGCGCCATCGTGTGCTGCGTTCGGAGCCGCATTTCGCTCAGGTCCACCGTCATCGTCAGGCGTACCTCGCGGGCCTCTTTCTCGACCGCCCCGTCGCGGATTTCGACGGCAGGAAGATAGGTAATCTCCTTTCCGCTCTTTTGGGCATGCGCCGCCGCAGAGCAGCACGCCAACATCAGCAGAAGTGTGCAGTATCTGTATTTCATCGCTTTATCGTATTATTATTTAATTATGTAGACGAACGAAATGCCTATCTTCGTCGGGCCGAAGTAGTGTTTGGTATTGGTACCGCGAAAGGTTCCGCAGGTCACGCAGTCGTATTTGTCGTAGTCGGTATAGACATATCCCACACCCACCGTCACCTCCAGGTTCCACCGGCGGCCTATAATCCATGAATATCCGTAGGAGATACCCACGCCTGCCCCCCACCCCTGGTAACGGTGGTCTTTCGACGAGGCCGGCCGGAACGGGATACGCACATTGCTGATGTTATATTCGGTGTAATCGGCATGCAGACCGAAGAAATGCCCGTTGAAACGTTCGCAAAGCCACCAACGGACCTCCGGCATCACCACGAAATGCTTAATCTTACGGTTAGCCTCCCGGTTAAGCGTCCAGAAATTGTATCCGCCGCTTATATCGAGCGTCGTCCGCGCACCCAGCCCGAATTCGAATCCCAAATTGGGAGTGGTCGTTGCCCAATAGGGGATATTCGTTTTTACCGCCACCTTCTGTGCGACCGCGCTCCCCGCCCCCAGCATCGTTCCGAGAAGAAGCAACAAGGCAAATTTTCTCATACATCCATTTTTTTATCAGTTCAGAACCGTCCGCCCACCCGCCTCCCTGCCGCCCTCCTGTCCGGCAATTACGGGTACAACCGAACGCTCCATCGCTTAATCGAAATATAAATCGCTCATTAACAAGACATTAAACGAAAAATATCACGATTTAAACGTTGGATAAAAAAGGTATGTCGAAAAAAGCTCTCTATAAACTTGAATAGAGAGGGCAAACAGGCCCCTTATGTTTTTGGTTGAAAAAATGTTAGTCTTTTTCTATGTATAAATAGTTTTTCATGTTTATCTTTGCATGTGAAAATCAACGTTTTATCCAACGTTTAATAGCGAATGCGGGAGAGCTGCAAATAGGGTGGTTTTACCGTACGGACCGGTATCGTACCAAGCGCTGCACAGTACAGGGGCCGTTCGGAAAGACATTCCGAAACGGTTGGCCGGGTTTGCCGTCCCTCCCATCCGGTTACGGCATACGGTCAAGCCGTTAAAACATCGTCCTCTTCTTTCGGGCCGAGCCCCGCATGGACGGCACCGCTTCGCAGCATGCTCCCCGCAAAACACCCCTGCAACATCCTTGTCCCTGCCGACAGTCGGTTCGCCGACATCACTCACAATTCATAATTACGATTGAGTGTTTTCCATATATGCTTCGGAATTTTCGGACACTGTCCCCGTCCGACGCTATCGACGCCACACCTCTTTCTCCTGCGGAGAAGCGGGAAAAATGCCCGGAAAAGGCGCCGGCCCCCCTGACGGGAGGAGTGCAGGATGTACGGAGCATTCCGCAGCGGCCATACCTGCGAACCGGAAAACCGTACGGACAGGCGGAAGGTACCGCACGGAAAGGGGAGTACGGAACGCTATATGAAAATCCGGAGAATAATTGGTAGATTTGCGCCGGTTTCCGCACACTGCGGAAGACCGGAGAAAGGAAACGACCATGAAGAAAGAGCATACAAAACTGAAAGAGGCTGCCCTGAAATACCATTCCGAGGGCCGGCCCGGCAAACTCGAAGTCATCCCCATCAAACCGTTCGGGTCGCAGCGCGACCTGTCGCTGGCCTACTCCCCCGGCGTAGCCTATCCGTGCCTCGAAATAGAGAAGAACCCCGAGGACGCATACAAATATACCTCGAAGACCAATCTGGTGGCCGTCATCTCCAACGGAACGGCAGTACTCGGTCTGGGCGACATCGGAGCGCTGGCCGGCAAACCCGTCATGGAAGGGAAAGGATTGCTTTTCAAAACATTCGCCGACATAGACGTTTTCGACATCGAGGTGGATACGCACGACGCGGACGAATTCATCCGGACGGTCAAGAACATCTCTCCCACCTTCGGCGGCATCAATCTGGAGGATATCAAAGCCCCGGAGTGTTTCGTCATCGAAGAGCGGCTGCGCAGCGAACTTGACATCCCCGTGATGCACGACGACCAGCACGGCACGGCCATTATCTCCGCCGCAGCCCTGCTCAATGCGCTGGAGGTGGCCGGAAAGAAGATAGGCGACGTTCGGGTCGTGGTGAACGGTGCAGGAGCCGCCGCCGTCTCCTGCTCCAGGATGTACATCACACTCGGCGTAAAGCCCGACAACCTCGTCATGTGCGACAGCAAAGGGGTGATAAGGCGCGACCGGCCGGGCCTGGACGGCATGAAGGCCCGGTTCGCGACCGACCGCGACATCCGCACGCTCGAAGAGGCGCTGAAAGGAGCCGACGTATTTCTCGGACTCTCGGTCGCCGACGTACTCACATCCGACATGGTACGTTCCATGGCCGCGAATCCGATTGTCTTCGCACTCGCCAATCCGAATCCCGAAATATCCTACGAGAACGCCATGGAGTCACGCGGTGACATCATCTTCGCCACCGGCCGTTCCGACTACCCCAATCAGGTGAACAACGTGCTCGGCTTTCCTTACATCTTCCGCGGAGCGCTCGACGTGCGGGCCCGCAAGATAAACGAGGAGATGAAGGTAGCCGCCGTACACGCACTGGCCGAACTCGCCAAACAACCGGTACCGGACATGGTGCTGACCGCCTACAACAAGGAACACATCGACTTCGGCCGCGAATACCTCATCCCGAAGGCCCTCGACCCGAGGCTTATCACCGAGGTAACCTGTGCAGTGGCCCAAGCCGCTATCGACTCCGGCGTCGCACGCCAGCCGATTGCCAACTGGCATGCCTACCGTGCAGCGCTCGTCTGCCGCACCAAAGTGGTGCACCGCCTAGCGACGATGGCCGCAGCCGGCGGCATGGAGTGCGAGATTCCCAACGGCCGATAACCGGCACGCACGAAAGACAGGAGAGGGGAAACGGTTTCGACCGTTTCCCCTCTCCTGTCATATATCTCTTCGCAAGCCGTTAACGCACCCGGATGAACTGCACGGGCTGTTCCGCCGTCTTGTCGAGCGGTTCGGAACGGTAGGATATCGCAGCGAAATCTATCGAACGAAGGTCGAACGCCCGGATGTTGCTGTCGTACATCGTCCGGTAATAAATCACCCGGTTCTTCATGTCGGTGACCGCCGTCCACTGCGTCGCGCTCGGAATATCCGTCGGTTTGCCGCCCCGATCGGTCTCAATGCCTATCGGGATATCGAAATTGTTCAGAATATGGAAACACTGCGTCACAGCGTCCGCAGCAGTAGCCTGCTCCGGTGCGGAGGTCTGGTAGAAAGCCGCCCGGACGAAGCGCGACGGGGGCGTGATGTCGCCGGGAATACCAAGGAAACCGCTGCCTGCCCCGAAGGGACTCAGCCGAAGAGCGCCGAGCATCTGGGAAGGAGCGGCACCGGGATAGAGATTGACATAGTTGTTCAGGTTGGTAAGCTGCCACTCGAATCCGGGGGAGTTGGTCAGCACGCCGAGTTCGTTTTCATAGAATATCGGTTCGCCGTCGATTATCTCCAGCACCAGTTGGCGGCCCGAAGCGTCCGCAAAGCGCCAGTGTACGGTCGAAGCGTCGGGATAAACAGCGACCACATGCACCTTTCCCACTGCGGCCTTTACCTCCTCTACGGTCGCACAACTGCCCAATATCCACGGCACGAGCTGCAAATCGGCGATGCTGGAGGATTTCTTCGAGGCATCGAACGCCTCATAACGCCCGTAACCGGGAAAATAGAACAACCCTGCGGAGAGTCCCGCTTCGTTCAGTCCTTCGGCCACGAACTCCTCCTGCTCGACCGCCATACCCACATAGCCGTAACGTGCGGTAAATTCCATGCCGTCCGTACCCTGCGGCGTATAGGAATGCTGGGAATACCCTCTGGGTACGACCACATAGCGGCTGTTCAGGTTACTGCCGCCCCACTCTATCGTGCGTGCCACAACGTACGCACCGTCCTTGGCCTTCAATGTAATGCCCGTACAGGCCTCCGCACCCTGCGGCCAGGCTGCCGCAGCGGCAATCACCAACACGGCTACCAATTTCCGTTTCATAATACAGTAAAATATTTGGTTAATATCTGTCTTGTCCCGGAGACCGCACCGCAGTCCCCGACTTTATCCCTGCAAATATGCCGCCGAGACGGGGCAGCGGTACGAAAAAAACGCACCGGTACAAAAAAACATCCCTTCATCCGCCTTCCCAATCACGGGCCGCACAGCAACGGAACAGACAGGAAAGGGGGGCGCCCGAC
>ERZ780168.2378-NODE-2378-length-16858-cov-65.476046_pt1 | contig 16858 bp, 17 predicted proteins | sample MGYA00510981_ERZ780168 | MGnify/ENA primary metagenome ERZ780168 (study PRJEB29588, sample SAMEA2158769) | human gut metagenome | biome: human gut; feature: human-associated habitat; material: faeces | place: Denmark | collected 2008/2010 ...
GGGCGCGCTCGGGACTTCCACCCGTTAGATTATGCCCATGTCGGGCAAACTAAAAAACGAAATCGGCGGCCATGACGGCTGTCGATTTCGTTGTAAGTCGGGGAGTGATAGTGTTAAAAAAGTGTGTATTATTTGTCCTGGACAAGTGATACCAACAGTTCTTTTTCGTCCTCGGGGTTATCCTGAATAGTGATTTTGTCTTCACGGCCAAGCCATCCGAGAGCGGCGTACAATTCTTTTTCTTTCAGTTTGGTAATCTTTTTAAGCTGTTTGATTCCCAAAACTTCGGCCTCGTTGAGTGCTTTCCACACAAGTCCGGCCCATGAACCAATGACTTCTACATTCATCGTTTTTTGAAATTTAAATTGTTTACACTTATAATAATTAATAATTGTATTTGGTTCAAACTTTTGCAAATTTAAACATTTTTATTTAAAATTCAGCATTTGGCAGAAGTTATTTATCAGTAAATCAGGGAGAAATAAAGTTGTCAAATCGTAAATACCTAATAATCAGTAAGTTGAAAAATCACTTAAAAAACTTTTTTATCTCAACCAAATTGCTTAATTTTGGTTTATTTTATAGAAAAGGGCATTTTAATGGAGGCATTAATCATAAAGAATACAGGAAGTTGGTATGTGGCACGCACTGCCGACGGCACCGAAATCGACTGCAAAATCAAAGGCAATTTCCGCCTTAAAGGTATCAGGTCGACCAACCCTATTGCCGTAGGCGACCGTGTGAACATTTCGGTTAACGAATCAGGCACGGCATTTATCACCGATATTCTTCCGCGCAAAAATTATATTATCCGCCGCGCGAGCAACCTCTCGAAAGAGTCGCACATTCTGGCGTCGAATCTCGACCAGGCACTCCTTATCGTAACGCTCTTCCACCCCACTACGTCGCTAACATTCATCGACCGTTTTCTTGCCACCGCCGAAGCCTACCGCGTGCCCGCTATTATAGTAATAAATAAAATCGACCTTCTCACCGAATCCGAGGATATCGAACTGCTGGATGCTGTCAGCTACCTGTACAAGTCGATAGGCTATAAAGTCGTGACCATATCGGCAAAGACCGGCGACGGCATCGACGCACTCCGCAGCCTCCTCCGGGGCAAGACAGCTCTTATTTCAGGCAACTCAGGCGTGGGCAAAACCACCCTCATCAACGACCTGATACCCGGGCTCGACCTGCGCACTGCCGCCATATCGGAGGTGCACGACACCGGTACTCACACCACTACCTTTTCCGAAATGTTCCAACTCCCGGGCGACGACGGAGGTTATCTTATCGATACCCCCGGAGTAAGAGGATTCGGCACTATCGAAATGGACGAATATGAAGCGTCGCACTTCTTTCCGGAGATATTCAAGATTGGAGCCGATTGCCGTTTCAACAACTGTACCCATACACACGAACCCCACTGTGCAGTAATCAAAGCCCTCGAAGATGGCCTGATAGCCCAATCGCGCTACACCTCCTATCTCAGCATCCTCGAAGACTCCAACCCCGACAAATACCGCAAACCCTACTGACACATCGACACCGCACCGCGCCAATGGCTTTGCTTAACGAATTTCTAACCGACATCGATTTTTCCGCCATTCGAGATTACTGCATGGCTAACGGTAAATCCGTGACATACCGCAAAGGTGAATATTTTGCAGCGGAAGGATGTCTGGGGCGCTATGCCGGAATAATAACGTCGGGCTATTTCAAGTATGCGGTTCTCAATACGAAAGGCGACTACAGTGTGACAGGATTCTCATTTGAAGGGGAATGTGTGATAGATTTCATCAAATCGTTCCTGTCCGGGCAACCTGCCGACATCTCAATCATTGCCGGAAGCGACGCCGAAGTCATACAATGCCCGATCGACAATCTGCGCGATTATATCCGGCAATCCAATCCCCGCCTGATTGACAGGGCTTCGGAAATACTACTCAATGAAGCATACGCACGCTATATCGACATTCACCGTAAATCGCCAACCGAAAGGTATCTTGCAATGATTAACACGTATCCCGACATTATCCGACAGGTCACAATGCGTGATATTGCCTCCTACCTTCTCGTCACGCCCGTTTATCTCAGCCGTATCCGCCGCAAAACGGGGAAATAACCTATATCATAAACTTAGTTTAACGCCGGTCTCAGTCCGCGTTCCTATCTTTGCTAAAAAAATAAGCAATAATGAACATATTTATCATCGGCGCGACATCCGGAATAGGTAACAGTCTGTGGCGTCATTACACTTCGGAAGGATATAATGTAGCAGTATTCGGCCGCCGCGAAGAATTGTTACAGGAAATGAAGAGTACGTGTCCGGACCACACGCATACCGAATGCTGCGACATGTCGGTAGCCATACAACTGGAAGCGGCCATTGCTTTCGCTCGCCACAGCCTTCACTCCATTGACATCGCCATCGTATGCGCCGGCACAGGCGAGCTAAACCCGAATCTTGACAATGCCGTCGAGCAAACTACGATAGCAACAAACATCGCCGGATGGACTCATGCCATGACAACACTATACCACATATTCGAGCAACAGGGCTATGGACATCTCGTGACAGTAACATCAGTCGGAGGACTGCAACCGACTCCCGGCGCCCCGTCATACAGCGCATCAAAGGCATATCAGATAAACTACACTAAATCACTTCGCCGAAAAGCGAAAGGCTCCGGCATCGTTATCACGGAAATACGTCCCGGTCTCGTCGGCACACGCATGGCAAAAGGCGAAGGCCTCTTTTGGGTAATGCCGCTTTCAAAAGTTACAAGACAAATAACCAAGGCCATATCCCGCAAATCAGAATGCGCGATAATAACCAAAAGATGGCGCATAATAAATTTTCTTCTCAGACATTTTGCGTGAACCGTTCCATTTGCAATAGCATTGTAGATAAAACGGATTCAAAAAACTAATAAGCTAAACGCGGGACAATTATTTTGCCAAAGTTTGAGGAAACGTTAAATTTGCAATAATACTTGTACTCCGGATTTCATAGCAATGAGACCAAACCCGGTATAAAAAACACTTTATTTATTATATCCGGATATAAACCCTCACTTCATAGTTACTTAAATATCCGCATAGATGACCACTTATGTTATGAAATCGGCAACTTTTTTTGTAACTTTGCGGGTGATAAAAAAGATTGTAGATGATTTCAATACAGAACCTGTCGGTGGAGTTCAGCGCCCGCCCGCTATTCGACAATATCAATTATGTGATCAACAAGCGCGACAAAATCGCGCTGGTCGGCAAAAACGGCGCCGGCAAGTCAACCATGCTCAAAATAATAGCCGGGCTGCAACACCCTACATCGGGGCAGGTGGTCGTACCCGAGGGAGTCACCATAGGATACCTGCCGCAGCAGATGGAGGTGAGCGACACGCTTACCGTGGTCGATGAAGTGCGCAAGGCTTTCGGTCACATCGATGCGTTGCAGCGTGAGCTCGATGAGGTCAACGAGCGCATTGCGGCCACTACCGATTTCGAGAGCGATACATATACCGACCTTATCGACCGGATGACATCGCTGTCGGAGCGTCTGGCCATCGAACAGAGCGAGAATGCCGACGCCGAAATCGAAAAGACACTCAAAGGTCTCGGATTCACAAGGGAAGACTTCAACCGCTCCACTTCAGAGTTTTCGGGCGGCTGGCGCATGCGTATCGAGCTTGCCAAGATATTGCTGCAGCGACCCGACGTGCTGCTGCTCGACGAGCCGACCAACCATCTTGACATCGAGTCAATACAGTGGCTCGAGCAATTCCTCGTGCAGAAAGCGAATATGGTGGTATTGGTGAGCCACGACCGCGCGTTCATCGACAATGTCACCAACCGCACGATTGAAATCACCCTCGGCAAGATTTACGACTACTCGGTCAATTACTCCAAATATGTGGTATTGCGTCAGGAACGCCTCGAACAGCAGATGCGTGCATTCCAGAACCAGCAGAAGCAGATCAAAGATACCGAAGAATTCATCGAACGTTTCCGCTACAAGGCCACCAAGGCCGTGCAGGTGCAGAGCCGCATGAAGCAGCTTGCCAAGATAGAGCGCATCGAAGTGGACGAAGTGGACACCTCGCACCTCAACCTGAAATTCCCGCCGGCACCGCGTTCGGGCGACTTCCCCGTCATCGCCGATAATGTAGGGAAACGCTATGGCAACCATCAGGTGTTTGACCACGCTACGTTTACAATAAAACGCGGTGAGAAAGTGGCTTTTGTGGGCAAAAACGGCGAGGGCAAATCGACCCTCGTGAAATGCATAATGAACGAAATCCCGTACACCGGCAACCTCAAAATCGGGCATAATGTAAAAATCGGATATTTCGCTCAGAATCAGGCATCGATGCTCGACGGAGAGATAAGCGTATTCGACACAATCGACCGCGTGGCAGTGGGCGACATACGCACCAAGATACGTGATATACTGGGGGCGTTCATGTTTGGCGGAGAGGCTTCCGACAAAAAGGTAAAAGTGCTGTCGGGCGGCGAGAAAACACGTCTGGCAATGATACGTCTGCTCCTCGAACCGGTCAACCTGCTCATACTCGACGAGCCCACCAACCACCTCGACATGAAGACCAAGGATATTCTGAAACAGGCCATCAAGGATTTCGACGGAACGGTGATTGTAGTGAGCCACGACCGCGAATTTCTTGACGGACTCGTGGAAAAGGTATATGAATTCGGAGGCGGCCAAGTGCGCGAATGTCTTGGTGGCATTTATGAATTTCTCGAAAAGAAGAAAATGGAATCCCTCCACGAGCTGGAGGCGAATGCCCCCCTGCGGCAACAGGAGAAAAAACAGGAATCAAAGCCTGCGCAAAAAGCAGTGGCACAACCGGCTCCCGAGCAGCCGCAGACGGCACGCCGCATCAGCTATGCCGAGCAGCGAGAAAAGCAGAAGCAACTGAAACGCCTGCAGAAGAAAGTGGAGGAAGCCGAAGCGGAAATCAGCCGCATCGAAGGGGAGATAGCTGAAATCGAGCAGAAATTAGCCGCCGGGGACACAAATCCAGAACTATACACACTGCACGCGCAACGCACCAAACAGCTTGAAAACGCAATGTCGCTGTGGGAGTTGGCATCAATGGACGTAGATGCTTTCAACAGTGAAGGGTAAAAAAGGTTTGATGGACTAAAACGGTAGGGACGCACGGTTCGTGCGTCCACAAATAGGCACTGATAATCAACCAATTATCAGACGCACGAGCCGTGCGTCCCCACATAGTCAACCAAAATTTCACAATTTTGTCGCGCCATAATTCAGGCAAAACAGCAAAATAATAAGGAGCGTGAGAGTTGCAAAAGCGATTTTTTTTTATTAAATTTGTAGGATAAACAGGCATTATTTCCATGCCTGAGAGACTACTATATTAATCCTTTGGTAAACAAACAAATACACTCCATATTATGAAATTTCAAATTCATAGCAAATCGCTTTACAACGCATTGTCGGCAGTAAGCAAGGTCATCAATTCGAAGAACGCGATGACAATATTGAACAACTTTTTGTTTGAAGTTGACAATGAGTCAGTAAAGATTACCGCATCTGACCTTGAAAATATACTTACTGCACGCGTAAAGATCGAAAACCTTGAGGGAGAGGGCGGAAAATTTTGCGTTGACGCCCGTCGCTGCGTGGAACTTTTCAAGGAGTTGCCCGAGCTCAATGTCGATTTCAGCGTCGACGACAACCTCGCCATCACGATAGAGTATCCCGGCGACAAATTCAATTTCGTCGGCATCAACGGCAACGAGTATCCTACACCCAAGCAGGAGGCACAGGAGATAGAGCCGCTGGTATTCGAGTGTCCGGTAGAGCAGCTTGTACTCGGCATCGACAACACACTGTTTGCAGTCGGCACCGACGACCTTCGTCCGCAGATGATGGGTATACTGTTTGACATCAAGCCCGACGGCATCACATTCGTAGCTACCGACACGCGCAAACTTGTGCGATACTCCAACAGCATGTCGGCTCCCGGCATAACCGCGTCGTGCATCATCCCGGTCAAACCGGCGACAATCATAAAGAACGCATTTGCCAAGGAGGAGAAAGTCAAGGTGAGCCTCGACACTAAGTCGGCCACGATAGAGAGCGGCACATATACGTTCAACTGCCGTTTCATCAAAGGAGTATTCCCCGACTATAACCGCGTGATTCCCGCCAACAATCCGTATTCGCTCACTATCGACCGCCACTCGATGCTCAATGCATTGCGCCGCGTAGGCGTATTCGTCGACCCCGGTCACGGTCTGGTGAAATTCCGCATCACTCCGGAGAATATCGAGATGAAAGCACAGGACAACAACTTCTGCACCTCCGGACGCGTGGAGCTCCCCTGCTCTTTCACAGGCAACGAGATGATTATCGGATTCAGCGCGCCTTACCTCATCGAGATATGCAATACGCTTTCCACCGAAAATATTGTAATCAAGCTCAGCGACCCGAGCCGGCCCGGAGTGTTTGTCCCCGAGGAGAATGACGATGACTCCGATTTGCTCATGCTGCTGATGCCGATGACTGTAAGCAACTTCTAAGAGCATATTTAAGTTTCAAAATATCTTACGGCCAAGAAATTTTCGGGAAATTATCACTAGAAAAATGATATTTCCGCCGAATGGTGTTGAAAAACTTATAAGATTTCCGGAATATGAGATTGTATGATGTAGGGCTGTTCCCCGGAACAGCCGCCGAGTGAATGATAATCAATCGCTACAACCGGCTGTTCCGGGGAACAGCCCTACACCATGCCAATAGTGAATATCAGTTTTGTAACATTTTCAGCGGAAAAGATTCAGACCGGTATCGGACGCACAGGCCGTGCGTCCCTACATGCAGAAACAAATTATATTCTCCGGGAACAATTCATATTATAAATTTCACATTGCAGATATGCAGCTTTCATTAAAGAAACCTATCATATTTTTTGACCTTGAAACTACGGGACTGTCGATTACCAGTGACCGTATAGTCGAAATGTCAATCATCAAAGTCAATCCAAACGGGGAGGAAGAGGAATACAATTTCCGGTTCAATCCAGAAATGGCGATTTCGGCAGAAGCCGAATCCGTGCACCATATTTCAAATGCCGATGTAAGCGACAAGCCCACATTCAAGTCGAGAGCACGGGAAATAGCACGGATAATAGAGGGGTGTGACATCGCAGGATTCGCGTCGAGCCGTTTCGATATACCGATGCTTGCCGAGGAGTTTGCCCGCGTCGGAGTGGATTTTGATTTCGGTAAAGCGCGTTTTGTCGACGTGCAGACCATATTCCACAAGAAGGAGCAGCGCACGCTCACGGCAGCCTACAGATTTTACTGTGGCAAAGACCTCAATGACGCACACTCGGCGTTGGCCGATACGCGTGCCACATATGAGGTGCTCAAAGCGCAGCTCGACTGTTACGACGACCTGCCGAACGATATCGAGAAGCTGTCGGCATATTCGTCGCAGCAGCGCAATGTCGACCTGATGGGACGAATCGTTTACAACGAACAGGGTGTGGAGACTATCAATTTCGGCAAGCACAAGGGAAAAGCCGTAATAGATGTGTTCAAGACCGACCCCGGCTATTTCAGCTGGATATTGCAGGGCGATTTTCCCCAGGACACAAAGAATGTGTTTACGAGGATAAAGCTGGCTTCGGGGAAGAAGTAGAGGGCGACGGTTGGGTTTGCGATAATGACTTTAAGGTCAGTAAGGAGAATTCATTAAGAGCATTAATGAGGACGGGGAGATTTGAGAGTTGGAAATATTTTTTTTTTTGGGGGGGGGGAAGATGGTGTTTTTGTGGGTGCGGACGCGATAAATCGCGTCCCTACAACAGGGGCACATCTGATGTGGTGGTGTGGGTGCGGACAATTTGATAAAGTAAAAAAGATAATGAGATGTCGTTGACAGGAAAACATATTATAGTGGGAATAACCGGCGGTATTGCAGCTTACAAGACTGCCACGCTGGTGCGTCTGCTCATCAAGAGCGGTGCGGAGGTACAGGTGGTCATGACACCCAATGCCAAGGAATTCATTTGTCCGGTCACGCTGTCGACTCTGTCGGGCAAACCTGTCATCAGCGAGTTTTTCACCGCCAACACCGGCCAATGGCATTCACATGTCGACCTGGGGCTATGGGCTGACGCAATGATAATAGCACCCGCCACGGCCTCAACCATTGGCAAGATGGCCAACGGAGTGGCCGACAACATGCTTGTCACGACCTATCTGTCGGCCAAGGCACCGGTATTCGTGGCTCCCGCGATGGACCTTGACATGATGGCACATCCGTCGACTACGCGAAACATCGCATTGCTCCGTTCGTACGGTAACCATATCATAGAGCCGGCTGAGGGTGAACTTGCGTCGCATCTCGTAGGGAAAGGCCGCATGGAGGAACCCGAAAACATACTGAAAGTGCTCGACCGCTTTTTCAGCAAGGACCTGCCGCTTGCCGGCAAACATGTCATGGTGACAGCCGGACCCACATATGAGCGCATTGATCCGGTGCGATTCATCGGCAATTACTCCACAGGTAAAATGGGTTATGCCATCGCCGACGAGGCAGCACGCCGCGGCGCGATAGTGACGCTAATATCCGGACCGACGGGCATAAAGCCGACGGTGCCGGAGGTCGAGGTTGTCAACGTGGAATCCGCACGCGAGATGTACGCGCAGTGTCAACGCTATTTCGGCGACAGCGACATTGCCATAATGTCGGCCGCAGTGGCCGATTACGCGCCGGCTGAAGTTGCTGACAAGAAAATCAAACGCGAAAAAGATGAGATACCACAAATCAGACTTGTGAAAAATCCGGATATAGCGGCTTCGCTCGGCAAAGAGAAACGTCCTGACCAGATACTCGTCGGTTTCGCTCTCGAGACAAATGACGAAGAGAGCAACGCGCTCGACAAACTCACGCGCAAGAATCTCGACATGATAGTGATGAACTCCCTTCGCGATGCCGGAGCAGGATTCGGTACGGACACCAACAAAATTACGGTATTCACACGCGACGGTGCTTCGAAAGAATTCCCTCTGAAAAGCAAAGCCGAAGTGGCATGCGACATTCTCGACTGCATTGCCGTACCGGCACAGGAAAAAGAGTAAACGCGTGTTTGAATTAAAAGCATACCTGACTTAAAAACATATCTGGTTTAAACAGGCGTTAAGAGACATAAGTTAACCACAGAAATATAATCCCTCTCCGTAAGATGTTGCGACGATTATTACTCATACTGGCATGTGCGACGGCGGTGGCGACAGTCAGCGCCCAGGAACTCAACTGCACGGTCGAAATCAATTCCGACCAGGTGCAGGGCTCCAACAAGAGCGTTTTCGAGACGCTTCAGTCAGCCATCAACGATTATTTCAACACAACGACATTCACCAACGCAAAATTCTCACCAAACGAGAAAATCGAATGCCGTTTTTTTCTGACTGTAAAGGAGGTAAACGACAATACGTTCACGGGCGACATACAGGTACAGTCGACACGTCCGGTATATAATTCGTCATACACCACAACCCTGATAAATTTCAAGGATTCCAAAGTAGAGTTCAGCTATCAGGAAGGCGAGCCTCTTATTTTCTCGGAAAACAGCATGGAGAGCCAGCTGACGGCGATACTCAATTTCTATGCTTATCTTTTCCTGGCAGTGGATTTCGATTCATTCTCCCCGCGCGGCGGACAACCGTTTTTCGACCGTCTGGCACAGATAGTGCAGATGGCGCAGTCGTCGGGAGAAACAGGATGGCGCCAGTTTGAGGACACAAAAAACCGTTCGGCAGTGCTCAGCGCATATACCGACCAGGCCACATCGGGACTGCGCGACATGCTCTATGACTACCACCGCAAGGGACTTGACGAGATGTCGGTATCACCCGACAAAGGAAGAGCAAACATCACGCAGTCGCTCGACTATCTGCAGAAAGTATATCAGGTGAACCCAATGTCGGTAGGGCTGTCGATGTTCAAGGACGCCAAACTCGACGAACTTGTCAATATATACTCCAAAGCGCCGCAGACCGAACGCGACCGTGTGTATGAACTGCTGAAAGACATCTTCCCTACCGAGCAGGAGCGCATCAACAAGATAAAGAATCCGCCGGTCAACAGATAGAAAGAGATGATTGTTACTATCTAACAATGCGAAACCGGACAAACATAAAAGAGACACAATGATAGAGACTCTTTCCATATCAAACTATGCTTTGATTGACAACATTGAGCTGACGTTCCGCCCGGGGCTCAATATCATCACGGGCGAGACCGGTGCCGGAAAATCGATAATGCTCGGTGCTCTGTCGATGCTTTTCGGCAACCGTGCCGACACAAAGGTGGTCAGCGACAAGAGCAAGAAATCGGTCGTAGAGGGTATTTTCGACATAACCGGATATGATGAGATAGGCCGTATACTGTCGGAAAACGACATCGACCCGATGGACAGCCAGCTTATACTCCGGAGGGAAATATCGCCGTCAGGGAGGTCGCGGTCATTTGTCAACGATGTGCCCGCTCCGTTATCACTGTTGCGCGAGATAGCGATACGCCTTGTCGACCTGCATTCGCAGCATCAGAATCTGCTTTTGGCCGACAACGACTATCAGCTGACCGTAATCGACACCATGCTCGATGACAAAGAGATCAAGAAAGAATATGCCGTGGCGTACGACGCATTCCGGTCGGCGCTGAAAAAATATCAGGTAGCTCGCCGTGCGTCGGAGACATCTAAAGCCGAAGAGGAATATATACGCTACCAGTTGCAGTTGCTCGAAGAGCTCAACCTGCAACCGGGAGAGCAGGAGGCACTTGAACAGGAACGCAACCTGCTGGCCAATGTCACTACCGTGAAAGAGTCGCTCGGACAGATTCTCGAAATGTTTGACGGAGGTGAATACAACATACTCGCCATGCTGCGTCAAAGCGAAGGATTGCTTGACGGGCTCGACGGACTTCAGGAATCGGAACAGCTTATAAGCCGTATGGAATCACTTCGTATCGAAGCCACTGACATCAAGGACACTGTCGAGACGCTTGACAGCCGGCTTGAAGCCGACCCCCGTCGTCTGGAATATGTCGAGGAACGCCTCAGCGACATCTACGACCTGCAGCGGAAACTGTCGGCCGACAGCGACGAGGCACTCATCGCATTGCAACAGGAGCTCAGCGAACGTATCGATTCAATCGACAATTCCGACGAACGGCTCAAGCAGTATGCCACAAAAGCGAAGATAGCGAAAAAGCATGCCATCGAACTGGCCGAACGGCTGACCGAGGCGCGCAGACATGTGGCCGCCCGTTTTGTGGAAGAGCTGCTGGAAAGCGCCACGCCGCTTGGCATGAAAAACCTGCGTGCCGAGATAGAAATAACGCCTGCCGAACTGACTCCGACCGGTGCCGACAAGGTGAATTTCCTGTTCGCATTCAACAAGAACCAGCCGCTGATGCCCGTCAAGGACACAGCCTCAGGAGGCGAGATTTCGCGTCTGATGTTGTCAATCAAGGCCCTTGTCGCCGACCATGTGCAGCTGCCGTCAATCATATTCGACGAGGTCGACACCGGCGTGTCGGGCGACGTGGCTGGACGTATGGGCAAGCTGATGAAGGACATATCGCGCCGCATACAGGTGATAGCAATCACCCATCTTCCGCCGGTAGCATCGAAAGGCGATGTGCACTTCAAGGTGTTCAAGGAGGATACAGATACCACCACCAATACAAGGGTAAAACAGCTCAGCGACGAGGAGCGCATCGGCGAACTCGCATTGATGCTTTCGGGCGATGCCGGCAACGAGGCGGCACGCCAGACCGCAAAAGGTATGATTGGAAATTTTGAATGTGGAACTTTGAATTTTGAAATATAAAAAATAGATGGAAACTTCTGACTACATATATGGCATACGTGCCGTCATCGAGGCGATTGAAGCCGGCAAGGAGATAGACAAGGTGATGATACGTAAGGAGCTGAACGGCGAACTTGCGGCTGAACTGTTCGCGCTGATAAAACGCGACCATATCTACTGCCAGCGTGTGCCGGTAGAGAAAATCAACAAGATAACGCGCAAGAACCATCAGGGAGTGGTGGCCATACTGTCATCGGTCACTTACCACCGGCTTGACCACCTGGTACCGGAACTTTATGAAGCCGGCGTGCAGCCGTTTATCGTAGTGCTTGACGGCATTACCGACGTAAGGAACTTCGGCGCGATAGCACGTACATGCGAATGCGCCGGTGTAAACGGCATCGTGATACCTTACCACGGCAGCGTGTCGGTGAGCGGCGACGCAATGAAGACATCGGCGGGCGCGCTTCACCATATACCGGTATGCCGCGAATACTCCATACAGGGCGCGGTGAGATTTCTCAAAGACAATGGCTATACCGTGGTAGCGGCAAGCGAGAAGGCCGACATCAACTATACATGCGTCGACTATGACAAGCCCCTGGCTATAGTCATGGGTGCGGAGGATAAAGGAATATCGCCTGAAGTAATACGGCTTTGCGACCGCTTCGTGTCAATTCCGCAGATGGGACATATCGGATCACTCAACGTGTCGGTAGCCGCCGGAGTGATGATATACGAGGTGGTCCGACAGCGTCTGAAAGCGGGCGACGAAATAATCTGACCCGCAAACTGCAAAACTCCGGTAAACGAAGTAGGGAGTTATGCAACGCCCTCTCAATATAATTCCGCATAAAACAAATACAATAATATAAATCAATCAAAATCACAAACGAAATGGTAAAGATAGGTTCGGTGATGACACCGATAGGCAAAAAAGCGATGTTGCTGGGAAGCGGAGAGCTCGGCAAGGAAGTGGCGATTGAACTGCAGCGCTACGGCGTTGAGGTGATAGCCTGCGACAAATATGCCAACGCTCCGGCCATGCAGATAGCACATCGCAGCTATGTGTTCAACATGCTTGACGGCACCGCATTGCGCGAGGTCATTGAAAAGGAGAAACCCGACCATATCATTCCCGAAGTGGAAGCGATAGCCACCGATGTGCTTGTAGAACTTGAAAAAGAGGGATACCATGTTACGCCTACGGCACGCGCGGCACGTCTGACCATGAACCGCGAGGGCATACGCCGTCTGGCCGCCGAGGAGCTCGGCATCAAGACATCGCCCTACAAGTTCGCCGAGACAGAGGAGGAATTCCGCAAGGCAATCGACGAAATAGGAATACCCTGCGTGGTAAAACCCATCATGAGTTCGTCGGGACACGGTCAGTCGACAGTAAAGAGCGCCGACCAGATAGATGCCGCCTGGCGCGAGGCGCAGGAAGGCGGACGAGCCGGAGCAGGCCGCGTAATCGTAGAGGGTTTTGTGAATTTCGATTATGAGATTACGATGCTGACGGTGCGTTCTGTGGCAGGAACGGTATGCTGTCAGCCCGTAGGCCATATACAGATCAACGGGGATTACCGCTATTCATGGCAACCGCAGCCCATGAGCGACAAGGCTCTCGAATCGGCCAAAGAGATAGCTAAGAAGGTGACCGACGCATTAGGCGGCTACGGCATATTCGGCGTGGAACTTTTCATCAAGGGTGACGAAGTAATCTTCTCGGAAGTGTCACCCCGTCCGCACGACACCGGTATGGTGACGATGATATCGCAGGATCTGAGCGAATTCGGGCTGCATGCACGCGCACTGCTCGGTCTGCCGGTAAGCGACGTCCGTTTTTACGGCCCGTCGGCCTCGCGTGCAATCGTAGTTGAGGGTGACACCGACAAAATCGAGATGTGCAACCTCGAGAAAGTGCTTGAGGAACCCGGAGTACAGATACGCATCTTCGGCAAGCCCGAAATCAAGGGACACCGCCGCATGGGAGTGATACTCGCTACGGCCGACAGTGTTGAGGAAGCCCGCGACAAGGCCGAACGCGCCTACAACAAGCTCGAAGTAAAAGTGCTCCCCAGAGGATAATCGCACGACACGATATAGGGTGCGGCCACGATACAGTCTTGATGCCGCACCCTTTTCATTTATATTTTACTACAAACCAGCCTGACATAACATGAATCTACTGAAAAACTATATTGTTGTCATCGCAGCAATATCTATCGGCACAGGGTTGTCGGCATCCGACAACCGTCCATTGCTACTAAAATATAACCGTCCCGCCCAATATTTTGAAGAGACTCTCGTATTGGGCAACGGCAATCTCGGAGCATCGGTATATGGAGGAGTCGAACATGAAAAAATTTCGCTCAACGACATCACTCTATGGACAGGAGAACCAGATACCGAAGTTGCAGAACCCGAAGCCTACAAATATATTCCTCTCGTAAGGGAACATCTCGCAAAAGAAGACTATACCGGAGCGGATGCGGCAAATCTCAAGATACAGGGCAACGGCAGCGAGATATACATGCCGCTCGGCGAACTCGCAATCGATTTCGAATATCCAAAAGAGAGTCCGACTTCAGACTATCACCGCACACTCAGCCTCAACACCGCGACTGCAGAAACCAGCTTCCGCAGAGGCGACACATACTATTCGCGCCAATATTTTGTATCGGCTCCCGACTCGATATTAGTACCGCCGTCTGCCGCAGTATGTCAGCCCCGACAATTACCAGGGCGATGACGCACGTCGCGGAGGGGGAACCTACCCCAACCTGCTCGGCGCGCATTCTCCGTTCCAAATCGACAGTAACTTCGGAGGATGCGCCGGAGTCGCGGAAATGCTACTGCAGTCGGCCGACAACGGCGATATCGCGCTGCTCCCCGCAGTACCCGAGCAATGGAATGACGGCAACGTGAAAGGCTTGTGTGCCCGCGGCGGTTTCATTGTCGACATGCAGTGGAACGACGGCAAAGTCAAAAGCTACACCCTGACCGCCCGCACCTCGGGCAAAGCCCGCGTAAAAGTCAACGGCAAAACACGCACACACAAACTCACCAAAGGCGAAAGCATCACAGTGGAACTATAAACAGCGTTCACTCCATCATGAATCAAGCCGTTGCAGAAACCGGTCAGGATTATCAAATCTTTTTAATATATTTGCGCCAATCGTTGATGTCTGGTCATTGTATGATAACAGTGACTCCATGCGGCCGATTGTTGAACGCAATAAAATTATTGACTCAATCAAACTATCTAAAATCAAACTATCATGTCAGAACAGGAAGGAATAAAACTCTTTAAGAATATAAATGACGGAATACTTGAAGCACAACGCAGATTGTTTGAGCGCAAAGCTAAACTTGGAGAAAGTGTCATTGTGGCAGACTCCAATGGAATGCCTGTTGAAATAACAGCAGAAGAAGCACTCAAGCGCATTAACCATGATAACTGTACAAAATAAATCTGGATTTTTATTTTATTACTGTCCGCTAAACTTTTTTTGAAGAAATAAACACATATCAAAAACTCCTGTCCAATTGTGCTCTTGCTAAAATAAAACAATTGCACAAATGAACAGGAGTTTTTTCTTATAAGGCAGTTTTTACAGCACTACCTTGGTGGCTTTGCCGTTGACGGTCACAATATAGACGCCGGGCTGCAGGCCGCCGATGCGCAGCACGCTGCCGTCAGCCTGCGCCGAAGCTACGGTTACGCCCATCAGGTTGTGGACCGTCACAATACCTGTCGCATTCTTCACAACAATAGCGCCATTTTCAACCGATACCTTGCAGTCATCAGTCTCGATGCCCTCCACGCCTGCGGCATTCGATATAACGCATGATGCCGAGAGTTTGCTGCCATCATTTGTAGTGACAGTTATTATCGCTGTACCTTCCTTAAGTTTCATCACTGTAGCTGAGCCGTCATTATTGACATTGAAATTTGCGACTGACGGATCGCTTGATGTCCATGTCACGCTCTTGTTAGTTGTATTTTCCGGCAATATTGAATAACTCAGCGATATGGATTCGTCGGGAGCCAGTAATGCTTCTGTCTGACTAAGAGTGATTGATTTTGCCTTTACCTCATCTGACACAATGCATGATGCCGAGAGATTGCTGCCGTCGTTGGTGACGGCTGTGATTGTCACTGTGCCTTTCTTAAGCATCAATACCGTGGCCGAGCCGTCATTATTGACCTTTAACGTCACTACCGACGGGTCGCTCGATGTCCATGTCACACTCTTGTCAGTCGTATTATACGGCAATATGGTGTAATCCAACACTATTGATTCATACGGCTGCAATTGCACAATCTCGTGATTCAATGTGATTGATTCCGCTCTCACGCTTTCGACAGTCACCTTGCATGAGGCTTTCAAATTTGTCCCGTCTACGGCCATCGCCGTGATTATAGTCTCACCCGGAACGACCCCATGCACCACACCCGTCCCGGAGACTGTGGCTATCTCCGGATTGCTGCTCGTCCATATCAGATTTTTGAACGTTGCATCATCAGGAGTTATCACGGCATTAAGCTGCAAGTCTTCATGGGTCTTAATTGCAATACTTTCGTCAGTGAACGACAAAGATTTCGTTTCTGTTAAAGGCTTTATCGAAGCAAAATCTTTCCAAACATCTGCATTCCAGTAATCTATATAGCTTGCTTCCGGAACATACAAAACGCATCTTGATTTATCAATCGAGCCGAATGCTTCCGCATCGCATACCGGCGGTGTCGGATTCTTGGACACCAAGGCTCCGACTCTATAGCATCCATTAAAAATACCTTTCGGAATGGATTCCACTTCTGCCCCGATGACAATATGGATTATTCTGTCATCATAACTATAAAAAATATTTGATACAGCACCACTTAAATTCTTTGCGTCATAATAAACATATTTTAAATTAGGGATATTCAGTTAATGGCTTGATTTTTCAATACGGGAAAGTCCCGTGTTTA
>ERZ780168.2386-NODE-2386-length-16838-cov-5.055949_pt1 | contig 16838 bp, 9 predicted proteins | sample MGYA00510981_ERZ780168 | MGnify/ENA primary metagenome ERZ780168 (study PRJEB29588, sample SAMEA2158769) | human gut metagenome | biome: human gut; feature: human-associated habitat; material: faeces | place: Denmark | collected 2008/2010 ...
TGATGTACACAGGGGTGCCGTCATCCAGCTTTGCGGGCACGACGCAGGGGCAGACACTGGGGCCGAACTTGATCTTCATCTGCTCCAGGATCTTAAAGTAGTCGGCGTTTTCCAAATCAGCCTTGGTGACAAAGATCATCCGCGCCTTGTTGTTTTTCAGCGCCAGCTGGTACGCCTTCTCGGCACCGACGGTCACGCCGGAACGCCCGGACACACAGATCAGCACGCTCTCGGCGGCCATGATGCCCTCGGCAGCGCCGGTCTCAAAGTCAAACAGACCCGGTGCGTCGATCAGGTTGTACTTGATGCCCTCGTACTCGACGGGGACAACGCTCGAGTTGAGCGATGCCTTGCGGCGGATCTCCTCAGGGTCAAAGTCGCTGGCGGTGGTGCCGTCCTCGACACGGCCCATACGCTCGGAAGCGCCGCTCATGTACAGCAGTGCCTCGGTCAGCGTCGTTTTGCCGCAGCCGGCGTGGCCGGCCACCAGAATGTTGCGGATGTCTTTGCTTGCGTAGCCCATGGATCGTCAAACCTCTTTTCGCGCCGGGGCTGCTTCCGGCAGCCCTGCGGCGTAGAATTTCATTGCGGCGCAGTGATTTTTGAACACTCCCGCCTGTTTGATACTACTTTACCACATTGTTGTGGAAATTTAAACAGTTTTTTCGGATTTTTTGTAAAAATTTTTAGGCAAAAGATTGTGGAAAGTGTAAAAAATCGTTCCTCGACATACAGCGAGTGTAGGGGCGAGCATTGCTCGCCCGCCAACTTGGCGCAGCATCGTCTTTTCGGGGAAATTTATCACAGGGCAAACGGGCACGGGCGGGCAATGCCCGCCCCTACCAATCGTTTCTTTGCCGGTCCGTGCAGCAAAAAAGCCGCACAGCTTTCACTGTACGGCTTAACGGCTCACTTATTTTTCCTTCTTCGCCGTCTTTTTGCGGCGGCGGGCGCGCCCGCTGTCGGCCTTGGCCTCGGGAACATAGAGGCTATAGCTCAACAGGTAGCGGCCATGGGCAGGGATGCGGTAGAACGCGGCCTTGATGCGCTCCAGCGGGCCGGTGCCGCTCTCGGCGGTGCTGCCGCTCAGCATAACAACATACTGCATATCGGTGTAGCGGGCGGCCACATCGCACTGGCGCAGATTCGTGCGGATCAGATCGCCCAGCTGCTCCACCATCAGAGCGGTCTCGGCAGCATCGGTGTTCTGACTGGGAGCCACGGTCAGGATCGCCAGGAATACTTGCAGACCGTAGCGGACCTGCACGCCGCGCTGTACGCGGTAAATTTCCTTGAACGTCTCAAAGTCGCAGATGCAGGCCCCCGTGTCCTCAGTATCCGGCAGAGCAGAGATCAGCTTGGAGATCTCACTCTCCATATTGCGGTCTGCCTGGCGCATCTGGCGGTAGGCAGAGCCTGCGCGGCCCGGCTCAATGGCATGATGCAGGCAGCCCATGGCGCTGCCGCGGCGTGCCAGATCCTCCGCCTCCTCATGGCGGCCCAGCGTCTCCAGCGCGACGATCTTTTCCAGATAAAGGCGCTCCTCGTAGGGGTCCAGCTCCAGCGCGCGGGTACACAGCGTAACGATGCGGGTGCTCTCGCCCCATTTTTTGCAGAGCTCCAGCAGGTTTAAAATGGCTGTGCGGTACTGCCCGTGCAGACGCACGCTGACGCTTTCGACCCACGGCTCGGACGCAGACTGCGGCAGCAGGCGCCCGTCATACAGGTTGACGATCTGTTCATAAATACGGCTGCGCTTCTCGGCGTCGCTCTCCTTGCGGGCCAGCTCCGACAGGTCGTTGACCTCAAACACATCCACGCTGCAGTCCAGATGGGGGTTCCACTGGTAGTAGCCGCGGCTGGTCACGATGCAGTCCTTCATCTCATCCAGACCCTCCGCGTCGATCATAAGGCGGAAGCGATGCAAGATGGCGCGCAGGGCCATGTCCGGGTTGGTGGACCGCTCCCCTGCCCACAGGGTATCGGTCAGTACCTTGTGGGAGACACGCTCCCCGCGCCGCAAAACGAGATACTGCACCAGCGCCGTTGCCTTGCGGGACTGCGCCAGCTGTGCCAGCACGGGCTTGCCGTTCACACGGATCTCAAAGCCGCCCAGCATTTTGATTTCAATTGTTGCCATCCTAGTCATCCTCTCTGCTCTGATGCCCATGACGTTCCTGCATTTTTGTCCGGCACACAGGTATTCATGTTTTAAAGTATAACAAGTCCATTTGAATTTGTCCAGTACATCCGCCGGGATTGTAATAAACTTTTCAAAAATCGTCCCGGAGGGCACCGCTCACGACTCCGACGATGCCTTGCCGTCCCAGGTGCCGGGTTTCTCAATATACACAGGTTCGCCCGGCAGTGCAATAATTGCTTTTTGCGTACAAAGCGTCACACTCTGACCGTTTGCATCCTTTTTAGCTATCGTTAGCACTACCGTAATTGCGGTGACACGCGCATATTTTTCGCCGTTCTTTGCTTCTTTATAGCTGCGCGCATAAAAATGTAAATCACTGATAAACAGTCCCATGTAGGCATTTTCAGGATAAGCTGTCGTGTAGGCGTAAGCCACGTAGGGCAGTGTGACCGTCACAGTATCGTCCTCGGCTTTTTTCTCTTTTGTGTGCTGCGGGTTGCCGTAGTACCCGTCTTTATTCAGTTCATCGCGGTAAAAGCGCATGTGCAGGTAGCCGTTCAACGCATTGGCCTGTTCCTGTGTCAGCAGTTGTGTCCCGTCACTTTTTGTTAATGGCGGTACATAGTCTTTATCAATCAACTCGATGTGATTGGGATAAACACTAAATTCCAGTGCTGTGCCGTCACTCACCCCTGTTTTTTCTTTAAATATGCAGTCATATCCGGTGTTCTCCCCTTCTTTACTGTCACCCGGGATTTTTGCGCCGTCGGTGAAGCGGATATAGCCGTTCGCCTCGAGCACCTCGCCGCGAATCGTCTCAATCAGCGCGTCGGCCAGATTTTGTGCGCGCGTCTGCTGCTGGATGTCCATGTACGCCTGCGCACTGGGCTGTATCAGCGTGACCGCCGCCAGCGTAAAGATCGCCAGCAACACCATACAGACGATCAGCTCCACCAGCGTTGTGCCGTTCTGGTTTTTTAAACGCTGCTTCATGGGTTGGTCGTCCCTTCTTCCTTGGGTTTCATGCTATAGCGGTAAAATTTGTGAGGGTTTTCGTCATCAGCCGCGTGCGTTTCCACGCTGTCCAGCTCGACGCCATCCACCGTAAACTCACCGTAATCGCCAAAGGAGAACTTCAGCCCGTCCTTCTCTTCCTTCCAGTCGGGGGCCGCGTTATTGGCCGGGTACAGCCCGGCGCAGAAGGCATAGGCTGTCTCCCGCAGCGTTTCGGCCTTTTGGGACATGGCGCGGGCGTACCGCAGCGAAACGACGAACATAGCCGTGAAAAGCATAAGCAGCAGGAACGACACCAGCACTTCCACAATGGTCTCGCCGCGCTGATTTTGTAAAGTATGTTTCATAGCGGGTCACTCCTGTGTTGTGCCGGTGCTCTGTTTGGCACCGCGGGTGTAGGTGATGGAATCGGGCTGCTGGCTGGTGTCGCAATGGAACGTCAGGCGGTTGCTGCCAATGTTGTCGGCAGTAATGGACTGTTCACCACTGCCGGGGGCGTAGAACGTCAGGTCTCTAATACGGTAATACTTTGTTGTACTGTCGTTTATTGTGTAATACACCTTGGGGAATGTATTGTTTTTTGCCTGGCTGCCGTCGCTGTCGTACTTCACTGTGCGGTCATAGGTCCGCGTGAAGGCAAAGCTCTCGCCGTTTTTCGTGACTGTCACCGTAATGTCCAGCTGTAAATCGACGATTGCCATGCCCTTGCGGTCTTCGCCCTCCAATGTGTCGAGCAGGTTGCGCAGGTCTGTGACACTGGTGCTGTTCGCCGTCTGGTTCAGCTTGTCGGCACCGTCGCCCGGGCGGCGGCGCAGTGTTACCGTGATGGCCTCGGCCCCGCCATCAGGCTGGCTGCCTTTCGGTTTCCAGGCGAACTCCTTGGGCTGGGATTCCAAATCATAGATGTCCTTGCCGTAGCTTTGGGAGAACATGAACTGCTCATTGACGAACTTGGCAAAGCTGCTGTCCTTATTGTTCAGCTCCCCTTCCAGCACGTCGGAAAAGCTGGTTGCCAGCTGGTAGGCTTCCTGTTCCAGCAGCTGGCGGTTGGCATTGGCCGTCAGCACGGAGGCCGCATAGACCAGCGCTGCCGTCAGCGCCACAAACAGCGCGCCGATGCAGAGGACTAGTATCATCGAAAGCCCCTGCTCCCCGCGCAGAATGCTGCGTGCCCTGCGGTGCATAATGCCACCTTCTTTCCTGGAATAAAATTACGATGCGTCGCTTGTTTCCGTCTGTTTCGGGGGCGTGGTTTCCGCCGCATCCGTCTCATCCGGGGCAGCGGCGGTCTCCGGGGTCGCCATGGGCAGTGCCGCACGGGCCCGCATCAGGACCGGGGGCACGCTTGCGGGGGCGCTTTCCGCCGCCGTGCTTTCTGCAGTCTCGGCGGGCGCGACGCTCTCCGCGGAGTCCATACTCTGGGCATCCTCCGCCGCATCGGCGGTGTTCGTCTCGTTGACGGGGACCTTGACCGTGCCGGATTCGACGGTCTTACCATTGTTATCCGAATGCGCCAGCGTCTGCAGCGTCACACTTGCGGTGAACTTTTGCAGCTCGAGCGAATCGTCCTGCACCTTTTCCTGCAGCTCGGGCAGGGTGATGCGGTAAACAGGCTCGGCGCCGTCCTCCTGCACCAGCTCCAGCATGGGAACCGTCTGTGCCTTGTAGTACAGCGTACCGCCGTCCTTTTCCACCGTGCCAGTGACGTCATAGGGTTGCGATTGCCAGACTGTCACGTTGCCGTTCTCGTCGGTCACAGGCTCAACGCTCAGGTCGTACCAGTTGCGGGTCTTGTTGGTCTCCGCGTCCACAACGGTGGTCTGCTTCGCAATCTCTGTCGTTTTGCTGTCATAGGTCGTCTTGGTAACGGTCTTGATTTCCCCGCGCTTATGCGTGACATTGCCGTCTTTGTCCGTCTCGTCCCTGTCGTAGGTCGTCACCGTAATGCTGTAGGGCATTTTGTCCTTGCCCAGCGGCGTGACCATAAAGCTGTAGCTGTCTGTCAGGTTGCGCACCGTACCGTCGGCCTGGGTGTACTTGTTCACCGCGGTCCACTCCACCGTAAAGCGGCGCAGCTCCAGCGTGGCCTTACCGCGCTCGACGGCAAACTCGGGGTCGTTGTACAGGTTGACCTCCTGCGCGTAAACGGCATTGCCAAGTGCGCGTTCCGGTTCGTCCACGGGGGCGTCCAGCGTGATGGCCGGCAGCTGTGCCGCTGCGGCATCCTGCAGGATGTAGAACCAGTTCGACGCTGTCCTGCCGTCGGTGGGCATAACGCGCACCGCGGGCAGCAGGTATTGTTTTGCGTGGTCGGGCGTCAACGTAAAGCCGTTGCCGTCGGGCACAAAGGTATAGCTGGCGGTGGTGTCGTTGACGCTGGCGCTCCCGCCCACCGTGCGGCTGTCCTTCGGGATGACCAGCTCGGCGTCGCCGTTGGCCAGCATCTCGTCCAGTGCTTTGGTCAGTTCCTGCTGGGCCTCATACTTGGCCTGTCCGGTGCCTTCGCCCTGCCAAGCCTCGGCCAGTTTGGCAATTTTTGTATAGTTGGCCACATCGCTGAAGATATAGCCGGTAAAGTAGACATTGCCCTGTGCGGCTGCGTCCAGCGTCATGTTGAGCTTGAGGTCGTTCAGGAACGTCTCCTGATTCGGGCTGTCGGGCGCAAAGCTGCTGGCCGTAACCGTGGGCGCATCGGCGCGGCGGACGATGGTCTCGGACTGGCTCAATGCGCCGTCCGGGCCGTCAAAGCAGGTAATGTTATCAGCATCGCGGCGGGCAATGACGCGGAAGCGCAATGCCTTGCCCTGATACTGCTCCAGATCCAGCGTCAGGCTGCCGACGTTGCCCGTGGTGGGCAGCGTCAGCACAGGTTTGCCGCCGTCATCGACGACGCACAGTTCATAGTGGTCAATGCGCGCGTCGTCGGACGGCGACCATCTGACCGTGTAGAGCAGGGCATCCGCGTTGTCGGTCTCGCCGTTGACGCGGGTGATGGAGCTCGGCGCGCTGATGCCGGGCAGGCGCTGCTTAACGCTGTAATCCGCCACAGCGGACGCGCCGATTTCATCGGTGCCGGCTGCCGCCACACGGGTGACCTCGAGCCGGACCTTGTCATAGCGCCAGCTGTCGCTGCCGTTGGCCAGCATGATATCCACGTTGACAGGCAGGGTAAAGCTGTTGTTGCCGCTGTTCTGAACCTTATCGGCCAGATTTACGCCGTCCTTCAGCGCAATTTGCTCCTGACCGGTCACATTGCCGTCCTTGTCCGTCAACAGGCCGTAGAGCTTGATGCTGTAGGTCGGCGTTTTCGCGTCCATGTCCTCTTGCGTCCAGTTGAACGTATAGGTCAACTCGTTGGTTTTCTCGTCAACTTTTCCTTCGGTGTTTTTGTCCAGCGTCGGGGCTTTCAGAACATTCAGGTTCAGCTGCTTGAAGATGATCTGCGGGGTCGTCTGCGTGGCCTGTATAGCCCAACTCTTGTCATCGGTGCGGTTCACGTCGGAGAAGCAGAGCGGCGTCAAATGGGCATAGGTATAGCTGTGCTCGCCCGTGCGGACGATCTCATAGCCGTTCTTCCACCAGATTTCTTTGCTGGTGTCGTTTGCATGGCTGGCGATGGCTGCGGACACTTCCTCCGCCTTGGCATCCCAGCGTGTGGTCACATCGCCCTTACCGCTGGTAATGGGCACCGCAATGACAAGGAAGTCCGTGTAGTTGGACATAGCATCCGACGGCAGGCTGTTCAGGTTGAAGGTGACGGGTGTCTCGGTGACGATGCCCTCCCGCGCGGCCAGCGTGATGTACTGACCGTACAGGGACTGCCCGTTGACCGTGTCATTGCCCAGATATTTTGCCAGCAGCATGACACGGTAGGTCGGGCTGCCGTGCTCGCTGCTGTCGCTCTTGACCCTCGGGGTAAAGCTGAACTTCACGGTTGCTTCAAAACTCTCCGCTGTCTGGCCGGTGTAGGTCACATAGTCCGTGTCGCCGTCCTTTTTCAGCGTGCCCAGCGGCAGACCGTCCTCGTCCTTGCCGTTATCGCCGTTGTGGTCACGCCACTGGGACGGGAGATAGGTCTCTGACTTGTACTGGGCCGAGCGCAGATACTTTGTGCTGTTGCTGTTGACCGGGGTTGCCAACGCCGTAAGCGTCAAAGTGCGTTCCAAATTTTGGGTCAGGCGGATGTACTGCTTGCCATCCTGTCTGCTGAAATAATAAGTATGCCTTCCATCGGTCAGCTTGACGGTCCAAGCCTCGTCTGTCGGGTATTCGGTGTAGTTTTTCAGCACCGCGACAACCTCATACTTGAATTCTCTCGATTTTTCATCCGGCGTCTGGCACTGATTCCAGTCAAAGCCGCCGTTCTCGCGTTTGACCAGCCGGAACTCAATCTCCGGTGTCGGCAGGGCGTGCATAAAGGTCTGCACGGCGCTGGTGTTGAAGTTGTCATCCTGATTCGGGTCGTCGTTGGTATTGTAGGGCGTTACACGCACGACGAAGTTACCCGTCCACGCTTTATCAGCCACAAAGGTATAGCTGCGCTGGTAGACGTCAGCAGTCAGGTAGGCGGCCCCGGTGATATTGCCTGCGGCATCGCAGGGCAGAATTTCAACACGGTAGTAAGCGGCGGGGCTGGCTTCCTTGTCCTTCGGCTCGTCCCACGTCACTTTATAACGGCCATAGACGTTGTTGTCCGCGTCCTGCACCTGGCTGGCCTTGACGTCGATTTTTTCCGGCTTGGCTGGCTTGGTGCTGTCCAGCACGTACTTATAGTAGTTCTGGATGACCTCGTCGGTGATGTCGGTAATATCAACGTCTGAGTCGTTCGTACTGTTCGCGGCTTCGCCGAATTGCAGCATCACGTCCGCTCTCTTTTGGCCGGGATTTTCATTATAGCCCGCGCCGGTGTCATCGAAAATGTAGGCTTTCTTACCGTCGGTCTTGATATAGGCAGAGTTTGGTTGGGCACCCAATTCCGCCGTAGCACCACGGCCGCGAATCCACCACAGACTGTACGCTGCGCCGTTCCCATCCTTTGCCAAAGTGGGCAGGAACGCAATATAAGGAGAGGTTGCTTTATCAGTGACGTTATAGCCTATGTACAGACGGTGTGCTTTTACTTTTTTCGAGGACTTGTTCCAATCTGTCTCATTGTAGGCCGAGTCACTTCCTTGCTTATCCGCTTTCTCCCAGTTACCTGTTGTACTGTTCGGTTTTACTGTGGTCAGTTTACGGGAATCTTTCTTAAAGAAGCTCTTGCCTGCACTTTCGGAATTTTCAATATAATAGTTGCCGTGGCCGGTGACATTCTCGCCACTCAGGCGCAAATAGGCAATCGGGAACCAATCTGTACCAACCGTGGCAAAGCAGTTTGTGACATTGGTTGCTTCTTGCGACCCAGAGCCATTACCGCGGCTGCCGACAATGCCGATTTTTCTGCTACACGTAAAGTCTGTATTAAGGTTTCGGCAGCGGTCAATATTTACCGTAACATTATCAATGTTCCCCTTGTCGTACGGGCCGATCCATGCCAGAATGCCGACTGCCTGCGACGCTGCCTTGATTGCACCGCTATTGACGCAGTCGATGATGTTCAGCGTCATAATATCGGTGCGCTGCTTCATCTCGATTTTACCGATAATGCCCGCGCAGTCATTTGCGCCGTTTGATTTATACCAAATCTGACCGTAGTTACGGCAGGAAAGCACATTTGTGGTGCCGCCGGAAATAGGCTGGTCAATAAAGCCGACAATACCGCCGACTGCACCGTAACCGCTGTTTTTGTCGTTCGTGTTTGTTGTGATTTTGCCAAAATTGAAGCATTTCTGCACGGTTCCGCCGTAGTCCAGCCAATAGGCGATCACGCCGCCCACATTGGCCGAGCGGCTGTTGAACACACTGCCGCAGTTGACTACCTTGCTGACAGACCACCGGTCATCGCTGCGGTTCTGCTGCTGGCCAATGACACCGCCCACATGGACAACAACACGATTTTCCCTCTTGTAAATGTTGTCATTGTCTGTATCGTCCTTGTTCTTAGACCCATTAAACACGCGCGTAAACCGGCGCACGGCGGCACAGTTTACCACAGTGTCCAGCACGCTTTTGTCTGTGACGTTGGATTCGTTCTGGCCGACAATACCGCCGACGGTGGATGCCGTTGTCGCATTGTCAGAATAGACAAACCACTGGCCGGTGGCGGAAGTGTCGATTGTACCGCGGAGAGAGTTAAAGCCTGCCAGACCGCCCAGATAACCGGCGGCACGGACGGTCTCGCTGTTGTTGCTGCCGCGCAGGGCGACAAGCAGATCATTGGCGGCAAGGCCGCTTTGGCTGTAGACATTCCCATAGCCGCAGCCTTCTTTGGACACAGTGTCAACACCCATGAGATTTGCGTAGGTCTTGCCTGTGGTCAGCTCTGCCGCCATGCTGTTGATGCCGGCATTGGCATCTGCCGCATCCAGCCAATTATCAACCTGTGTAACAAGGGCGGGTGTTGCTTCTTTGTCGCTGACCAGCGCTTTTTTGCTGCCGCTGCCCGTGATAGTGCCGTTGTTGGAGCCCGCGACGCCGCCCACAAAGCCGTAACGCGCCGTGATGATACTGCCCGCGCCGTTGCTGCGCTCGGTGGCAACATAGCTGTTGGCGATTTTGTCATTGTTGCGGCCCGCAATGCCGCCCACATGGCTGGCACTGGCGAGCTTTTCGTCTGCGGTCTGGGTCGTGGTGATGTTGCTGATACCGCTGACCTGCAGTTTGATGTATTTGACCTCACAGCCGGTGATTGTGCTGTTGTTCAGACCTGCAATGCCGCCCACCGTGCTGCCGGTGCTGCGCGCACCGACGGAGACAAGGCCGCCCTCGCCTGCCTCGCCGCCCATCGTGCCGGAATAGGTACACTGATCCAGGGTACCGTCGTTCTGGCCTGCGACGCCGCCCAAATTTGTATATTTATCAAGATTTTGTGTAAGGTCCAGCAGAACGTCGGTGCTGCTGACCGTGCCGTACTCCGTGGTGCGGCCCACCGCGCCGCCCAGCGTGACGGTGTTGGTGCCCGCGCGCAGACCGGCGTCCAGCGCCAGCGCGCCGTTTTCGACCTGGCAGCCGGTGACGGTGCCCTCGTTCATGCCCGCAAGGCCGCCGATGGTGACCGCCGGGGTGCTGAACTGCACGTTGGCGTTTGCCGCCAGCTTCACATTGCGGATGGTCGCGCCCTTGCCGTTGTACGCCGCAACAGCGCCGATGCTCTCCGACGTGCCGGTAATCGTGCAGTTGCTTACGCTGCTGTTGTTTTCCAGCCCGCTGCCTTGGCCGATGATGCCGAAGTTCGTGGCCGTGACGCCGCCCGCCGTGCCGTTGGCCGCGGTGACGGCGGCGCTGACCTGCACATTCTCAATCAGCGCGTCTTTATTATTATTGCCCGCGATGCCGCCCGCCTCGCCGTTGGTGGCGTAGACCTGATTCTGGGCATGGACGCAGGCGCTGATTTTGCCGCCCGCGGCGTTCTCGCCCGCAATACCGCCCGCATATTGTGTGCTGGCGCGCACCGAGGCACGGTTCTCCACACGGGTGATTTCGGCACGGTTCGTACCGGCCACGCCGCCCGCGTAGTTGGCGGCAGTGACGCTGCCGCTGACCGCGCCGTTGGTGTTTTCATTGCCGTAAATGCTGCCCTTATCCGTATTGATACCGGCCACGCCGCCCGCATAGCCAGTGGCGGTGACACTGCTTTGCAGCTGGCCGGACAGCGAAATGCTGCCGACGTTGGCACCGGCCACGCCGCCCGCGTACTGGTTGGCCTCTACCGTGCCAGTGCTGTTGTTCTCTGTGCAGACGATGAGGCCCTTGCTTGCCTCAGCGTCACCGCCCAGGTTGACGCCCGCAATGCCGCCGACATAGCTGTCGCCGCGCACGGCACAGCCCTGCGCCGGGTAGGCAGACTGAATACGACCGCCGTTGACGCCCGCAACGCCGCCCAGATAGGTATACCCGGTTTCACGGTTGCCGAGGGACGCCTTCATGCTGCCGTCGGTAATCGTGCCCTCGTTCCAGCCCGCAAAGCCGCCCGCAGCGCACTTGTGAGCCACTGTGCCGTAGTTTATGCAGTTTTCCAGCGTTGTGTTGGGTGTGGCATAGCCGATGATACCGCCCGCCAGTGCGCCGTGCGCGGGGCCAAAGTCATAGCGGTCACCGGCCAGTTCGCTCAACAAAACGCCGCCTTTAAACGCGCCGTTGGACGGGTTCAGGCCGCCGACGGACAGGGCGTTCTGCTTTGCGCCGTTGGTTGCATTTTGAATCGTCAGCTTCGTTTTAGCGTCGTTTGCACCGACGATGCCGCCGACGTAATGGTCGCCCTCGACAAAGCCTTCGGTCTTGCAGTTATAGATCATGCCGCTGCCTTCGTTCGTGCCCGCGATGCCGCCGACGTTGTTCTCGCCGGAGATCGTGCCGTTGAACGAGCAGCCGGAGATCGTGCCGTAGTTCGTGCCGACGATGGCGCCGATCTCGTTGAGGGTGCCGGCGGCGTCGATGTTGCCGGTGGCCTTCAGGTCACGGACGGTGCCGACCGCCTGCACATAGCGGAACAGGCCCATATGGGACGCGTCGCCCGAGAGCTCCAGCCCGCTGACCGTATGGCCCTGCCCCTCGAACGTGCCGCCGAAGGTCGGGATCGGCACAAAGTCCGACCCGCTCAGGTCCACATCGTTGTCCAGATAGACCGTCTTGCCCTGCGAGTACGTGTCGAGCTTGCAGCTTTTGCTCAGCTGCACGAGATCATCCGCAGAGTAGATATGGATCTCCTTGGCGTTCGGCTGGGCAGCTGCGCCGCACAGCAGGCACAGAGCCGCCACAAGCACCAGCGCAAGCAGACGGCGCACATTATGTCTCTTCATCGGAACCCTCCTCACTGTGCAGATCTGCCGCCGGCACAGTCTGCGCCGGAGCCTCCTCCATCTGCACATTTCCGATATCGATCGATGCGCTGACCGTGCCGCTGACACGACCGTGGATCTCCGCATCGACGTAACCGTTGATATAGCCGCGCACGTGTCCGTTGACACGCATGGCCCCCTGCAGATGCTGCTGCGCGGCGTGGTGGCCAATCGTAAAGGATGTTTTTTCAACCAGAGAATCGCCCAGCAGCAGGATCTGCGGCAGGACGCACATGACCAGCACCATCGAGATCAGCGTGCCGCGGCCCAGGCAGATGCCGATAGACGCGACCGTGTTCTCCGAGGACAAAAAGCCGATGGACATGCCGGCTGCGGCGAGGATGGTGCCGGAGGTCACGACCGTCGGGAACGCCTGGTTGAGCGCCTCGATCATGGCTTCCTTATAGGGCATCTCCTCCTTGAGCCGGAGGTACCGGCTCGAGATGACGATGGCGTAGTCGATGTTCGCGCCCATCATGATGGAGCTGACGATCAGGTACGCCAGGAAATACAGATTGTTGTGCAGGATCGTCGGGAACGAGAAGTTGATCCACACACTGCCCTGGATCACGAGGATCAACAGCAGCGGCAGTGCCACGGACTTGAACGTCAGCAGCAGCACGAGGACGACGAACACGAGCGTGAGAATGCTGATGAGCGTGTTGTCCGTGCTGAAGGCATCGGAAAAGTCCTTGTCCTTGGCCGTCTCGCCGACGAAATAGGACTCGTCGTAATACTTTCCGACGACGCCCTTGATGACCGTCAGGTAATCGTAGGTCTCCTCACTCTCGACCGGGAGGTTGAGATAGAGGATCATGCGCGAATAATTCTCGGAGTGGAGCTGTTTTTCGCCGTCGATGAGGCGGTCATACATCTCCTCTAGGTCGCTCATGGTCGCAGCGTCGATCTTCGAGCGGTAGATATCGCGCTGCTCATACAGGAACTTGAACATGTTAATGAGCGGCACGGAGCAGTTGTCGATATTGCTCAGATCCACGAGCTGGCCGATGGCCTTCGTGTAATCGTCATTCGCAGTGCAGTAGGCCGTGTACAGCGCGCGCGACACGCCGATGTCGATGTCCGTGAGCTCGGCAAACTTGCGCGGCGTGAGCGAGTCGGTGACCATGTAGCCGTCCTTGGCCTCCTCATCCGCGAGCGCCTGAATGTGATCAACACCCTTGAGCTCGTTGAGATCATCAAGCAGATCTGCCTCGCTCTCAAAATCCGTGAACGGGAAGATGAGCACGACCTGGTTCGTCTCGCCGAAGGTGGCGTTGATCTTCTTTTCGGCGATCTTGTAGTCGTTTTGCTTGATGGTGTCGAGCGTGCTGTAGCCGAACACGTACGGGCACTTGCTGCTGAGCAGGAAGCCCGCGATGATGATGACCAGAAAGATCGGCGGCACGATGTAGCGGCTGCGGATGGCAAAGCGGCCGAGCGCGTCGATGCGCGGCAGGAACTGGCGGTGGTGCGTCCTGTCGATCCACGGGCTCATATACATGATGAGCGCCGGCATGAGGAAGAACACCGTCAGCATCAGAAACAGGATCGACTTGATGAGCACGAGGCTCATGTCCTCGCCGATCTTGATCTTCATGAACGAGAGCGCAAGCAAACCCGAGATCGTTGTCAGGCTCGAGGCCGAGATCTCCGGAATGGCCAGCGTCAGCGCGTGGATGGTCGCCTCACGGGGCTCGAGATGCTCGCGCTCTTCCGTGTAGTGGTGGCACATGATGATCGCATAGTCGATGCCGAGGCCGAGCTGCAGCACCGCCGCGATGGAGTTGGTGATGAACGAGACCTCATGGAACCAGTAGTTCGTGCCTTTGTTGACCCAGACGGCCACGCCGAAAGTGATGATCAGCACCGGGACCTCCGCGTAGGTATGGCTCGTGAGCAGGAGCACCACAAAGATGGAGCACATGAGGATGATGAGCACGATGCGCATCTCGCGCTCAAGGATCTCGCCGGTCGGGTTGCCGACCTCCGTTGTGATATAGGTATCATAGCCGTCGAGCGCCGCGCGGACGTTCTTCACGCCCTGAATGCTGATCTCGTCGAGCTTTTCCCCGTCGAACGTGACCTCAAAGAGCGCCGAGGCACTATTATAATGGTGTGTGTCCTTTTCAAACACCACGTCCTTGACACCGTCCACACCGCGCAGCATCTCGGCAAGCTCCTCCGCCTGCGCAAGCGTCACATTGGACACCATCACCTTCGCATCCCCGTAGGTGATGAACTCGCGGTTCATGATCTCCAGACCCTGGCGCGTCTGCGTGGAGTCCGGCAGATAATCGGTCAGCTCATTGTTGACGTCCGTCTTGCTCGCCGAGAAGATCGACAGCACGCACGCCACGGCAAACAGCACCACGAACAGCCGCCGCTTGTCCACAATGAACGCCGCCAGACGCTCCATAAACGATTTCTTCATACCCTAGCCCCTCATCGGGCGGCTCCCCCGCCCGAGATCTCTCTGCGCGCCCGGCCGGAACCGGTTACATCAAAAGTTAAAAAACAGTAACAAAATGTGTTTTTCTGTCGTTTTCGGGTGTAACTGCGCAAAGTTAACATAAACAATTACGGATTCTTCTGTATCATACGATATCCCAAACACGATGTCAACCGCGAAAACGGATTTTCCCGCAATTTTCCTTGACTTTTTTCCACATTTTCCTGAAAATGCGCGCATTTTCACGTCGGTCCCGCAGAAAATCAGACATTTCGTCAAGAAATCAACCGCGCATTGATTTTTCGCCCCGCGTGCTGTGCGGTAACATATTTCTGCAAAACGGCGTCGAAATATGGTAACAAAAAATCGACCCGTCGGAATCAGAACCGGATTCCGACGGGTCGAATTTTGTAACTTTTTCATGCTTCAAAGATCTTCTCCACACGGCGGATATACGCTGGCAGCGCCCCCTCAAAGTCCACGCCGAAGCGGCGCGGCGTATCGCGCCAGAGCGAACGGCAGATGCTCTCGTCCGTGAGCGCGGTGGCCGTTTCGAGCGCGGCACTCAGCGGTGCGCCGCGCACGAGCAGCGCCGCGAGGGCGGAGGCGAACACATCGCCCGTGCCGTAAAACACGCCGGGATGTGCCGGGCGCATGCTCGCGTGCATCTCCCCCGTGCGGCAGTCGCAGGCGACGTTGCCGATCACGTCCGGCTGCGGGCGCACGCCGGTGACCGTGACGACGCCGGCGCCGAGCGCGCCGAGCGCCTGAAACAGCTGCGCAAGATAGGCATCGCTGTGCGTGCCGGGCTCATACGGCAGGCCGGCCAGCAGCGCCGCCTCCGTGACGTTCGGTGTGATGACGTCCGCACGTGAGAGCAGGCGGCGGAAGGCTGCGCACATGCGGTCGTCGATCTGGGAGTAATAGCTGCCGTTGTCGGCCATGACCGGGTCGATCACGACCAGGGTGTCCAGCGCGGCGATGCAGTCGAGCGTCTGTGCGAGCAGCTGCGCCTGCCCGGGCGAGGCGAGGTAGCCGGAGTAGACCCCGTCGATGCGCGCGCCGATGCGCTGCCAGTGGTGCGCGATGGGCAGCATGTCGTCCGACAGGTCGCGGAACGTCCAGCCGGTGAACTCGCCCGTGTGCGTGCTGAGCACGGCCGTGGGGATGCAGGCGCACTCCACGCCCGTGGCGGAGATGACCGGCAGCGCCACGGTCAGCGAGCACTTGCCGAGCCCGGACAGATCGTGGATGGCGGCGATGCGCTTGAGCGGCGGTAACGTGTTGTCCATACGATGACCTCGGTTCGTTTTAGAATGGTGCACAGCAGACGGCCCCCGGCAAGGCACCGGGGGCGCGTGGAAATGGCTCAGCCATCGGACGACGGGAGCGCGCGCAGCTGCGCGTCGATCTCCGCGAGCGAGTCGGCCGTCAGGCCCGACTGGGCAAACCCGGCCACCTGGCGCAGCGTCATGGCGGCGGTCATCTGCAGGGCCGGATTCTTCAGGATCTTGGGGAAGAACCGCTCGAGAACCGCGACCGCCTCCGGCGCGCCGAGCAGCTTCTTCATCGTGTCGTCCACAGTGTATGTCACGTTGCTTTCCTCCCTGTCTCCGGATGGCCGGAGGACAGAATTCACAAAAAATCAGAGATTTTGTAGTGATTATACACAAATCACCGCCGATTGTCAAATCCCGTGCTTCCGGCAGGTGCCGCCGATGCGGCGCGCCGGTCCAGATAGCGCAGAAACTGGCGCGGTGCTGTACGCCGTGATGGTCACGACGAACAAGCGCGCCGCGCACATCACGGGTCTGGAAAACGCGCTGCTGCAGATGCTCTTCGGTTTTCTGACCGTGGCCGTGTTCGTCGTCATCCGCGACCGCGGCTTCGCCATCGATGTCCGCCCGGGCGACTGGGCGAGGATCGTGCTGCTGGGCGCGGTGAACACCGGCACACAGGCAGGATCGGCAAATCGAAACCCAACGAAGCGGGGTCGATTTGGAGAAGCGGCGCGGCGGGATGAATGAGCAGTGATTTTGGGAAGCAGAGCATAAAAAATCGCCGCGAACGATATGCAGTCCGCGGCAACGACCGGGCTTCCCCGCTCGGTTTTCGATCTTCGCCATCGGCGTCTCCAGCAGAAAACGTCAGCCCGTACTCCGGTAAAGTCCAGCCTCTTCGCAATTACGCACGACGTGCATGGGGAGTGCCCGAGAGGGGATGGGCTTCCCCGCTCGGTTTTTCAATCTTCGCCGCAGGCGCCTCCAAAAAAAAGAGACACGCGAGAGCGTGTCTCTTT
>ERZ780168.2389-NODE-2389-length-16823-cov-2.383409_pt1 | contig 16823 bp, 7 predicted proteins | sample MGYA00510981_ERZ780168 | MGnify/ENA primary metagenome ERZ780168 (study PRJEB29588, sample SAMEA2158769) | human gut metagenome | biome: human gut; feature: human-associated habitat; material: faeces | place: Denmark | collected 2008/2010 ...
TATGATTCCTTCAAAAACAGAAGTAATATTTGACTGATTTCCTTTTTATTAGTAAAATACTCAGAAGAGAGGAGCGATCTATAATGTTAAAAAAAGCGATTGCCTGCCTGCTGGTTTTAGCCGGTGTATGTTCGTTTCACACCAGTGCAGCAGACAGTAAAAACGAGCAGTTCGTAAATGTAAATGTTTTTAATAAAGTATATTATGGAACCGTTACGAAGAATGCTGATGCCGGAGAAGCTATTTTCACTCCTGCCGGTAAATCCGCTGATTTTCTTCAGATAGAAGGAAGATGGGATGACGATGCTTTTTCCGGTGACTGTGTCATTTCTTACAAAGATGGAGAATCCGCAGAAGTTCAGTACAAAGACGGTCTGATTTCAGGAAAAATAAAAGAAACAGACCCTGACGGCATTTTTTTGAAATATTCTTCCATTGCCGGAAAACCATACAAAAAAATTACACCCTATTCTGCCGATTCCAAAGCAGCATCTGTAGACTGGTTTTATCTTTGTACTCCAATCTCAGAATGGAAAGCAAATGCCCGGTCTATACCTTATAAAGAATTAACAGAAAATCCTTACGATCACGTTGATCATCCAATTGAGGTTGAAGGTGAAGTTCAGGAAATCTACGAAAGCACAAAATATGCCTATTTCAAGATCAAAGATGATGCCGGCAATCCTTATCTGTTTCGTGCAGTAACATTAAAAACAGATAAATTATATTGATTTTCTTCATAATCAAACCAGAATATTAGAATGAAACATTAAGTCCAAATATAAACGAACGGGTATGCGGCATTGAACTCGTATCGATACCCGGACGCGTTCCGTCAAAAGCAAAGCTGTTTACTTCAGGATCATAACCGGAATAATTGGTTATTATAAACGCATTTTTCACTGATGCATAAACCCCAATACTATTAAATCCAATCTTTGAAACCAGATTTTTGGGTAAATTATATCCCAATGTAATATCCGAACAACGCAGATAGCTTCCATCCTCCACATATCTGTCCATTATAACTTTAGGAGTTACCGCGCCGGGCGAGGGCATTTCATTTCCATGATATTCTCCTATCCATGGATTATCATTTCTCCACATTTTCTCAAATGAACTTTTATAAATCATACTGGTCGAATTAGACGGTAAGATAGAATAACGTGCATTCGTATTTAGAATATCATTCCCTTGTACCCCGGTAAATGCCATGGATAGCGATAAGTCTTTCCACCTAAAATCAGTCTGGAATCCATATGTAAAATCAGGGTTAGGGTCTCCCAAAATGACCCGATCTTTTTCATTAATAGCCCCGTCACCGTTCTGATCTACAAACTTCAAATTACCTGCTTTTACCGTTCCTATAGACTTAGTTGCATCTATCTTATTTATATAAGGATCATTCTCCTGAATAATTCCATCCGTCTGATAACCATAGAACAAACCTGGGGCCTTTCCGGCAATAAATATATTCGCCTCACCAAAATGATCGCCCAGACTATTTCCCATATATGCTTTCCAATATTGTCCTGTCCCCCACTCTTCTTCCGGCAATCCGAAATCCAGAATCTCAGGTCGGTTGAAAGCTATATTACCAGAAAGCGACCACGTAAAATCTTTCGTACGGATAATATCTCCATGCAACGAAATCTCTAACCCTTTATTACGAAGGCTTCCCTGATTGATTGTCATTGATTTATAGCCAGTTGATGGTGGAAGATCGCGTTGTATCAGCAAATCTTTCGTCTTCTTGGAATACAAGTCGACAGTACCTCCGATTCGATCCTGAAAGAAAGAAAAGTCAACTCCGACATTATAGGAAACAGTTCTTTCCCATTTCAACCCGTCATTTTCCATTTTATCGACTACAAGACCTATCAATTTATCACCGCTACCGGTTGCCCCTTGTGCAGGTTTTTCTGCCCCCTGTGGTGTATTTGTAAATTGTGTACCGTAACTTGAGAATGTACTATACGGATCAATAGATTGAGACCCCGTTTCACCATACCCGGCACGAAGCTTCAATTGATTGATCCATGAATAATCTTTTATGAAATCTTCCTGTTCCAAACGCCATGCTACTGTTGCTGCAGGGAAATATGCCCACTGGTTACCTTTTTTAAACTTACTGGAACCATCGCCACGAATAGATGCAGTGAGCAAATAGCGCCCTTGCAAAAAGCTCAAATTTGCGCGTGCCAGGAATGACAGTAGTTGATAATCCCGTTGAGCCGGTTGTTTATACTCCACATTACCGGCCATGTGCATTCCATTGGAACGAAAACTATAGTTGTTAAAATCATTTCCAACAACCAGTGTATTCAGTGAACGATATGTATCATACGTGATACCAGCTGTAGCATTGATATCCACAATCCCCTTTACTTCATGGTTGAACTGAAACACATTCTCTACAGAATAATTGCTACGGTTAAAGTCCGACTGAGTAATATAGCCGTTCTGTGCAGAACCTGTATAAAGTGTAATGTTGAACCAACGGTCACGGTCTTGAATAGAGATATTACCACCGGCACGCAGATTATAAGATAGGAATTTAAAGATTTTCCAATTCAAATCCAGTGACCCACGAAATGTCTTTTCAATGGTAGTATCATCATAATCTTCCACCCACGTCCAGACCGTAGCCCGATCGGCAAGATTCGGAGTAGTCAGTTCCATTTCTTCTTCGGACTTTACATAAGGGGCACTTGACAGAGCAACGTTAGAGATAGAACCGGTTGCCCCCCCCGTCGTATTACCACCAGACATCATGTCATTCTGTTTGATAGATCCATTCACTGAAACAGCCATCGTAATGTTCTTGGCAAGTGTGGAATTCAAATTCAAACGGAAGTCACCTTGCTTTAAGCCGGTACCTTTTACCAATCCCTCAATATCCTTGTAGGAAGCCGAAGCAAAATAAGTAGTTTTCTCAGAACCACCGTTTACGGTGACAGAATAATTCTGTGAAAGAGCAGTACTATATATCTCTTTCTGCCAATCTATCGGATTCAAAAGTGTCCACTTCTCTTTTAACTTGGAGTTTTCACCATTTTTCCTATACACACCACCGTCTTGCAAGAAGAATTGAAAAGTATCATTCCACTCATTTTCACCGGTTTCCTTATTTATTTTCCACAGATTCCAATCCCCATTGTCATCCTTTTTATAACCTCCGCCATATACCAACCGGTATTGAGCATATTCCTCAAGACTCATCAATTCTAACAAATTGGCGGCATTGGCAACGGTAAAGTTAGCAGAAACTCCTACCGTCGTTTTCCCCGACTTACCTTTCTTAGTAGTAATCAAAATAACTCCGTTTGCACCACGAGAACCATAAATTGCAGTAGCCGAAGCATCTTTCAATACCTCGATACTTTCAATATCGGCCGGATTCAAAGAACTCAATGCATTGGTTGCAATGGTAAAAGTACCATCATTGCCGGAGTTGGCAAACTCTCCCGTAGAAGCTTGAGGAATATTGTCGATAACATACAAAGGCTGATTATCTCCACGCAATGAATTGGCACCACGTATCGTAACCGAAGAAGCGGCTCCCGGAGCATCAATAGAAGCTCCGATTGAAAGTCCGGCAATCTTTCCCTGCAACATATTATCGATAGAAGCTATTTTTCCTACCTCCTTTTCGTCCGGACGATAGGAAGACACAGCCCCCGTTAAGTCACTTTTCTTCATTGTACCGTAACCTACTACCACCACCTCATCCAACATTTCACTGTCGTCTTTCAAGACAACGTCAATGGTGCGCTGTTTGCCCACGGTAACTTCTTGTGTGGTCATACCAATGAAGCTAAAGACTAACACCGACTTTTCTGTTGGAACAGATATACTATAATTGCCATCTACATCAGTGATAGTACCATTTGTAGAGCCTTTTAGTAGTACATTGGCCCCCGGCATTCCAAAGCCATCTTCTGCTTTCACCGTACCTTTCACTATTATTTGTGAGAAGGCTAAAGCAGGAAGAAATAACAAACAAAATAACGCCAGGATACGTACTTGTGTTTTTCTTTCCATAATACTAAGATTTAATTAATATGTAACTTTTTTGTGTAATTTCCATTATTGGTACATACTTGTATCAGATAGGTCCCCTTTGTCAAAGATAGCGGGATTACATTTGTAACGGCATTCAAACGTTCCTGCATTACAACCTTACCATCGATTGCACAAATTTCACAGAAAGCATTGCCTGCATCCTTTTCTACAGAAAGAATTAAGGTTATCTGATTACCGGACGGATTGAGATAGAATGAAAATATTTCTTTCTTACCATTCTTTTCTATATTTTGTATCCCCACCGGGCCCAAATCTACTTTCGTAATCAATGTATCTACGTTAGATGCAAGTATATCATTTTGTGCACGTATCAAACTCTTATAATCTCTAACAGGTTGGTCATTACCCATATCAAAGTACATCGTTCCACGGCAATCTTTCTCTATAATAAATTCTTGTTTACGTTTCGTTTGGTTCACCCCATTATAATACTTAACGATGCCACCACAATCCCATGAATTCAAAGCCGGATCAAAATTACTATCATTCATTCCATATTTCTCAAACAGATCTTTATAGCCTTCCTCTCCGTTATTAACGAGCAATACTCCGTAAGACATCAAAATCTTATCTTTAGGAAATCCGTAACTTGTAAACCAATTGTAGGCTTCAGGATAATAATCCCAATAATAAGTTTCCTTGTTAGGGCCATATAGCTGGAACGTAAAGAAATCTACATCATTTATCATTGTTTTATCAAATCCGCCATAAGACACTTTATGCAATGAACAGGTAAATGTTTTTGTATCTCTATGCCCTGCCATAACTTCGTCAATCAAACGTTTTACGACATGGTTATAAATAGTCCAGTCAGACGAACTGTACATCCATTCCAGATCAACATCCAGACCATCACAATATGTCAATAGTTTTTTTGCATCATTAATCATATTGTCCAGATATTCCTCTTTATTCAAAACACCCCATTTCCATTTTTCTCCATCCGGATAAATAATACCCATACGGATTTTCATACCACGATGTCCTGCATAATAATTACGAATGAACTCGATCATACCGATATAGCTCTGTGAGTCTTTACCGACATTCTCGGGATCATCCCCCTTCCAATAAGCATTTAAGAAAATATTATTCCAGCTTCCGATGTTCCATTGGTAACCGTTCTCAGCATCATTCTTTGCCGATCCGGAGCGGTCACTTCCCCAAACCATAACTTCATCCAGTTTTCCATCCAGATTATCTCCCAACGTTATTGTACTATTTGCAAACACCGGTACTACCTTTATTGTCATATCTTTACCACTAAGTTCAACGGTTTTACTGGAAATCTTATCATGCATTACATAATCAACGCTTATAAAAACCGGATTAAATCTACGACCTGTAATCTCTCCTTCAGCCGGTTTAAAACAAACACTCAAATAATGCCATTTTCCAACTTCCACTTGATTCTTCAGAGTAGCTATAGTCCCGCAAAAATCAACAACAATCTCCTTATTTGCTTCTTGTCCCAATTTAATGACCATGCAATTATCTTCGTCCTGATAGTTGGAGAATATACCGGCACCTTCTACCCATTTATCAATATAAATCCACCCCGACACAGTGGCAACATTAGGAGTACCGCAGCCAAATCGTTCAGTCGGATCAAAAGGTGCACGACCATCTTCTGCTACCATCTTAGATCCTATTCCATGAAAATCCATCACTCCCTTACGTCCTTCAAACTCAGCCAAATAAGACACATTCACAGGAACGGCGGAATTATCCGGATATTCCGGGAACAATGATCCGTCTTGCTGCACTTTGGCAGAAAGTAGAATCAAATCATTGGTCATCAGAAACATATCCCGGTTTATATTACCCCGGTCTGTAAAACGCATCAGATTTGTATATCCGGTCACTACGCGATAGCGCATTATCGCATTATCTTCAACAGCCACGCGTTGCATATTATTAATAATTCCATGGTGAGCAAACTGATAATCAACCAAATTCTCACATTGTTCCTGATCGCACTTCCAGTAAGAAACTAATGTATCGTAATTAGGATTAAACTTATTCAACGTATTGTTCCAAAAAAAGTCTTTCTGTTCCAATGCTTTCCTCCAAACACGTATTTCATCTATTTGACCTTTAAAATTTTTGCCAATATAACAGGTATTCACTGCATCCGGCAAAATAGCCGGTAACGTACCTGTTGTCTCTTTCTGTTCGTTATTCACGTATAACTTTACTGCACCATTATCATATACCATGGTCAATTGCGACCAGATATTCAATGCTATTTCCGGAGTGCAAGTAACAGAAGAAGCCCCGGCTTTAACAATCAGCGACTGGTTTTCTCCCAATTCTATAACAAGATTACTCTGGTTATAAAGCTGAGCACCTTTCACCCATTCTACAGGTTTAATCCATATTTGTACGGTAGCTTCCGCCAGTCCGTTCAACTCATTCATAATAGTTGACGTTTGAACAAAACCAGTACCATCATTATTTATCGCATAATTGGTCGTTTGCGAAAAAGAGTTTAAAAAGAAGCATCCCAAAATGCATGCTAACATAACTTTTTTTAAAACCATACTAATCAATTTAGATCATTAAATAAAAGATTAACAAAAGAAGAAACGAATCTTGACTCTTGCTGTGAAGCTGTAAAGATTCGTTTCCTAGATAGCTCAGAAAATTACAAAACAACTTTTCTACTGCTTTCTCCGATCTTGACAATATAAGCACCCTTTTGAGCCACAGGGATTGTTGTAACACTTGAAATAGGAGCTTTGAAGGAAACCAGTTGTCCTGAAACCGAATAAACCTGAATAGGAGATTTTGCATCTACCACCGTAATTTCACCATTAGATGCCCAAACAACAGCGTTCTGATCAGCTGTCTTATAACTTATTCCGGTTGGAGAGTCATTCCATTCCACATCTTCCACTTTACCCGGAACATACTTATTATCAATTGCTCCGATTTTCTCCAGTTTAATATCACTAAATAGCACAATCGCATTTTCGATGCCACCACCTAACCACATCTTTATTACTAAAGGCAACTCTTTATAGTTAGGATCTGTATTATCTGCAATAGTTATATCCATTGTAGCAGTGCTCCAATAGTCGTTAAAGTCAGCATAAAAAGGCAATTCCAATTCACGATAAGAGCCGTTAGCCAGTCCGGTACCAGTATCTATTCCGTCATAAGCAGAAGTAGCTAATGTCAATTTCATTGCATTGGTACCCGAATTTGCAATAACACGATACCCCATAGAAACACGATAATTTGCGGCCAAAGGAATATCTGTATTTGAAAGCCAGAACATAGTAGCATTAGGCATTGCCTTGATATTCTTTACAGCTCTGGGGTCAGACATGGTAGAAGCACTACCTTGATAGCAGAACAAATTGCCTAACTCACCACCATCTACAATTTGACATGCTTTATAGAACTCTTCAAACACAGCTTTATCTGCATCTGTTACATTAGCATACAGATCACTTCCCGGTCCTGTCACATCCCCACCAACGGCGCATGCCAACCCAATAGAACCATCCAAAGCATCCCCTAAACGGAAAGGAGCTTTACAGTTCCAATTAGTAGAAGCCATTTCTTTAATAAATAATCCTGCTGCGCTACCTTGCTGCTGCTTACTAAATGTCCATGCAGCAGGAGCATAATTTTGTGCCATTGTACACATAGAGAATAGGCAAGCGGCCGAAATTAAAAGTAAATTTTTTCTCATAATAATAAAAATTAAAGTTAATAATAGAATGATTTAACGTCACCAATATAAATTAATAATACGTTATTTTTTCATACCGCAAACATAATCCACATAATATCAATCGATGTTTAAAAACGGCTATTATTATTCTAAAAACGTTCCAAAAGCGCTTTAGAGGCTAAATAGGGACATTTTTAGAAATTACATGATTGATTTTAGAAATCCATGTAGCCAGAAGCACCTTACATTATGTATAACTCGAAAAGATAAGAATTCCTCGTTTTTACACCTGTAAACGAGGCTTAAGAATCGTTCTTGCCAATGGGTTGGCAGAGTATTGCCTTCATGTTGGCAAAGGTTTGCCACCTTGTTGGCAATACCTTGCCAATACGTTGGCAAAACAAGCATCCACGGTCTGCCTCACCAAGTATCCGGTTAGATATAGAAAGTAACCAATATATTATTCTGCATACCTTTTGTTTATCTGCCTCATTTATCTTAATTTTGTCCGAACAAATCAGAAGAACCGATTATGAAAAACTCTATAAATGTGCTAAGCGGCTTATACAGGTTTGTAGGATGCATATTATCAATACAATGTAGCATTTTCTCTCTACACGCTTTTCCGGATTATTACTTCAAGCAATTATCATTACAGGAAGGACTTTCACAAACAACTGTCAACTGTGTGCTAAAAGATTACAAAGGTATCATCTGGATAGGAACTCAGATGGGATTAAACCGCTTCGATCAATACGAATTGAAAAACTACTTTTATGATTCATATTCCTCTCACTCATTACCAGACAATGAAATCTGTTTTTTAGAAGAAGATTCCTTACTCAATCTATGGATAGGAACCAGGGAAGGACTATCACTCTATAGCCGGGGAGAAGATAACTTCACTTTATTATATCATAATAATGCTCCCGTACAAGCCAAAACAGCTTGTCTGCTAAAAAATGGAGTGTTGTTTGCCGGAACCGGGCTTTGGTTATATAGCTATGACGACCGGAAATTACATAGCCTCCCAATCATTAATAAAGGCGAAACTATCAACGATTATTTTATGTATATCCAACCGTGGAAGGATGATATATACATAATAGGAACACTATGGAAAGGTGTTTACCTCTATCATGCCGATAGCCATCAGCTAACACCTTTCACCTCATGTGAGGAACAACACATAACTTCATATTTTATTGATAAGCACAAAAATCTATGGTTATCACCCTATGGCAAAGGGATAGTATGCTATGATATAAATGGCAATAAGGTAGCCAGTTATTCAACTCATAACTCCGAACTATGCAATAACGTAGTATTGGATATGTTGTCTTATAAAGATGAACTTTGGATAGCAACTGATGGCGGTGGAATAGCTCGCCTGCATCTGCCTACTAATACTTTCCGGACCATCGAATATCAAACGGGGAATAATAATTCATTCCCGACAAACTCTGTAAAATGCTTGTATGCAGACCGGTCACAAAATTTATGGGCAGGTACTATCCGGAACGGATTATTGAACATACGTGAAGTATACATGCGTACCTTTCAGGATGCACCGTTGGAAAACATTTTCGGATTGACCAATAAAACGGCCTTATGCCTGCATGAAGAAGACGGCTTTATATATGTAGGAACAGACGGAGGTGGCATCAACCGTCTGAACCAAACAGAAAACACATTTAAACATTACCCTCTGTGCTGCAAAGAAAAAGTGGTATCGATAGCTGGATATAGCCGCCAGGAACTGATTGTATCCTTTTTCGGAAAAGGACTTTATTTCTTTAATAAAACAACAGGAGCTTGTCGTCCGTGTAATTTCATAAACCAATCTCTCATAGATCAAATAAACCTGATGGGAAAGAGCATCTGTATACACCAGTTCAGTCCCGGCAAATACCATATACTGGCAGAACAGGTATATATTTATGATACGAAAACAAATCAACTTTCTCAGGTACGGATGGTAGATATACGAAAAGATACGGAAACGCCTACTAGCAACCTGAAAGTAATCACCTCAACAGATTCGGTAACTTATCTGAGTGGAATAAGAAATATCTTTCGATTAGATAATCATACCCGAACTTTATCTCCACTTTATTATACCAATCCGAATATTACGATAAATAGTGTATGTAGTGATGCACAAGGAAACTTTTGGATGGCAACCAATCGTGGACTAATGGAGTACAACCGAAAAGATAAATCAGTTAACAAAATAGAGACTTCACTATTCAGCGAAGCCAGAATAGTAGTCTACGACTCTACGGGAAGAGTATGGGTAGGTGCATGTAATATGTTATTTACTTATTCTTTATCGGACAAGCGATTCACCATTTTTGATGAAAACGATGGAGCTTTGGCCAATGAATATATGTACACTAATTATCCGGTATCACAATCAGGAGATATCTACCTATGCGGAGCAAACGGTTTATTGCGTATCTGCAAGGGGTATCCATTCAAAGACAGTAAAATGCCTTCCATAAAACTGATGGATGTAGAACTAAACGGAGCCACGATCACAAATCAGGTTTCAGAAAAGGGAGAATTGACTCTCCCATATCATTACACATCTCTCGTTATTAAACTGATCGGAAATGAAGAAGATGTATTCCGGAGAAGAATATACCGGTTCCATATTTCGGAAATGACACGAGATATTGAATCGTACGTTCCTACCCTACCCCTTTATTCACTACCTCCAGGCAACTATGAGGTATCCGTTTCGTGTAGCAACCGGGATGGCAGTTGGACGGATATGATCCCGATACTTAGTTTGAGAGTTTCGGCTCCGTGGTGGCAAAGTATATATCTGAAACTATTGTCAATAGTTCTATTCATTGTATTCTGTATCTTTTATATGATATATTACAATCGAAAAAAAGAGCGTAAACTTCAATGGGAATTAAAAGAGCATAAGCAAAATATGAATGAGGAAAAAATACGTTTCCTTATCAATATGAGTCATGAGTTACGAACTCCGTTAATGTTAATATATGCTCCACTCAGACGACTGTTAAGCAAGGATACGATAGTTGACGGGAAATTGAAGGGACAACTGGAAGGTATCTGTAAACAGGTAAGACGAATGAAAAATCTCATAGAAATGGTACTCGATGTGCGTCGTATAGAAATGGGACAAAATGTATTGCATCTTTCAACTACCCGTTTCAATGATTGGCTGGAAGATATTGCCGGCAGTTTCACCGAAGAATTCACTAATAAAGGAGTACATTTTATATATAACTTTGACAATCATATTGCTGATTGGACATTTGATATGAATAAATGCGAAATGATCATATCCAATTTATTGGCAAATGCCCTGAAATTTACTCCAGCGGGTAATACCGTAACTCTAACTACACGCAAAGAAGAAGGGTATATACGAATTCTGATAACCGACGAAGGTGTCGGATTGAACGAAGAGGATATGAAACATCTGTTTGTCCGTTTTTACCAGGGAAGAAACTCGAAAGAAGGAAGTGGCATCGGACTATCTTATGTGAAAGTGTTAGTGGAGCTGCAAGGAGGAAGAATAAATGCTTATAATAACGAAAAAGCGGGAGCAACCTTCTATGTTGATCTTCCGGAAAAGAAAAATGAGATATCACCGGAACAATCAGTAAATATATCACTTAATGACATACTTCGCTTTTCTGAAAAAGAAAAACCGGAAACAAAAGAGGAAGACGAGACATTCGACACTAAAAACTACTCCATACTGGTAGTGGAGGATAATGTAGAATTATGTAACTTTCTCAAAGAAGCCCTGAAAGACAATTTCCAAAACGTATACACAGCTAATAATGGTAAGGACGCCTTTATCATTGCTACACAAAGCCTACCGGATATTATTGTGAGCGATATTATGATGCAAGGGGGAGACGGACTGGAACTCTGCCAACAAATTAAAAAACAAGAGAAGACTTGCTTTATCCCTGTAATTCTACTGACCGCACGAACAGATGTTGAAAGTACAGCTTCCGGATATAAATCAGGGGCTGATATTTATTTAACTAAACCATTCGAAGTAGAAGAACTGACAATTATAGCACATAATTTACTGAAAAACAGAAAAATGTTACAAAAGCATTACCGGAATCATGTCAGCAGTATATCAATAGAAGGAAAAGAACCCAGTAACGCAGATGAAAGATTCTTGTTCAAGCTGAACAATATTATTATAGAAAATCTAAACAATCCTGATTTAGATGTAGACTTCATTGCTGAAAGAATGGGAATGGCGCGAACTACGCTTTATAACAGACTAAAAGCGCTGAACTATATGGGTATCAATGATTGCATCAATAACTTCCGTATAGAAAAAGCACTGCAAATGTTACGCGAGACAAATTGCAATATGCTTGAAATATCAGAAACAGTCGGCTTTAGCAGTCAACGCTATTTCAGTACATTCTTTAAAAAGATGGTAGGTTGTACACCTACCAAATACAGAGAAGAAAATCTTCAATAAGAAATATTTTTCTATATATATCACCACAAAAAATAGTCTGTGGTGATATATATCCGATTTTCACCTTTTTACACCAACTGCCCGATACGATTTATTAGTTCATCGCCCAAAGCATTCTTATCATCAATATGTTGCAATACAGCGGTCACAAACGGATTGCTCTCAAAATCACCACGTACCTGCTCAAAGTCAAGCTTCATTTCATCTTGAGAACCATCAGCACCAAAACCAGTCATGGAAGACAGAGAAAACTCCTTGCGCGCATCACTATAGACCATACGATCCAGCCCGATAACAGCTTCTTTCCAGGAACGTACAATATCAATGATATTTTTCGCCGTAATCGTTTCGGGATCAAGCCCGTAGAACTCCTGTATCTTACCGTACGCCCATGTCCACTCGTAGGTATAGTAGTTATTATGCATCTCTGAGAAACAAGCATTGATTTCTTTCAGGCGATTGATTTCTCCACTCTCAATACCACACATCAGTTTCTCTATCTCACTCTTCGGAGCAATTAATCCGGAAATATCCACCCATTCGCCCGTACCTATTTCAGTATCTGGTTTCAAACGTTCACGAATATCTTCATTGCTTTGGAAGTTAATACCTTCGAGACGTTTAATAATAGAGTTACCCAAAAATTTATGAATAGCTATTTCATAAAAACGAATACCACTGTTGAGCGAAGAATTCTTTATTTTAGCACTCTGATAAGAATAGGTCTCCGAAGTTTCACCCGATACACGCTTCAAATCTTTCAGAATAGTACGCCCTGCAAACATCTTCTGAATGGTATAAGGACTCAATAGATTATAATTGATATAATCCAGCTTGTTCGGATCTTTTCGTTTATCACGCTTCGGCCATTTCTGAGCATCACGAATGGTTCCTACACTACGCAAATTAACTCCAGGGACAAGGAAAGTGGTATTCTGTTGTTCTATCAGATAAGAGAATGGCAGATTAGATGTATCAGCGTGATTAACATGACGCCCCATTACCAGCGAGAAAGCTCCTACACGCGCCGGCCAGAGAATATAAGAATCAGAAGTCGTTTTCGCACCCCGTTCCATTGTTCCCTGATGGATAGGACCTAATTTGTACATGTGATTACTTTGATTTGAACCTGAACCAGCATTCATAAACGAGAACATACCGGCAATCAATAAAGTTGATTTATGATGTGTCACCGTATAGGGGCCGGCGAAAATAGCACATGCCTCACCGTTCTCTCCCTGGCAATTGCTGAAAAACAAAGAGTCTGAAGCCGAATAGTTATGCCCCAACCGGCAAGCTTGTCCAATAAAGCAACGGGTCAACATTGTTCCATCATCAATATGCGAACCGGAAGAAACAATAAAGTCATCACAAATCACTCCATGCCCGATGTGCACCGGAGCAATTGCATTACTATTAATACTACCATTTGACAAACGGCAGGTCCCGCATATATGACAACAGTCTCCTATCCGCACATTTTTGATAGAACCGGTATTAAGTATCATGACCCGGTTTCCGATTGTTCCGACAGTAGAAGCATGCTTATTGGAATAATAATCGGTGATTTCCTTCATACGGTTGATTAGTTCCGGACGATGGCGGTACAGAGCTAAAATATAAGCCTGATGTGCCGAAAGTTTATCATTAATCAGTACTTCCCGCCCACCCGTTTCATTCAATACGGCAACTTCTACTCCATTACCAAAAGTGGTACGGCCATCTACAAGGATAATATCAACATTCTCAATAAATGCATCATCTCCGATTTCATAGTTCGCAATGTAGTTCTGGATGTTTTCAATACAGCAGTTATCTCCTACTGTTACGTTATGCAAGGTGACATGCCGTAGCCCGGAATGCTTCTTAATCCCACCCGGCAGAGTAAATTCCGACTGGAAAACTCCGAGTTTTACCTCGCCTGAGAAGCGGGTATGGTGCACATACTCGGTAGTAAAGTCCTTGGCCACAGAGATTTTCCCCCAATCATCAGCCAGACACAACTGGCTCTTCAACTGAAGCACTTCGTCTTCAGTCAATCTTCTGTAATCTTTTCCCATAAATAAAATAATTTGCCAATTTTCTAATATACCAATCTGCCAATGCCTCTCGGTGGCATAGTACAACCAATTGGCACATTAGCATATTGGCACATTGAATAATTATTCTTCCTCTTCTTCCTCGTAAGTCTGATAAAGAAAATCATTATAGGGATACTTCTGTACGTGTAGTTCTTTTACGCGTTTATAAACAACACTCTTCAGTTCTTCTATGTTGATTCGTTCGCGGGCGGAAATAAAGAGGCAATTATCCTCCACTTTAGCCATCCACGTCTTCATCAGTTCTTCGAGTGTTAAGTTTTCCTTTGTTTTGGGGGTAAGGTCGTCAACCGCTTTCTCTATATAAGTATAAGCGTCTATTTTATTAAAAATCAATATCATTGGTTTTCCGGCACCACCGATATCAGCCAGTGTTTTGTTCACTACTTCAATCTGTTCTTCAAAGCCAGGATGGGAAATATCTACAACATGTAGCAACAGGTCGGCTTCACGCACCTCGTCAAGAGTAGATTTGAAAGAGTCTACGAGGTCTGTGGGCAACTTACGAATAAATCCTACAGTATCGGACAACAAAAAAGGCAGATTTTCTATAATCACCTTACGCACTGTGGTATCAAGCGTAGCGAAAAGTTTATTCTCCGCAAACACTTCACTCTTTGCCAAAAGATTCATGATCGTTGACTTTCCTACATTGGTATATCCAACAAGAGCCACACGAATCATACGTCCACGGTTCTTACGCTGTGTAGATTTCTGTTTGTCAATCTCAGCCAGCCGCTCCTTGAGCAGTGACATACGATTGAGGATAATACGACGGTCCATTTCAAGCTGCGTTTCACCCGGGCCACGAAGTCCTACCGAACCTCCTTTACCACTACCCGAACCAGAGCCACCACCCTGGCGTTCAAGGTGAGTCCACAAACGTTGCAAACGAGGCAACATGTATTTATACTGCGCCAGTTCCACCTGTATTTTTCCCTCGCTCGTCGTGGCGCGTGCCGCAAAGATATCCAGGATAATCAGCGTGCGGTCCATCACCTTGGTGTCTAACATCTGCTCTAAGTTCTTAAGCTGTGCCGGTGAAAGTTCATCGTCACAGACGATGCCGGTCGCGCCCCGCTCTGCGATCATCGCCGCGATCTCCGCCACTTTTCCGGTGCCCACATAGGTGCCCGGGTGCATCAGTTCCCTCTTCTGGATCAGTGTGCCGACCACGACAGCTCCCGCTGTCCTGACAAGCTCCGCCAGCTCTGCCACAGAGTCCTCGGCATCATCCCCATCCTGCTCGCTCACGCCGACCAGAATCACCTTTTCGATCTGATCTTCCAATTCAATAATTTCTGCCATGCTGCTCCTTTTCTACTGTCCGCTGTCTCCGCTTCCGTCTGTTCCGACATCGGCTCCGCTGTCGGTTCCATCTGCACCGTCTGTTCCGTCCGTTCCGCTATCGGTTCCGTCCGTTCCGCTGTCTGCTTCTGCTGTTCCGATATCCTCCGTCACGACCACTTCCCCCTGCACTTCTGTGCCCGCCGGCGTATCCACCCGGCTTTTAAGAAATGTGTATTCACGCAGTGCCTCCGCATCATCAGGGTACGCGGCTGTATAAGCGGTCATCACCTCATAAGCTCCCGCAAAATCTCCGGTATACTCCATGCAGATAATCTGATTCTGCAGCAGCGCGCGCCTGTTCGGAACACTCTCCATCGAAAGCCCCTGCTCGATGTAGGAAAGCGCACCGCTATAATTCAGCTTGCCCATCTCGATCTGTGCCAATGCATTCATCGCTTCCGAATCCGCGACACCCGCATCCACATAAGCCTGATAATACATCTGCGCGTTCGCCGTGTCCTGCTGTGCCTCATATACCTGCGCAAGCGTCAGGTTCGCCGCTGCACTGCCTGCATCGATCGCGGACGTCAATTCTTTGATTGCGTTGTCATACTGCCCCAGCAGGTAGTAAATCTCCCCTCTGTATGCAAGACTTTCCGCATCATTTCCCTTGATGGAAAACGCGTCGTTTAAATATGCTTCGCCCTCCTCTGACAGATCGTAGGCGGCAAGGTTCTTGTAAATATTGATATAAAGTTCATAATCCGAATGGTTATACTTGACCGCATCCGCAAAATCCTGCTTCGCCCCATCCGTATCCCCGGTGCCAAGCTTTAAACATCCGCGCAGATAGTAAGCGTTGGCGTTCTTCCCGTCATAATCAATCATGGCGTTGTACGTCTCAAGTGCTCCCTCAGTGTCCTGTGCGGCATACTGGGCTGCCGCCTTGTAATAGCAGATGTCGATCTCCAGATCGGTAATTTTTCCGGTGCAGCACGCAAGCGCTCCGTCAAATGCCGCCAGTGCCCCCTCATAATCCCCGCTCTGCATGCTCTCTATGCCAATCTTGCGGTAGGAAAGCTCATCCTCCGTGCGCTCATTCGCACATCCGGCAAGAAGCGCGGCTGTCACAAGCAAAAACACCGCCGCTTTTCCCCTGTATGTTCTA
>ERZ780168.2392-NODE-2392-length-16805-cov-9.831224_pt1 | contig 16805 bp, 15 predicted proteins | sample MGYA00510981_ERZ780168 | MGnify/ENA primary metagenome ERZ780168 (study PRJEB29588, sample SAMEA2158769) | human gut metagenome | biome: human gut; feature: human-associated habitat; material: faeces | place: Denmark | collected 2008/2010 ...
TTGAAGAGGCTCGCCGCTATATGGCGGAAGGGCATTTCGCACCCGGCTCCATGCTGCCCAAGGTTGAAGCTGCCGTCAAGTTCGTTGAAAGCAAGCCCGGCAGGAAGGCCATCATCACTTCCCTCGACAAGGCGGTTGAAGCTCTTGAGGGCAAGGCAGGCACTACCGTTTGCTGATGCTTGACGAAATATAAAACATTTCGATAACAGTCCGTAATCAAAATGTTTTCTGCTGTTTATCGCAGCATAATCCGCAAACATGCCCCTGAAAGATCGATCCTTTCGGGGGCATGTTTGCTTGTTTCAACTTCTGCTCACGGTCAATTTCCGTCGGTTTATTATCGGTTGGTTTTAAACATCGTTTCTGTTTTTCCCCCCGCATACATGCTTTCGTTCAAAAAAGATGCGCTTCCGAAATAATTTTTTCCGCAACCGTGATATCGGCGGGACAAAGCTCGAAGTCTGCAAGTTCCGACGGGTAAACAAAACGAATTTCTTTATGTTCAATGCAGCGCGGGTCGCTGCCGATGATCGCTGTTCGGAACACTGTGAGCTGAATTTCAATATCCGGATATGAATGCAAAACGCGCATAAATTCGCCCTTTACGCAAAGATCGACGTCCAATTCTTCGCGGCATTCACGCAGCACGGCTTGTTCCGGAGTTTCCCCGGGTTCGATTTTTCCGCCCGGAAATTCCCACTGGCCTTTGTAGTCACCATGGCCGCGGGCGGTAGAATAAATTTTATGTTTTACATGGATGGAGTCGCAGATGACAGCGGCAACAACGCGGACAGTTTTCATGAAACCCTCCTATTAAATTTCTGGAATACCGCATGATAGCAAATAGCGGTAGGTTCCGTCGTAAAGTGCAGGAATGCGACTTTGATCTTCTTGGGAGCCTTCGGGAATGTATATGACCAACCCCTGACGCGCTCTTGTCAAAAGAACCCGATAAGCATTTTTCTGATATTGCTGGCGTTGTTCTATGTTGGTATGGTTCCAGCGAGTTCCACGGAATCGAAAGTAATCAAAATCGCCATTTATATAGCGAAAATCCGCATCCCATGCCACAATGGCGTAATCCACTTCCAAACCCTGCACCTTAAATTCAGATGCGGCCACCTCTAAGTAGTAGGAAGAATCAACATGATCTTTTCCCTTTAAAAACCAGTTGACATGGTCGATTTGAGTGGGAACCCAAATGCCTGCGCCACGGAGTCGTTTCCCCTCCGAACTTGCCAAGAGACCATATCGTTCGGTGCCGCGGGCATGGGATTTTACCCATAGCTTTGCCGTATCAAAATTTCGTGTTAATACGATGGGATAGGAAGATTGGAGTTCTTGACATAAGTCAGCGGCTTGCTGCGGATGATTGTCAAGAAGTGCTTTTATAAATGCGGAAAGTTTATCACTTCTAAAAGATCGAAGTGATACCCCTAAATGGAGTTCTGGAACAATGGTACAGTCCAAATTTTGGAGGGAATTTCCAATAGAGGCAGTTCCAACATATTCAGAATCTGTCATTTTGTCCGAAATATAAACTTTCCAATCCGGAAAATGTTCTCTCAATGCTAGGAACCAATCTTGAATTCCTGCTTCGCCGGTATAAATTTCCTGACCACCGCCAACGAGGCAGACGATAACGGCCCAATCCTTATGCCGGTCCATAATACTGATAAGAAATTCCGGCTCGGATTGGTTGAAGTCTGTGACGTTTTTCTTCCGTTTCATAAAATTGGATAGACTGGGTGCATCCCACGCACGTTGGGCTTCGTCAAAGATAGCTACTTTTTCTTTGGGAGCAGAAGCAGTTATCATGGCATCGTCTCGAAATTTATGGATAATCTGAATAAAAGTCTTTGCCTCGCGCTCTGCAGTTTTAAGAGGAATGTGATTGCGCTCGGCACGGTCTTTTGACAATGCGGCTTTCCAAACATCTACCAGCGGGCCGTTTCCGGAAAGGAAAACTGCGTGCTCGTCGGTTTCAAACCGATGTCGTGCATTTGCAATGTTCAATCCTGCAAGAGTTTTTCCTGCGCCCGGAACACCGGTAATAAAACAAATCCCCTTTTCATGGAAGCGCTTACAGTGGTCGATGATGCGATTAATAGCCATTGTAGTGGCTGTTAAATTTTGAGCACCAGCATCATTCCGCGAGAGATCATATACAGAATGATTCCGGTACATAGCCTGCGCTGCCTCGATAATGGTAGGCGTTGGGGCATACCGAGCATTCTGCCATGTGGATAATGAGAGAGGTGCATCATGTAGGATGGAAAGTGTAGCGGTGATAGCAGTGGCGATGCTTTCTTGACTACAATGCAAAGGCATGGAAATCTTATCGTGCATCAACTGGATGCTGACGGGCTGAACGGCCCCTTCCGTGGCAACGACAATTGGAATAAGATAACGGTCTTTGCTGGCTTCGTGGAAATACTTAAGGTCAAGCGCGTAATCGGTTACTTGATCATCGGCATTCTTTGTGTATTTGGAACTTCCGACTTTAAATTCAAGTAAAAAGATAATGCCATCTATAATACAAATCGTATCAATGCGATGTCCGATGCGGGGAATCGTATACTCAAAAGAAATTTCCCCTTCTGGATAGTCGGTCAGTTGATTTTGCAGAATTGAAATTTCCTTTAACCATGCATTTTTCTGCTGGTCCGTAGTTTTGAATTCATCGTGAACCATCAGTTCCCCTAAGACCGAAGTTGGATTGGTGGATATAAAATCTTTGATGGTGGAAAAGTAATATTCGCGATTCATAAATTTCCCCCAAATGTATTCAATGGCAGGATGAAAGAGCTTCAAATACAGCTTTTTATCTTCATTATACCATGTTCGGGCGGATAGACAAGAAAAATCATTGATACACGATCTCCCTTACCACCACTTCCTCCGCCTGCGCTTTCAGCCCGTTCATATGGGCCGCCCAGAGGAGCTGTGAGCACTCTTTGTCCGGCGCAGGGAACTTGTCTGCCAAGGCCGAAATCGTGCGCTCTGCCTGCTCTGAGGCGGTTCTCTGGACATCCTGCAAATGCGGCCAGAGCGTACCGTTCAGCAACATCCGGTTGTACAGCACAGGACGCTGATTCTTGAGATAGGCCAGCCGCATCCGGCCATATTTGCCCAGCGGTTCGGAATCATCGGTCTGCGGCAGGGTGAGCAGGGGCAGCTGATACTCCCCAACCTGTGCGTAATGGATCTCGGTGCGGACGGCGTTCGTGTTCTTCATGGAAATTCTCCTTTGCATTTTCAACGGGTGTTGCGTTCTTTGTGGAAAACAGCGCTTACTTCTTCCGATTCTGTGCGGTCAGCCAGTTGCCCTGCGCCTGATAGTAGTGCTCCATCGTGGTGGGGGCGTTCAGGATGGTGGTGCGCAGATAGGCCATGATGTTCTTGATGGGCTGGGTGGTGTTGGACATCACATCGAAGATGTACTCAACATGTTGGCTGGTCAGCTTGTCCAATCGCAGCCGGATGGCTTTGGTGGTCTGCGGCTGCTTGCCGACGTACTGGGTCTGCCGAGGACAGCAGTACATCTCCACAATGTTGTCCAGCAGTTCCTCCAGCTTGTCGGGGTCGTACCGCTGGGCAAGAGTGTCGATCTCCAAACGTTCCCGAAACTCCTCCCGTACCTGTGCTTCCATCTGGTCAAAATCTGCGGATTCGTCTGTCTGCCCTGATAGATTAGTACTTTGTCTTTTAGTATTTTGTTTATTAGTATTTTGTTGCGTTGCCTTTTCCAAATTGGGCTCAGCCAAATTTGGAAAATCCAAAAATGGTGAAGAACAAGGTTTCATGCGGCTTTTCGGGCTTTTGGTTGCGGACGGGTCCGACGGCCCGCCTTCCTTGCCGGGAACGGCAGGATCGTCCTCAACAGGCGATTCATAAACCTGATAATCGTAGTCGATGATCTGCCCTTTGGCATTGCGGACTTTCTGACGGCGGACATAGCCGCGTTCTTCCAGTTCCAGAACAGCGGTGCGTACACTGTCCAGACCATCCTTGCAACCAACGGTCAGTCCCTTCAGGCTGTAATCCCAATCGTCCGGCAGGGAGAGCATATAGGACAGCAGTCCCTTGGCTTTCAGGGACAGCCTCTTATCCTGCAGGTGGTGGTTGCTCATAACGGTGTAGTTGACGTTTTTATTGACGCGGAATGTTGACATGGCGGCTTCCCTTTCAGCCCAATGCGGGCAAGAGAAAACGCAGCATCTCCCGGCTTTCGGGAAACGCTGCGTTCAGACAGGGAAGCCTGCTGTGAGCTGGCACAGCAACGGCAGCACTGCATATTTCTAACGGACATCTAACACAACTACACCTGAAATGCAGCCGCTGACGGCCTGTGTGAAAAAGGTTTTTTCTAACGTCATTTCGCAAAAAGTGGCTGATTTTTGCCTACAAATTGCGGTGTGACGTGCCTTTTTGGAGGTTACAAAAATGCCCTCCGCTGCCAATGACAGCCGCAAGGAACCAGCTTCATCCAACAATTTTAAAGACTCGAAATGCGATAGGCCGGGAGACCGGTGCCAGGGTTCGACTCCCTGATGCTCCGCCAAATCGAATGGATAGATGAATTTTATTCGTCTGTCCATTCTTTTTTGCCGGAACATCGTCCATTCCCCCCTGTCTTTGGGGCGTATGGCATCATGCTGACGCATTGCCATAGCCCAGCCCCTCCATCATCGCCTGTGCAGACGAAAGCTTTCAGAATATCCTGTGCACACTGTGCATCCTTGCTTGCTTCGGCAGGGTCAGCCTTTTTCTCAGTCGCTTTGTTTAATGGCAGTCATGGGCCTTGGCATCAAGCAGGGCGAAACCATCACCGTTACGGTTGAGGGTGATGATGAAACTGCCCGGAACGATAGGAGAAGGTCGTTCCGGGCAGTTTTTTGTGTTATGCAATAAAAATGACAGCAACACGCCCGTTGACTCATCTGATTCAAGGCATTATAATCGAAGTATGGCAAAGTTTGTCGAAGAGCAGGAGCGAAAAAAGTATGGATCATAGTCACCACGATCGCACCTACAAAAAGAGCCGCTTTCAGCAGGAGCTGGAGCAGAGCGTCTCCCGTAAGCTGATCTCAAGCCTGCTGCTGGGATGTCTTTTGTTCTGCATTGCAATCGCTGCTGTGAATGCTCTCAACCAGAACGCCCGGCGGGAAGACCATCTGGAGAGTGTCGCCGCCACCTTCCATGAGGTGTACAATAACACGTCAGCCTTTCTGCTGGACGCTGGACACACCGAGCTGTTCCTCTCCGAGCTGCGGAATGATCAGGACAACCTGCGTTATCTTATCAGCCATTACAACGTCTCAGCTCTTGTGGAGATACAGCTCATCCTTACCGACTCCAAGGGAAAGGTTCGGTTCACGACCTTTTCGGAGGGAGAGATGAATCTCCACCGGCAGGAATTTAACGGCATCGCCGTGGACAACGCCTGCCATCTTATGCGGACCGTCTACACCACGGTCTACCACTTCCGAGCCAACAGCTCAGAATACGTTATGATCCATCCGCTCTACCGGGATGGCGAATATCAGGGTGCTGCGGCAGTCTATCTGAATGAGAACGACTGGACAAAACTGTTCAGCCAGTACCAGTACGATGCTATCCTCACCAAATCCAACGGTGATGTCATCACCTGTTCAAACTCTTCCTTCCTCTCCCAGAAAAACGCTAACAAGTATCTGCCCGCCGATGCGGCGCAGTATGTGCGAGTGAACGGGAACCGCTATCTGCGCAGCAGCCGCTCGCTGGAAAACGGCACGGTGTTGGCTTACTCCTTCATCTACTCGCCCACGAATTACAGTTATCTCTTCGTGGGTCTGCTCCTGATCGTACTGCTGGGACTGAGTTGGGCGGCAATGTTCGCCCGTATCATGCACGCTATGACTGAGCAGATGGTAAAGTCGGTGGACACCCTCGTGCGGGAGATCCGCATCATCCGCAAGGAGGACCCTGATCACATCATCGAGATCGACACCGGCGATGAGATCGAGGAGATCGCCCGTCAGGTCAACAAGATGGTTCGCAGCATTCAGGAGCTGAGCCAGCGCAACATCGCTCTTGCCGAAGTGAACAACCGGATGGAGATGCAGAATCTTCAGGCGCAGATCAATCCCCACTTTATTTATAATACGCTGGACAATATCCGCTATCTTATCCCGACAGACCCCCAGCGAGCCCAGCAGCTGATCGGACGGTTTATCGGCATCCTGCGCTACAGCATCAACAACACAAAGCACAATGTCCCTGTTAAAGATGATCTGAAATATCTGCAGGATTACCTTGTGATCCAGTCCACCCGCTTCGGTGCAAAATTCTCCTACGAGATCGACATCGATGACGCCTGCATGGAGTTCATCATCCCGAAGCTGCTTTTACAGCCCTTGCTGGAAAACAGCATCAAATATGGATTCCAGAAGAAGCCATGCATCCATATAAGGGTACGGGGCTGGCTGGGGGAGGATGCGCTCTATTTCACGGTAGAGGATAACGGCGGAGGCGTGGACGAGACCATGCTGGAACAGCTGCGTGACATCCTGCGCTCGGATGAAGTGAACATCGAGCACAATGGTCTGCAGAACATCAACCGTCGCATCTGGCTGGGCTACGGCGGTGACAGCGGACTGACCATCGACAGCACCGAGGGCGAAGGCTTCACTGTGAAACTCAAGCTCCGGCTGGGAGGAATGTAAACCATGTATCGCGTTCTACTGGTAGAAGATGAAGAAATCATCCGCAAGGGCATTCGTTACTCGGTACCGTGGGAGGAGTGCGGCTGCTCGGTGGTGGGCGAGGCAGAGAATGGGGCAGTAGGTGAAGAAAAGATCGCTGAACTGCAGCCTGACATTGTCATTACCGACATTACCATGCCGGTAAAAAGCGGTCTTGAGATGATCGCCGACACCCGGGAGAAATTCAACTATATTGCCATCATCCTGACAGGCTACTCGGAGTTCGAGTACGCCCAGCAGGCTATCCGGAACGGCGTATCGGATTATGTGCTCAAACCCCTCGACATGGACGAGATGCGTACTGCGCTGGAGAAGGCTGTCCGCCTTGCGGGGGATAACCAGTACCTCCAAAAGCGGGAGGACGAGGCAGAGGCCGTCCGCAGCCGGACAGCTCTGCCGCCATTAAGCGAAGATAAGGTCACTGACCCGCTGGTGTTACGCATCGTAGCCTATCTGAAAGAGAATTACCAGAGCAAGATAACACTTGCTGACCTTCAGGAACAGTTCCACTACTCGGAACGGTACATCAACCAGAAGTTTCAAAAAGAGCTTGGCACAACGGTCATTGACTACCTCAACCGCTGCCGTATTCAGAACGCTCTGGAACGCATCCGGAAAGGAAAACTGCCCATCTCCCAAATCGGCTGGGAGTGCGGCATTGGTGAGTACAAATATTTTAACCACGTTTTCAAAAAATACATAGGCTGCTCGGTGCGGGAGTACCAGAGCACCTTGAAATAAGTGTCTATGAAAAAATACCGAACAGCCGCTGTTCGGTATTTTTTCCATTTGTTCTGCAATTTGAGTATTATTTTTGTGCTATAAGCATTAAAATGGGACTATCGAAAGGTTTCAGGTAAAAAATGGAGGTTTTTACTATGAAAAAGATTTCTCGTCGTTCGTTCCTGATGGCTACCGGTGTTATCGCAGCTTCTGCTGCTCTGAGCGCTTGCGGCGGCTCCTCCGCCAGCACCTCTTCTGCCGGTTCTACCGCTGCTTCCACTGCCGCTTCTGGTACTGCTGCACAGGGCGGCGGCGACCTCGTGATCTACTCGCCCAACTCTGAGGGTCTGCTGAACGCCACCATTCCTCTGTTTGAGGAGAAATACGGCGTCAACGTCGAGCTGATTCAGGCCGGCACCGGCGAACTGGTCAAGCGTATCCAGTCCGAGAAGAACGATCCCTACGCAGATGTCCTGTTCGGCGGCTCCTGGTCGCTGATGTACACCAACGAGGACCTGTGGGAGCCGTATGTTTCCGCCAATGATGCAAACGTCATCGACGCCTACAAGAACAAGTGCGGCTTCATCACCGGCAATGTGCTGGACGGCAGCGTCCTCATCGTCAACACCGACCTCATCGGTGACATCAAGATCGAGGGCTACGAAGATCTGCTGAACCCGGCCCTGAAGGGTAAAATCGCCACTGCCGACCCCGCCAACTCCTCTTCCGCTTTCGCACACCTGACCAATATGCTGCTTGCAATGGGCGGCTACGAGGACGATAAGGCATGGCAGTACGTCCACGACCTGTTTGAGAATGTGGACGGCAAGATCTGCGAAAGCTCCAGCGGCGTTTACAAGGGAGTTGCCGATGGCGAGTATGTGGTGGGTCTGTCCTATGAGGATCCCTGTGCTCAGCTGGTTCTGGACGGCGCACCTGTCAAGATCGTTTACATGAAGGAAGGTACTGTCTTCCTTCCTGCTTCCGCCACCATCATCAAGGGCGCAAAGAACATGGACAATGCCAAACTGTTCATTGACTTCATCCTGAGCGAGGAAGTCCAGAACATCTGGGGCAGCACCCTGACCAACCGTCCTGTTATGAAGGATGCTGCCACCAACGATGCCATGACCCCGATGGCAGACATCAATGTCATCGAGGAGGACATCCCCTACGTCAGCGCCCACAAGTCGGAGCTGGTGGACAAGTACACTGAGATCTTCACCGATCTGCAGAGCAAGTAATTCAAAGGGCAGCAGGAGGCTAGTATGAGCAGAATATCAGTCAAAGACGCAGTAAAGCGCTACGGGAATAATACGGTCATCCCGGACCTGAATCTGGAGATCGGAGATGGTGAGCTGTTCACCCTGCTGGGTCCCTCCGGCTGCGGCAAGACCACTCTTCTCCGTATGATCGCAGGCTTCAACTCCATTGAGGGCGGCGACATCTTCTTCAACGAGAAGCGCATCAACGATATGGACCCCAGCAAGCGCAACATCGGCATGGTGTTCCAGAACTATGCCATCTTCCCGAACCTCTCCGTCCGGGACAATGTGGCATTCGGTCTGAAAAACCGCAAGGTGGACAAGGCCGAGATCAAGAAGCGGACGGATGAGTTTCTGAACCTGATGCAGATCATGCAGTATGCCGACCGGATGCCCAACCAGCTTTCCGGCGGTCAGCAGCAGCGTATCGCACTGGCTCGCGCACTGGTTATCTCGCCGGATGTGCTGCTGATGGACGAGCCGCTTTCCAATCTGGACGCAAAGCTCCGTGTCGAGATGCGCAGCGTCATCCGCCACACCCAGAAGAGCGTAGGCATCACCACCGTGTATGTCACCCACGATCAGGAAGAGGCAATGGCCATCAGCGACCGTATCGCCGTTATGAAGGACGGCGTCATCCAGCACGTTGGCACTCCCCGCGACATCTACCAGCGCCCGAAGAATGTCTTCGTTGCCACCTTTATCGGTCGCACCAACATCGTGAATGCCCACGTCAAGGACGGCATCATCACCTTTGCCGATGGCTACCATGAGCACATCGACGCTCTGGACAAGGCTGCCGAGCAGGATGTGCGCTGTTCCATCCGCCCGGAGGAGTTCATTATCTGCAAGGACGGCACCGATGGCATCCACGGCACCGTGCAGGAGTGCACCTACCTCGGTCTCAACACCCACTACACCATTGACACCGATCAGGGCGACTCGGTGGAGATCGTAGAGGAGTCCTCCATTGGCGAGGGTCTCAAGAAGGGCGAGAAGGTGCTGCTGAAGGTCAAGAAAGAGAAGATCAACGTCTTTACCAAGGACGGCGGTACCAATCTCATCAGGAGCGACGCTTATGAAAAACAATAATAAGTTCCGTCTTGATGTCTGGGGAGCCATTACGCTGGGGACCATCGTACTCTATGCACTGTTCCTGCTTTACCCGATGGCATACCTGATCCGCCAGTCTGTGCTGGACCCCGACACCGGCAGCTTCACGCTGGCTTATTTCACGAAGTTCTTTTCCAAGAGCTACTATTTCGATACCCTGATCAACAGCTTCAAGGTGTCCATCACAGCGACGGTGCTCTCCATCGCCATTGGCACCCCACTGGCATACCTGTTCACGATCTTTAAGATCAAGGGCAAGTCGGTGCTGAATATCCTCATTGTGGTGGCATCTATGTCGGCTCCCTTCATCGGTGCCTACTCATGGATTCTGCTGCTGGGTCGCAGCGGTATCATTACCACATTCTTCAAAAACCTTGGCATCGCCATCCCGGACATCTACGGCTTCGGCGGCATCGTGCTGGTCATGACGCTCCAGCTGTTCCCGCTGGTGTTCCTCTACGCCAAGGGTGCACTGAAGAACATCGACAACTCCCTCATCGAGGCGGCTGAGAACCTCGGATGCTCTGGCATTGTCTGCTTCTTCAAAGTGGTCGTGCCCCTGATCATGCCCACCCTGCTGGCTGCAGCTCTGCTGGTGTTCATGCGATCCTTTGCAGACTTCGGCACCCCGATGCTGATCGGTGAGGGCTACCGTACCTTCCCTGTTGTCCTTTACACCGAGTTCATCAACGAGGTGGGCGGCAGCGACGGCTTTGCAGCCGCTATCGCCGTCATCGCTATCGTCATCACCACGCTGGTGTTCCTCGTCCAGAAGTACGTTTCCAACAAGAACGCCTTTGCTCTGAACAGTATGCACCCCGTGGAGGAGCGGGAGGCCCGCAAGGGCATCAACGCTCTGGTGCATCTGGTCGTCTACCTTGTAGTGGGCATCGCCATCATGCCGCAGGCCTACGTCATCTACACCTCGTTCAAGAACACGCAGGGTAAGATCTTTGTGGACGGCTACTCGCTGCAGAGCTACCAGACCGCCATCGGTAAGCTGGGTCGCAGCATTCAGAATACCATCATCATCCCCCTGCTGGCACTGGTCGTCATCGTGCTGCTGGCTGTTCTCATCGCTTATCTGGTGGTGCGCCGCCGCAATGCCCTGACCAACGTGGTGGACGTCCTCTCGATGATCCCCTACATCGTGCCCGGCACGGTCCTTGGCATTGCGCTGCTCATCGGCTTCAATAAGCCCCCGCTCCTCATCAGCGGCACCATGCTCATCATGGTGGTGGCACTCATCATCCGGCGTCTGCCCTATACCATCCGCTCGTCGGTGGCTATCCTGCAGCAGATCCCCATGAGCATTGAGGAAGCTGCCATCTCGCTGGGCGCTTCCAAGATGAAGGCATTCTTCCGCATCACAGTGCCCATGATGGCCTCCGGCATCATCTCTGGTGCCATCCTGAGCTGGGTCACCATGATCAGTGAACTGTCCACCGCCATCATCCTGTATACCGGCAAGACCAAGACCCTGACGGTAGCAATCTATACCGAGGTCATCCGCGGCAACTACGGTACTGCAGCCGCATTGTCCACCATTATGACCATCCTGACCGTCATTTCCCTGCTGGCTTTCAGCAAGCTCAATGGCGGCAAGGATATCAGTCTTTAAGTAATCCCCCGTTCTCCTTCGATCACTGAGTTTCCAAACCGGGCTGTTGCTCAGCAATGCAAATAGCCCCCAACAGAAAAATGAGACAGGCTTCCCGAAAGGTGGGTCGCCTGTCTCATTTTTGTTGTAAGTTGGACGCTTGGGGACTTTAGACCTTTGCAGTCCCGAAAAACCGTGCCGATCCTGTACGGTTCAGAACTTCTTGATGACCCACAGGATCAGGATAACAGGAACATCAAACTGCTTTGCGATCTGCAATGTCAGGTCCACCACCGGGCAGCCGTCTGCATCGATCAAAATGGTCATGTGTGTTCCTCCATCGCCCAGCGAAATGCTTTCGCCGTGCGCAGGTCAGCGTCTTTGAAATGACCGCCGCTGTTCCATTCAAGGGTGCAGTCTGTGCTACGCTCTGTAAGCCGGCTGTGCAGGGCGCGGATTCCATCGCCCACCGCAGCCATGACGGTGTTTTTCGTGCGCTCTTCCTTGTCACCAAGGCTCAGATAAACGCGTTGCGTTTGCATCGGGTGCTGCTGTTCAAACTCCATCCAACCCGGAAACCACACAGAGGGGGAGGCGGCGGCGATGCCATAAAACAGATCAGTCTGGGTGGATGCCCACAAAGCAAACAGCCCGGCCAGCGAGTAGCCACCCAGAATGATTTTGACGTTTTCCGGGAGACGAAACTGCTGCTTCAGTGTGGGGATGCCCCGCTCTGTCAGAAAGCGCAGGGTGTCCCCAGCATTGCCACCGAAACCCTGCTTTCCCCACACAGCAGGGGCTTCCCACGGAGAAAGTGCATCGTTCCAGTTTTCCACCGGAATGGCTGCAAACAGATACTTTCGGTTGCTTTGTGCAATAGCAGCCACTTCGTCATCCATGCTTTGCAACTCGTGTTCGCCGGTCATTTGGAGCAGTAGGTATTCTGCATGAGCTTCGCCGTAAATGCGGCAAGGTCTGCTCCCGATTTGCATTGTCTGTGCGCTCATTGCGGCAGCCTCCCAAAAAGATTTTGATAAGTCCAGTATAGCAACCGAAAAATCATTTTACAATTCAAAAGGCGTTCATAGCCGTAGCAAGCAGTGTCTTCGTATATACAAAGACCATTTTGCGTTGCAAAATGCTTGTTGGGAAATCCCAAACCCTTGAACTACATCCGATGGATGCAGGCTACGCGTTTTTTGCAAAACGCTTTTTTAGGACTCCATAGGAGTGCAACATAGTAGAATTGAACATAATTAAATATTGTGGTACAATTATAGCGAAAGCTCTAACGGAAATAATGTTGGAGAACCAAAAATCAGTCTCAGCTGTTCAGGAAGCTGCGGCTGAACAATTTAAGAGGCTCGAAAAGGAGGGCTGAAGTATGGCACAGCAGGGTGACCGCTACGTTGTTGAACTAAAGGAACCTCATCTGCAATGGGGAGAGTATCGGTATACTGACACACGGGAGACTGTTAAAGACGAAGGATATATTCCAATTCCGCTTAATGATGCACGGAGATTAGAATTGGTCAACAGCAACGCTACTGGCGGAAAGGATATTCTTGGAAAAAATCTTTTTAGGTATACGACTTGTGACGGCTATTGCAAAGGCTTTCTTAAAGCACAAGGGAGCAGCGTGGGAGGTTCTCAGTACGCGAAACAGTTTTCACAACAAGGGGATCTGCGAGCAATCGGTCTATGGTATAAGTATATCGGGGCTCATGTTGGAACGAAAATTGAAGTTTTCTGGAGTACTCCCAAAGATATAGTGCTATCCTATCGGTAAAAGACGCTCATGAAACAAAAATGCCAACTATTCTATGAGGACGCATTTATGTAAGCCCTTGCAGAACGGTTGGCATTTTTATATGAGACGGTCAATGCTCAATATATTTGCAGCGATTTTATTGACAAAATGCTGCGAATATGTTAACATGTGTAATGGGATGGCAGGCTGCCGAAAATATAAGCGGATTGATTTTGCATATCTCTGTAAAGTGAATTTCAAAAAGGATTTAGGTACATGATGGTTGCAGGGTAGACTGCAAGGATGAACCTAGTGAGGTGAACGTATGATTTTTCGTTTAGGAGAATTATTCTGCGGGCCGGGTGGTCTTGCATGGGGTGCAACAAATGCTGATATTGGTGATCCTAATTGGAAGATTGTACACCAATGGTCTAATGACTATGATGAGAACACCTGCAAGACCTACAGACGAAATATCTGCCCAAAGCAGCCAGAGACGGTTTATCATGAGGATATTCGTAAGTTCGACTTAACTCATCTAGCAGACATTGATGCTCTGGCCTTTGGTTTCCCCTGCAATGATTATAGTGTTGTGGGTGAGCAGAAAGGCATGGATGGCATTTATGGGCCGCTGTATTCTTATGGTGTGAAAGTTCTGCAGCTTTATCACCCGAAATGGTTTTTGGCCGAGAATGTCGGCGGCTTGAAAAATGCAAATGATGGTAAGGCGTTCACCAAAATCCTTGATGAAATGCGTAAGGCTGGATACAAACTGTATCCGAACCTTTATAAGTTCGAGGATTATGGCATTCCACAGGCACGGCATCGAATCATCATTGTTGGCATCCGGGAAGATATTGACGTTGAATATAAAATTCCGTCCACAAAGCCGTATGCGGGCATTGACAACACTTGCAAAACTGCTATTACAGTGCCGCCGATTCCTGCGGACGCACCGAATAATGAAATCACAAAGCAGTCTGCAGCTGTTGTTGAACGACTGAAACACATCAAGCCCGGACAGAATGCGTTTACCGCTGATCTCCCACCGGAGCTTCAGCTTAATATTAAAGGCGCAAGAATCAGCCAGATCTACAAAAGACTTGACCCGACAAAGCCTGCTTATACTGTGACGGGAAGCGGCGGTGGTGGAACGCATATCTATCACTGGTCTGAAAATCGCGCTTTAACGAATCGCGAGAGGGCGCGACTGCAGACTTTCCCGGATGACTACATTTTTGAGGGAAACAAGGAAAGTGTCCGCAAGCAGATCGGAATGGCTGTGCCCTGCAAAGGTGCAAAAGTTATCTTTGAGGCTATTTTGAAATCGTTCGCGGGAATCCCGTATGAATCAATGCCGGCTAATATCAACGAATAAGAGAAAATATGTTTACGGAAGATATTGCGGAAAAAGTTCTGATGAATCCCTTGCGTGAGGGAGCGGATGAACTCTATGTGGCGGCATCATACGCAACTCACACGATGCTGTCATGGCTTTTAACGAACTTGGAGCTGCACCAGCATCAGACCCTGCGGATTGCTATGATAATTGGAATGGTTCCATATAACCATTTAAGTGTGACTGTTCATGATGGATTTTGCGCGCTTGTAAGACAGCCTTATCCTCCGCAGGTTGAGAGAGTGGAGTGCAGCTACTTGTACGATTATCCTGCGTTTCATGGAAATCTGTATGTATGGAAGAAAAATGGCGAACTTTTTAAGGCATTTATGGGGTCTGCACCTTTCATTCAGAGTGCACTTACTCAACATAATGTTCAGGAGAGCATGACCGAGTGTGATCCTGAGGAAGCGTGGACGCTGTATGACTCTCTTGTAGGCCGCAGCATATACTGTAATCATGTAGAAATCGAGGAATATGTTCAGCTTGTTCCAAGCCATCCGGTTTTGGACATGGAGTTAAATCTTGTGGCGGGCTTAGATAACTATGAATCTGTCACATTAAGCCTTGTTACGCGGAATGGAAGCCCTGGAAACCGTTCCGGATTAAACTGGGGTCAGCGGCCAAACCGGGATCGGAATGAAGCCTACATCCCGCTTCCGAGGGTTGTTGCATCAAATGGATTCTTTCCACCGAGTTACTTGCACTTTACAGCGATAACTGACGATAGAAAACAGCTTACACTTCGGGTTGAACAGCAAAACGATAAGGCGATAACGACGCCGGAACGCAACAGCGACTTGGGTGAATATTTCAGGAATCGGCTTGGTTTGCCAAATGGGGCGTTTGTGACTAGAAACGATCTGGAAGCTTATGGAAGAACAAATGTCACTTTCTATAAACTGGACGATGAAACCTACTATATGGACTTCTCTGTATGAGAATCGGAAGCATTCACTTGAAGGAGTGGATGCTTCTTTTTTGTGCGGATTGCTGTAATTTGGATTGAAAAACAAAGTGATTATGTTATACTGGTTGTGTTCGAGGGAATATTGCACGGGAGGACTATCTATATGGAACTGCTATACTCAAATATCCTGCCATTGAGAACAACCGAGCAGCAGAGAACGATTGCTGATTGCTTTAGAGCGCAGCTTATGCAGGCAGACAGAGCAGACATTGCCGTGGGCTATGTGTCGAGAGCATCGTTAGAAGAAATAGATCGTTTGGCTGATGAGCTGCACGTTGCACATATCGTCCTCACGATCGGAATGTACTATATTGAAGGTATGCCGGAAAGCGCATACCGCACTGCAATGCACCTCAACGAAAAATGGATGCGATCAGGTGTTGGTGAAGTTCGCATAGTGAAATCTTTCAAATATCACGGAAAGGTCTATCTGTTCTCAAAAGAGAGAGCCGCTGTTGAAAATCGCGAAACGATTCCTGTTTCGGCAATTATTGGCTCTGCCAATTTTGGTGTTATCAAGCCCGAAGCGGCCAATCTACGGCAGTACGAAACAGCGGTTCTCGTTGAAGAACCACAAGTGTTGCAGGATACAAAGGAGCTTATTCAGAATCTGAGCACCAGATGCTCCGACAATATTGCTAATGTGACTGACATGCGGCTTGTTCGAGAATTGAACGTTTCGCTGACAGGTGTAGACACTGTCTCACAGATTCCGCAGGCAGACCTGCGCTATTATGAAAATCATGCAACAGCCGTTCGCTTTCCAATACCCGTCAAAGTTCCAGCATACGATGAGCGGATGATGGACGATAACCGGCATTACACGAAGTCTAATCTAAATGTATGCTATGCCGCCCCTAGAAGTGCACGAAAGCCTAGAGACTGGTATGAAACGCAGTTTACGGTTTCCACCTCTGTTCGGTGTGAGCCGGATGGCACACCCAAGTATGGCTATCCGCAGAAAAATGTTCCGTTTGTCGTAATAACTGATGATGGTTACACATTTAAGTGCCATACAACCAGTCAAAATAATAAACAGTTCAGTGCAGTTGGAGATGAACTGATTTTGGGCCGATGGCTAAAAGGTCGGTTGGTCGCAGCAGGTCTTGTGACTCCAGTAAACGATACCAGTGCGGATCATGACCGTCAGGGCATGATAACGAAAGAAATGCTGGATGATCTGACAACCAGAGACCAGCGGATGATGTTTGGAATTCTGACGATGGTACATCTGGCAGA
>ERZ780168.2409-NODE-2409-length-16682-cov-7.241415_pt1 | contig 16682 bp, 17 predicted proteins | sample MGYA00510981_ERZ780168 | MGnify/ENA primary metagenome ERZ780168 (study PRJEB29588, sample SAMEA2158769) | human gut metagenome | biome: human gut; feature: human-associated habitat; material: faeces | place: Denmark | collected 2008/2010 ...
CCGCAAGCGGCGCAAGCTGCATGAACCGGTGCGATCCCGGTACCGACAGTATAGTCTGGATGAGAGAAGGCGTGTATGGCATTTTGCGATGCTCTTTTTTGATGCGTACACCTTGGAAGGCAATTTTCCGGGTGTTTATCATCGAAAAGGAGCGTTTTTTTATGACTCAGAAGCAAAAGACCCATCGTATCGCGGTGGCCGCCCTGCTGGCGGCGGTGGCCGCCGTCCTCCAGTTCGTGGAGTTCTCCATCCCCGTCATGCCCGCCTTTATCAAGCTGGACATCTCCGACCTGCCCGCCCTGCTGGGCACGTTCTCCCTCGGCCCCGTCTACGGCGTCGCCATCCAGCTGGTGAAGAACCTGCTGCACCTGCCCTTCGGCTCCAGCGCCGGCGTGGGCGAGCTGTCCAATTTCCTGCTGGGCGCGGTGTTCGCGTTTATTGCGGGTATCGTCTACAAGAAGCACAAGAACCGGGGCGGGGCGCTGTGGGGCTCCGTGGCCGGGGCCGCCGCCATGGCGGTCATCAGCATACCCATCAACTATTTCATCGTCTATCCCGCCTATGTGGTGCTGTACGGCCTGCCGCTGGAGGCCATTGTGGGGATGTATCAGGAGATCCTGGGGACGGTGGCGCAGATGCCGACCTCCAACGCGCTGCTGAACTGCCTGATGGTGTTCAACGTGCCGTTCACACTGTGCAAGGGATTGCTGGACGTGGCGCTGTGCTTCCTGATCTACAAACCGCTGAGCCCGCTGCTGCACAAGTAAGAAAAAGAAATCCCCCCGGCTTCGCCGGGGGGATTTTATATGGGGGTGTGAAGCGTCGCCGGGGGGATGGTTTTATGTGGGCGGCGGGAGGTTTTGCAGCTCACACGCCCAGCTTTTCCAGGGCGGCCAGCTTCAGGCAGGTGCAGAACACGGCGATGGCCTGCTCCAGCTCCGCCACCGGCGGCAGGGAGGGGGCGATGCGGATGTTGCTGTCCTGGGGGTCCTTGCCGTAGGGGAAGGTGGCACCGGCACCGGTCATGGTGACGCCGGCCTCTTTGCACAGGGCCAGGGTGCGCTTGGCGCAGCCGGGCATGGTGTCCACGCTGATAAAGTAGCCGCCAACGGGGCGCTTGTAGCCGGCGATGCCCAGCGGGGCGATCTCCTTGTCCAGAGCGTCCAGCACCGCGTGGAATTTGGGGGCCAGGATGGCGGCGTGCTGCTTCATCAGGGCCAGGGTGTGGGCCTTGTCCTTCAGGAACAGAACGTGGCGCAGCTGGTTGATCTTGTCGAAGCCGATGGTCTGGATGTTGATGAGCTTGGAGAAGTAGGCGATGTTGTCGGCGCTGGCGGCCATGACGCCCACGCCGGCACCGGGGAAGGTGACCTTGCTGGTGGAGGCGAACTCGTAGACCATGTCGGCATTGCCGTACTTCGCGCACAGGCTGATGATGTCGGGGAATTCCACATAGTCGCAGTCGAACTCATGGATGCAGTAGGCGTTGTCCCACATGAGCATAAAGTCGGGGGCGGCGGGCTTCATCTTTGCCAGACGGTCGATGGTCGCGGCGGAGTAGATCACGCCCTCGGGGTTGGAGTACTTGGGGACGTTCCACATACCCTTGACGGCGGGGTCCTTGATGAGGGCCTCCACCTGGTCCATGTCGGGGCCGTCGGCGGTCATGGGGACGGAGATCATCTCTACGCCGAAGCTCTCGGTGACCTTGAAGTGGCGGTCATAGCCGGGAACGGGGCAGATCCACTTGACCTTGTCCAGCTTGCACCAGGGCTTTTCGCTGTGGAGCAGACCGTTGGTGAAAGCCTTGGATACGGCGTCGTACATCAGCTGCAGGCTGGCGTTGCCGCCCACGAACACCTGCTCCGGCTTGCAGCCCAGAATGTCGGCAAACAGCCTTCTGGCCGCGGGAATACCCGCCACCTCGCCGTAGTTGCGGACGTCGATGCCGTCGGAGACGAAATCCTCCGGCTTCGTCAACAGACCGAAAATGGGTGTGACCAGGTCCAGCTGGGCCTTGCCGGGCTTGCCCCGGGCCATATTCAGGCTGAGGCCCATGGCCTTGAGCTTTTCGTATTCCACCTGCACGGCGGCGTATTCGGCCTGACGCTCCTGAAGGCTCATGTCTGTATACTTCTTCATTGCAATTTCCTCCGTTTCCTTGTGTTCCATGCGGATTTCTTGCGAATTATACTACACTATTTGCACAAAAATTGCAACCACAATTTGTGAATATCGCAGAAGTTCAGAAGAGAATTTCTCAGCATGGGTGGGAGGTACCGTATATTTTGACAAAAAAGTGCCGCCGCGGCCAGGGGGGTGTGCCGCGGCGGCAAAGACAGGGAGCGTTATTGGGCGGAGACATCCTCCGCTTCCTTTTCCAGCAGGGCCTTTTTGGCGGCCACGGCGGACTGGGCGCAGCCGTACTCCCAGTTCCACGGGTCTTTCCGGCAGACACCGTCGGCAAAGGGAACAAAGATGGACAGCAGGCCCACGGCGGCCAGGATCCAGCAGTACCACATACCGCCCACGATGGCGGCGGGGCTGGTGTGCAGGGCGTCGGAGGTCACGGTGGCGTTGGCCAGGGCGGCGGCGCTCAGCAGCTGCGCGCCGTAGGGGATGATGCCCTGGAACACGCAGGAGAAGATGTCCAGCAGGGAGGCGGTGCGGCGGGGATCCACCTTGTATTCATGGGACACGTCACGGGCCATGTCGCCGGCCACGATGATGGCCACGGTGTTGTTGGCGGTGGCGCAGTCGCACAGGGAGACCATGGCGGCGATGCCGACCTGAGCGGACTTGTTGCCTTTCATGACCTTCCGCAACTTTTGAATGATCCAGGCGATGCCGCCGTTTTTGGCGATGAGTTCCGACATACCGCCGCACAGCAGCGTCAGGAAGAATACCTCGTTCATGCCGGTGAAGCCGTCCCACACGCTCTGGGCGAAGGCGGCAATGGTCAGATCACCGCAGCAGATGCCCACCAGACCGGCGGAGAAGATACCCACGGTCAGGGCCAGGAATACGTTGAGCCCGCACAGGGCCAGGACCAGCACCAGCACGTAGGGCAGGACCTTGATGAGATCGAAGGGCAGGGCCTCCAGGGGCATGACCGTCTCCGGACGGCCGAAGATCAGCAGAAGGACCAGGGTGATCAGTGCCGCCGGCAGAGCGATGAGGAAGTTGACACGGAACTTGTCGCGCATTTCGCAGCGCTGGCTGCGGGTGGCAGCGATGGTGGTGTCGGAGATCATGGAGAGGTTGTCGCCGAACATGGCGCCGCCCACCACGGCACCGATGACCACGGTGAGGGACAGGCCGCCTTTTTCCGCAATACCCACGGCGATGGGGATCACGGCGGTGACGGTACCCATGGAGGAGCCGGTGGCGGTGCCCATAAAGGCGGAGATGACGAACAGACCGGCGGCCAGGAATTCCACCGGTACCAGGGACAGACCCAGATTTACCGTGGATTCGCGGCCGCCCATGACCGCCGCCACGTTGGCGAAGGCACCGGCCAGAATGTAGATCATCAGCATGGTGAGGATGTCCACGTTGGCGGCACCCTTGGCAAAGGTGTCGAACTTCTCGTTAATGGTGCCCTTGAACATGATAAAGGCCGCCAGCACCGCCAGGAACATGGCGGTGACGGAGGGGAACTGGTAAAAGGCCATCTCCATACCCTTTACCTGGTAGTAAATGCCGGCGCCCATGTAGATGACGATGAACATCGCGAAGGGGAGCAGCGCCAGCCCACTGGGCCGCTTTTCGTTGAGGTTTTTCATAGCTGGTATCCTTTCTTTCTATCCAAACAGCGCCTGCGGCGCAGAAAATGTCCGCGCTGCGAGGACAGCGCGGGCATCCACAAATCGTATGGTATCGTAAAAGGAAACTTTTGTCAACGAGTATTTTAAAAAATTGCGCCATCTGGCTATCTGAGAAATCGATAGCAGACCTACCTACGGCGGATATCGTATATATCCGTCCGGCGGGCGGAGAGGATGGGCAGCTGCTGCCGGACAGCATCCACCCGGGAGAGATCCAGGTCGACGACGGCGGTTTCCTCGCCGCTGCCGCATTCATGCAGCACCGTGCCCCAGGGGTCGCAGACCAGGGAGTGGCCCCAGGCTACATAGGAGGCGGCCTCGTCCCGGGCGGGGGCGGCACCCACGGTGAAGCACTGGTTATCTACCGCACGCTGACGCAGGAGCAGTTCCCAGTGGGCGGGGCCGGTGGTCATGTTGAAGGCCGCCGGGGCCAGCAAGACCCGGGCACCCTCCAGAGCCATGAGGCGGCACAGCTCCTCGAACCGAAGGTCGAAGCAGATGCACAGGCCTATTCTGCCATAGGGTGTGTCGAAGAGGGTGATGTCGTTCCCCGGCGACAGGGTGGTGGACTCGCGGAAGGACTGGCCGCCCTGCACATCGATATCGAACAGGTGCATTTTCCGGTGGCGGGCCACGCAGGTGCCTGTGGGGTCGAAAACGTAGGCGGTGTTATAGATCTTGTCACCGTCCAGCTCGGGGAGGGAACCGCCTACCAGCCAGAGGTTTAGCTCCCGTGCGGTGCGGGAGAGCATCTGATATGCCGGACCGCCCTCAGGCTCGCCGTAGGCGCGGAAGCAGGCGTTGTCGTAGGGGCAGCAGAACATCTCCGGCAGGATGGCCATGTCGGCGCCGCGGACGGAGCGCAGCAGGTCTTCCGCGTGGCGGAGGTTGGCGGCTTTGTCGGCGGTGACGTGCATTTGAATTTGTGCCAGCTTCATGGGGGTCCCTCCTTAATACTCGCGCAGGACCAGCTCGGTGACGCCCTCACTGATACTGACAAGGCGTTTCACTTGACTGCGCTTGTTGTACACCGTCCACAGCATATCCCGGATGGCGGTGCCGCCCCGGTAGCCGTGGATGAGGCGCAGGCGGTAGACACCGCCGCCGCAGCGGCGCAGCGCCGCGTCGATGGCGATCTGCGCCTGGTACGTATTCATGCCGTGGAGATCCAGCTCCATCACGCCGCCCACCATATTGAGCACCTCCGAACTTTTGTTGCTTTTATGATACCGCAAAAGCGTTGAGTTTGCAAGGTGGACGTGGTATAATACGTCACAAATAGGATACATTTGTGAGGCAATTATGAGAATTCTGGTACTTTCCGATTCCCACGGGAATGTGGATAATATGGCCCGCGCGGTGGAGCTGACAGCGCCGGACCGGGTGCTGCACCTGGGGGACTGCCAGCGGGACCTGACGGCCCTGCGGGCGCGGTTCCCGGCGCTGCCCATGGAGGGCGTGCCGGGCAACTGTGATTGGGGCAGCTGCGACCAGCCGGAACGGCTGCTGGAGATCGGCGGCGTGCGGATCTTTGCGCTGCACGGGCACACGCGGAACGTGAAGCGTTCGCCTATGGCCGCCATGTACGCGGCGAAGGAGTACGGTGCACAGGTGCTGCTGTTCGGACATACCCATGTGCCGCTGGTGGACAACGACGGCTCACTGCTGACGCTGAACCCCGGCGCGGCAGGGGATCCACTGCATCCTACCTGCGGCGTGCTGACCATCGAAAACGGCAGGGCTGATGTGTCCACCCTGCGGCTGTGAAGGGAGTGAAGGCCATGTTCTATATCGGGTGTCATCTGTCCGCCTCAGACGGCTTTTTGGCCATGGGCAGGACGGCCCTGTCCATCGGGGCCAACACGTTTCAATTTTTCACCCGCAATCCCCGGGGCAGCAAGGCCAAGGCCATCGATCCGGCGGATGTGGCGGCGTTTCTGGCGCTGGCGGCGGAAAACGAATTCGGCACGCTGGTGGCCCACGCGCCGTATACCATCAATCCCTGTTCCAAGGATGAGCACACCCGGGAGTTTGCCCGCATGACGCTTGCGGACGACCTGAAGCGGATGGAGCACCTGCCGGGGAACGTGTACAACTTCCATCCCGGCAGCCACACCGGGCAGGGTATGGAGACGGGTATCGGCCAGATCGCGGAGACGCTGAACGCCATCCTTACGCCGGGCCTCCGCACCACCGTCCTGCTGGAGACCATGTCCGGCAAGGGCAGTGAGGTGGGCAGCCGGTTCGAGGAGCTGCGGGAGATCATCGACCGGGTGGAGCTGTCGGACAAGCTGGGGGTGTGTCTGGACACCTGCCATGTGTCCGACGCGGGGTACGACATCGCGGACGACTTGGACGGGGTGCTGACGGAGTTCGACCGGATCATCGGTCTGGAGAGACTGAAGGCAGTGCACATCAACGACAGTCTGAACCCGCGGGGCGCCCACAAGGATCGCCATGCCCGCATCGGCGAGGGCTGCCTGGGTGCGGAGGCGCTGGGGCGCGTGGTGCGCCATCCGGCGCTGCAGGGGCTGCCCTTTGTGCTGGAGACGCCCAATGAGCTGCCGGGCTACGCCCGGGAGATCGCCCTGCTGAAGGCGCTGCGGGAGGGATGACTGTGCTGCGGCTGTCGGCGCTGGTGATCGTGCTGGTCACCGCCATCGGACTGTACAAAAAGGCGTGGCTGCCGGAGAAGCACTGTATCCGCGCCGGTTTTTTCGTGTACTACACACACCTGAGCAATCTGCTGATACTACTCTATGAGCTGGCGCTGGGCGCCAGCGGGCATGACCCCCACTGCGGCACGTTCCGGTGGCTTAGTTCCCCGGGCGTGGCGCTGAGTATGACGCTGTGCATCTATGTGACGCACCTGATCTACGCCTTTGTGCTGCTGCCGACCGCCCACCGGCGGGACGATGAGAGCTGGCTGAAGGGGCGCTTTTCCTTCGGGAATGTCTGCGTACACTTTATTACGCCGGGGCTGACGGTGCTGCAATGGCTGCTGTGGCAGGATAAGGCAGGGCTGACGGTGGGGCACGCCGTCTGGTGGCTGGTGCTGCCGCTGGCGTATTTTGCCTTTGCCATGCTGCGGGCCGGGACCGGCAAGCCTATCGGACGCACCGGCCAACTGTACCCCTATCCGTTTTTGGACTATCCCAGGCTGGGGGCGGGGCGGTTCTGGCTGTACGCCACAGCCATCCTGACGTTTTTCTTTGGAGTGGGGTGTCTGTTTGTGGGGATCGGGCATTTACTGGCATAGAGCTTCATGTATGAGCAACGGACCGCTTTTATTTTCTGTGCGCTGCACAGCAAAAAAGACCGCCGGAGGGCGGTCTTTTTTCATGCAAACAAATTCCAGGGCCAGGCATCCGGCGGGGGACAGGCAACGTCGATGGGCTTGCCGGTGACGGGGTGTGTCAGCGCCAGCCGCGTGGACCACAGGGCGGGGGAGCAGTCGGCCTTGCTGCCGTAGCGGATATCCCCCAGCAGGGGGAGGCCGCGGGAGGAGAACTGCACCCGGATCTGGTGGGTGCGGCCGGTGTGCAGCTGCACGCGCACCAGCGTCAGGCCGTCCGCTTTGCCCTGGACGGTGTAGCTGAGGGACGCCTGGCGGACGCCCTTCCGCATACGTTTGACCACGTAGCTTTTGTTGTGGGCGGCGTCGCGAAACAGCAGGTCGGTGAGGGTGGCTTCGTCCTGTGCCGGCGTGCCCCGGAGAACAGCCAGGTATTCCTTGGTGACGCGGTGCTCTGCCACGGCGGCGGTGAGCTTTCCGGTGATGTCCCGGCGGCGGGAGAACAGCATAACGCCGCCCACCAGCCGGTCCAGCCGGTGGACGGTGGCGATATAGTCGTTCTGCCCCAGGGCGCGGTAGTGCTCGCGCAGCAGGCCGGGCATACAGGCACCGGAGGGGCTGTCCTCCGACAGGACGCCCACGGGCTTGACGCAGAGGACCAGATACGGGTCCTCGTAGAGTATACGGATAGGCGCCATATCAGTGACGGCGGCCGCGGTAGGAGTGGTGGCGGTACTGCTTGCTGCCGGGCTTGCCGTAGCGGCGGTTGCGGCCGTAGAACCGGAACCACAGAACCAGGGCGGCGACCAGCACCACCAGCGCCAGAACGGCGATGCGGGCGGAGCGCTGGGAGAAGAATTCGCCGATGGCGTGGCGCAGGGACAGGAAGCGGCTGGCGGACACATCGGCCACAGCCAGCAGGGGTACGGTGACGTAGGTCGTGTCGCCGTAGCTGACGGTGATCTCGCCCAGGCGGTCGCCGGCGGCGATGGGGGCCAGCGCCGTCTCGTTATCCAGCGTGACGGTGCGGGTCAGGGCACTGACATCCAGATCCTTGGGCAGCATGGCGTCGGCGCTCTCCGCCGGGTGGACGGCCACGGTGGAGACCTGTTTGCTCAGGGCCACGGGGACCTCCTGGATCAGCTCATTCTCGTCCAGCACCTGCTGGGGGGCAAAGTTGTCAAAGCCCCAGTCGAACAGACGGGCCGTCTCGGTAAAGCTCTCCACGATGTAGCCGGAGCCATTCTCCTTTTCGACCTTCTCCGCGCCCAGCACCACGCTGATAAGCGTGCGGCTGCCGCGGACAGCGGAGGAGACAAGGCATTGGCCGGCGGCATCGGTGCTGCCGGTCTTGATGCCCTGGGCGCCGGAGTACAGGTACCCGGCCAGCCGCCAGTTGGAGATCAGGGCGTTGGTGCTGTGGAGCACGCGCTCCTCCTCGGTCTTGTTGGTGGGAGGTATCTCGTAGGACTTGGTGTTCACCATGGTCATAAAGTCCTCGTGCTTTATGGCTTCGCGGGTGATGAGGTACAGATCGTAGGCGGAGGAGTAGTGGCCGGACTGGGTCAGGCCGGTGGTGTTGGCAAAGTGGGTGTTTTTGCACCCCAGCTCCTGGGCGCGCTGGTTCATGCGCGCCACAAAGGCGTCCACGCTGCCGCACAGCGTCTCGCCCAGGATGTTGCACGTCTCGTTGGCGGAGATAACCAGCATACAGTACAGCAGCTGCTCCACCGTCAGCGTTTCACCTTCCACGATGTCGGCGGTGCTGCCGTCCTCCGGCAGGCCGCGCAGGGCGGTGGCGGTGGCGGTGACCTGCTGGTCCAGCCGCAGCTCACCTCGGTCGATGGCCTCGAAGACCAGCAGAGCGGACATGATCTTGGTGGTGCTGGCAATGGACAGCTCATCGTGGATATTTTTGTCATAGAGTATCGTGCCGGTCTCGGCCTCCACCAGCAGCGCGGCCTTGGCACGGATGGCCGGATCCTCCAGCGCGGCGGCGGGAACGGTCAGAACTCCGCATAAAATCAGGGCGGATAAAAAAACAGCAATAAAACGACGGATTTTCATGTGACTTTTTCTCCATGTATGCTATAATATAGGGGGACGGCCCCGTCCGGAGCATGGGGCCGGTATGTCCATGACCTATTATAAGCAAAAGAGGCGGGGTAGTCAACTGTGGGAAAGCGGATAAAATTGACAAAGACGGACGTGTTCCTGCTGGGACTGACGGTGCTGTTCGTCCTGGCGATGGCACTGACGTGGCTGCTGACGCCGCGGCAGGTGCGGGGCGGCTATGACATCAGCGCCGTGCCGCCGGAGGAGGCTGCGCCCGCACTGCTGAAGGTGAACATCAACACCGCCAGCGCGGAGGAGCTGGACGGCCTGCCGGGGATCGGCCCGGTGCTGGCCCAGCGGATCGTGGACGAACGGGAGGCCAACGGACCCTATACCGGCGCGGAGGACCTGACGCGGGTGGAGGGAATCGGACAGGCCATCGTGGAGAGCATACAAGATCACATCATAACGGAGGATACGCAGGAATGAAGATATTGGTGGTAGACGACGAGAAGCTGCTGGTGAAGGGCATGAAGTTCAATCTGGAGAACGAGGGGTATGAGGTGATGACCGCCTATGACGGCGCGGCCGCCGTGGAGCTGGAGAAGAAGGAGAACTTCGACCTGATCGTCATGGACGTGATGATGCCCGGCCTGTCCGGCAGCGACGCCTGCATGAAGATACGGGAGTTTTCCGATGTGCCCGTCATCATGCTGACCGCCCGCAGCGAGGACAGCGACAAGCTGATGGGCTTTGCCTGCGGCGCGGACGACTATGTGACGAAGCCCTTTAACATTCTGGAGCTGAAGGCACGCATCCGGGCACTGCTGCGGCGGTCCATGAACGGGAACCAGGCGGCCCAGAGCCGCCAGCGCACGCCGCTGCTGACCGTGGGCGACCTGAGCCTGGACACGGAGCAGCGGGTGGCCCTGCGGGACGGAAAGACCATCGACCTGACCGCAAAGGAGTATGACCTGATCGAGCTGCTGATGAAAAACCCCCGGCGGGTGTACAGCCGGGAGAGCCTGATGGACCTGGTGTGGGGGTATTCCTACGCCGGAGATTACCGGACGGTGGACGTGCACATCCGACGGCTGCGGGAAAAGCTGGAGCCGGACCCCGCCAACCCGGTATACATTATGACGAAGTGGGGAGTTGGTTACTATTTTAAGGGAGAAGAACAGCCCACCGTGTGACACGGCGGCAGCAAATACGGACCAGACCCCGCAGGCGCAGACTATGCGGCAGCGCCTGGGCCTTGGTATACGCAAGCTGCGGGGCAAGGCGACCTTGCAGCTGAAGTTCAGCCTGAGCTATATCCTGGTCATCGCGGCGGTGCTGATCCTGCTGAACTCCTATCCGCTGCTGGTGAGCCAGAACATGATGGTGGCCTCCAATCAGAACAACCTGAAGAGCACCGCGAAGGTCATCGAGTCGGCGATGATAGGCTTGGAGAAGCTGACGGTGGAGAACGTGCAGGCGGCGCTGGAGGGCCTGGACGAGTCCGGCGCGGCCCGTATCATGGTGACCAACAGCGCGGGACTGGTGCTGTACGACACCCGGCAGGGCAGCAACGCCGTGGGCGAATACGCGCTGTACTCCGTGGTGGCGGTGGCCCTGCGGGGACAGGACGCCAGCTATTGCAGCTACGACGGCACGGCGTTTTTGAGCCGCGTGGCCACGCCTGTGGTGTATCACAACCAGATCGTGGGCGCGGTGTACGCCTATGACTACGACACGGAGCAGTCGGAGCTGCTGGAGGCGTTCCGGCACAACCTGCTCATTATCTCGCTGCTGATCGCCCTGCTGGTGGCGGGGCTGAGCATCGTGCTCAGCCAGATGCTGACCCGGCAGATCAGCGGGCTTTTGCAGGCCATCCGCAAGGTGCGTGAGGGCGCGTACAGCCACCGGGCTGACGCCAGCGGCACCGACGAGATCGCCCAGATCGCGGCGGAATTCAACAGCCTGACCGACCGATTGCAGACCACGGAGAACGCCCGGCGGCGGTTCGTCTCCGACGCCAGCCACGAGCTGAAAACGCCGTTGGCGGGCATACGGCTGCTGACGGACTCCATCCTGCAGACGGATCACATGGACGAGGAGACCACAAAGGAGTTCGTCACCGACATCGGGCGGGAGGCGGAACGGCTGAGCCGCATTACCGAGAACCTGCTGCGGCTGACGCGGCTGGACAGCGGCGTGGTGCAGCAGCCCTATCCCGTGGCGGTGAGGCCGGTGCTGGAGCGCGTGGAGCGTATGCTGACCATGGTGGCCCAGGAGAAGGGCGTGACCGTATCCGGCGCGGCGGACGAGGATGCCGTGGCGCTGGCCACCGACGACGATGTACATCAGATCCTGTACAACCTGATGGAGAACGCCATCAAGTACTCCGCCGCCGAGGACGGATTCGTCCGGGCGGAGGCCCATGTGGATGGGGACAAGGTGGTGCTGACGGTCAGCGACAACGGAATCGGCATACCGGACGAGGACCTGCCGCATATTTTTGACCGGTTCTACCGGGTGGACAAGATGCGCTCGCGGGAGGTGGGCGGCACCGGACTGGGGCTGTCCATCGTGAAGGACACCATCGAGAACCGGGGCGGCACCATCTCCGCCGGCCACGGCGCAAACGGCGTGGGCACGGTGTTCACCGTGTATCTGCCGCTGGCGGAAAGGGGGGAGGAGGCATGAAAAAGCGTATCATTTCCCTGCTGCTGGCGGCGGTGCTGGCGGGCCTGATCCTGGCCGGTATTCTGGCGGCCACCATGTCCACCGCCGACAGCCAGATGCTCGCAGCGGCGTCCAGCGTCTCCCAGAACATTTTGCAGGAGTTCGCGCACCTCAAGCTCAGCGAGAAGCAGAGCCTGTTCGCCGCCCGCCTGACCATCGTCTGCGTCAGCGTGGTGGGCGTGGTGCTGGCCCGCGACCCGGATTCCAGCGTCTTTGGCATCGTCAGCTTTGCGTGGGCCGGGTTCGGCGGCGCATTCGGCGCGGTGATGCTCTGTGCGCTGTCCTGGAAGCGCTGCAACTGGCAGGGCGCACTGGCCGGGATGCTGGCCGGAGGTCTGATGGTCTTCGTCTGGAAGTACCTCATCAGCCCGCTGGGCGGCGTATTCGGCATCTACGAGCTGCTGCCCGCCTTCCTGACCTCGCTCGTCGTCTGCGTTGTCGTCAGCCTGGTCACCCCGGCTCCCTCGGCGGAGATCGAAGCCGAGTTCGAGGCGGCGAAGTAAAGAGGAAAAGACAAAGAAGCGCCTGCCGGAGCTTTCGGCAGGCGTTTTGATTGCAGCAGCATCTTGACAAAAAGCCGCGATGCTACTATACTAAAATCAAAGGAAAGGCACTGGCTGTAACATGGTCAGCTCCTTACCGGTGCACTAGTCAAAAAAGATTGACCGTTGCTTGGGGAAGCATTTTGGCGGTCAATCTTTTTTGTTGCAGGAATAATGTTTTGCGCGGGGTCTGTCCCGAAAGACATCCTTGGAGATCATCCATGTCACCTGAATGACACCGATGATGACCGTAGCCAGAAGATTCAGCACACTAAAAACAATATTCAACACATCCATAATGGACTCCTCCTTTGGGCCGTTGATGTAAAAACATTCGTACCGTCCGGAGGATGACAAAAAATTGAACTCCTCCGGACTTGACACCGGGAGGGAGCTTGACCACCTGCATTTTACAGCACAGTGCCTGCTGCTGTTGAACAGCAATGATAGAGTAACATAAAATCCGACAGAACGCAATAAGAAATGAGCCTTTGCAGAAAACGCAAAGGCTCATTTTGTATCTGGAAGATCAATTCATCACGATCAGGAGGAACTCACAAAACGGCACCGTCAGTCCACAGCAGAAAAAGAAGAAATAATCCAGTGCGAACTTTACAAGGCGGACACCGGGGGAGAGAAGAGCCAGCGAATTTGTAAGGACTGCATCCCACTCGCCCCAGTGGCGAAAATATCCGGTCTGCTCAAAGAGACGCCAAAGGTTCAGGAAGAAACACTCCAGCGCCAGAAGCAACGGAAAGATCAGGATAGACTGCATCCAGCCGTCCGCTCGGAAATCTCCATTGCCAAGGCCGTGCCAGTGAACGGCAAGAACACCGGGGTGGAAGCATACGCCCCAGACGGCCAGCAGAATGCAGCTGTTTTTGGCCACACCGTCGATCAGCACCGTACAGGCGCCGCACTCTCCGGCCTCACAGCCTTTTTTCACGCTGGTCAGACCAAGCCGCAGGCGCAGCATATCGGTCAGGCTCTCCCGCTCGTCGACAGCAATCTCCCTGACCTTTCCGTTGACGGTACAATGGATCACTTTAATCATCAAGGCTCCCTCCTGCGTGTTCGATGGCGCAGCGCGACGCCCGCTCCGCCAGTTCCTGAATCAGCTGCGTGCGCAGTTCGAGCGAGGCACGCCACGATTCGCGGGGCGCACACTCCAAAAGCACCGCCCTCCGAAGCTCTTTCAGCAGTGCGCCGGTTGGTCGCCTGCCCAGCATCAGCGATTCCGCTTTTGCGCAGCGGATCGGACGCGGAGCGGCCACGCCAAAGGCAATGGCAAAATCGCGGATGGTTCCATCCGGCGACAACGCGCAGTTGACCGCGCAGCCGAGCGTAGCAATTTCCATGGCGTTTCGCTGACCGAATTTGAGGTATTTTCCGCCGTGGCCTTCATAGGACGCTTTGGGAATGCGAATGCCGGTCAAAAGCTCGCGGTCCGTTTCCAGTACGGTTTTTCCCGGCCCGGTATGGAAGTCCACCGCCTTTACCACCCGTTTTCCTTCCAGCGACGTCAGCTCCAGCTCGGCGTTCAGTACCAGAAGCGACGGCACACTGTCTGCGCTGACTGCGCCGTTGCAGAGATTGCCGCCGATGGTCGCGACGCTGCGGATCTGGGGGCTTCCCACCTGATTGCAGGCGTCGGCCAGCATCGGCACGCACGCTCTTGCAAGCGGGTTTTGATAAATGCTGTCAAAGCAGGTGCCGGAGCCGATGAACAAATCGCCGGTTTGCTCCAAATAGATTCCTTGCAGAGAAGCGATGTCCATAATGCCAACCAGCGCAGCCTGCCGGAGCTTTCGCTCTTTGAGATGAATCATCACATCCGTTCCGCCGCAGACCGGTATGGCGCCGGGATGCGCCCGCAGCAGTTCCAGCGCTTCCGGGACGGAATTTGCCCGGAAGGTCTCTTTGATATCATACATAGGCCACTCCTTTCACTGCGCAATCAGACCCGCCTCGCCAAACGCGTGCACCAGATTCTGCGGATTCATGGGAAGCTTGTGCATGCCCACGCCTGTGGCGTGCAAAATTGCATTCCGAACCGCCGCTGCCTGGGGAATCAGGGGCGGCTCTGCCAGTCCCTTGGCTCCGAAGGGGGCGGAATCCTCGTGCGTTTCGACAAAGCGGATTTCCATGTCGGGAATATCCATACAGGTGGGAATTTTATAATCCAGCAGGTTGTTGTTGAGCGGCCGTCCGGTCGCTGCGTCAAAGAGCATCTGCTCTCCCAACGCGTAGCCGATTCCCATGGCCACGCCGCCGTGCATCTGGCCCTCTGCCAGTTGGGGATTGATGATTTTGCCGCTGTCTTGCAGGCAGTAAACCTTCCGGATTTTCACCTTGCCCACCGGCACGTCCACCTCCAGATCCATGAAGCTAACGCCGTATGCAAGGCAGATGTTCTTCATGGTAAAGGTGGCCTCCGCCGTGATATGGTCGGTGTCTGTTTTCTGGTCGTTGACGAAATTGATGTAGGTACAAAGCTGCGCCAGCGTGCAGACGGCGCTGTCACGATGCCAGATCTGCTCCGATGCAAGCCGCAGCTCGTCTTTGGGAAGCTTGTATGTACGGGCAGCGTGCGTCAGAATCGTATCCACCAGCTTTTCCGCCGCCAGCTTTGCGCCGCTTCCGGAAATATACGTCTGACGGGAGGCGTAAGCTCCGTTGTCGTAGGGTGTAATGTCCGTATCCTGCGCGGAACAGACGCTCAGCTTCTGCTCCGGAATCGTTGTGATCTGGGAGACAATCTGGCACATGGCCGTATCGGATCCCTGGCCAAGCTCCGCGCAGCCTACCATGATCTGCGCGCTTCCGTCTTCGTTCATCACAATGCGGCACGAGCCGCTTTCCAGTTGGAGCGGATAGACGCCGATTTTGTAGGAAAAAAGCGCCATGCCAAGACCTTTTTTCAGGTTGGGAGAGGTCTTGTTGAACGCGTCATATTCTTTGCGCTTGCGATCCCAATCACAAAGCCGCCGCCCCTGCTCCACACATTCGCGCAGACCGCAGGTTCGCACCGTAAATTTGTCAAAGGGGTCGACAAAGCCCGCCTCGTTGATATTTTGCAGGCGGAAATCAATCGGGTCCCAGCCGTTTCGCCGCGCGATGTCTTCCATCTGCGACTCCATGGCAAAATTCAGCTGCGGGATTCCATACCCGCGCATCGCCGCCGCAGAGGGCAGGTTGGTATAGACCGTGGAGGACTCTCCAATCTGCACGGCTGAGGCCTTGTAGGTCTGAAAATTGCTGGTGACTGCATAGGCCGCCACCGCATGCGTGTGCGCCGCGTAGGAGCCGCCGTTGGAATTGATGCGGATGCCGCGATGGGTCAAATCTCCTGCCTCGTCGGCCGCTGCGGCGATGGTCATGTCAAAGCCGTGCCGGGTGCGGGTATTGACAAATGTCTCTTCGCGGCTCAGCGTGATGGCGACGCAGCGCCCTCCGAGCCTCTGCGAGGCCAGCGCCACCAGCGGCTCATACATGGTATCCTGCTTGTTGCCAAAGCCACCGCCCAAAAAAGGCTTTACCACCCGCACATCGCCGAGCGGCATTCCGATGGCCTCAGCGATGTTGCGCCGCAGCGTATGGGGCACCTGATTGCAGGAGTACACCACCATGCGGCGGCCGTCCATATACGCAAAACAGGTGTTGTTTTCCAGGTGGCAGGCGTGCACTGCGGGCACCGCGTAATGCTCGCCGCACAGATCCTCCCGACCCGCAATTTTTTCGTCGGTAGAGAATGTACCGGTGTACCAGCTAACGTCTCCTTCCGGGGAGATCGAAAAGTCCATGCGGGCAAGCTCGTTGGTCGGACGGAATGCGTGCATCACGTTATCATCGTTCCATTCTCGAATAGGGGATGGTAGCGTGGCTCAGTCTGCCGCAGATGATTTTGTATACGGCGCTGTATTTGCTGTCGCAATGGCTGATGCCGCATATTACGCCGCAGATGCTGGCGGACTTTAAGGCTTGCGGCGGTCTGCTGCTGTTTGCTATGGGCTTGAAAATAGCTAAAATGCGACAGATTGCGATTCTGGATTTGCTGCCGGCGCTGCTACTGGCTCCGATTCTCAGCTGCATATTTTAGAAGGGACAATGTTGCGTGAACACACAATGCTTGGCTTGAACGTGAGATAGAAGTTTATGCGCTGTGGTGCATAAACACGCAAAGCGCAGTTTCTGCTCCGCTATAGACAAAGAATACGCTGCCAGTGCATTTAC
>ERZ780168.2414-NODE-2414-length-16674-cov-8.207895_pt1 | contig 16674 bp, 24 predicted proteins | sample MGYA00510981_ERZ780168 | MGnify/ENA primary metagenome ERZ780168 (study PRJEB29588, sample SAMEA2158769) | human gut metagenome | biome: human gut; feature: human-associated habitat; material: faeces | place: Denmark | collected 2008/2010 ...
CTGGCACCTCCCATGTCTGAAAATCAAGGATCTTTTCCATGGCAAAGGAACTGATCAATTTTAAATCGGCATATTCAATTTTCCTTTGTAATCCTTCTGCCATAAGCCGCTCCAATAGACATATATATAATTTTGAATTTATTAATAGTTATTCAAAAGTAAATACTATGATTTAATTCTTTCTCCCGTATTACTATCTAAAAAAACTTTCTTTCCATTCTCCTCTATCAATTCTATATCAGTTCCAACTTTGCAATCATATATTGCCAAAATTGCTGGTTCTATATTTGCTACAGTATTAAAATCACATATACACATATTATCAGCTTTACTCAAATATTCTTCTGTATCAATATCCGCAAAAAACCTCCATCCATTATCTACATCATTTATAGCTTCTTCTCTAACACACCATCTCAACTTTCCCTTATGGGATAATATATTTTTTGAAACAATACTTCCACCAGCATTAGAAATAAAAGTTACTAATTCACTCATACTTTTTCATCCTTTCTAGTAAACTTGCTCTATAAGGCATTTTCTCCGCAATTTCCAATGGTGTTTTTCCCCACGCATTCTTGTGATTAACTAAAACATTATTTTGTGAAAACCAAATTTGATATAATGGCTCGAGTTCCTCATCAGTATATTTCATATTAACCACATATTGTAATGGCAATCTATCCTTTTTATCTAATTGATTAATATCTACTCCATTTTTAATTAATCTTTGGCACAACTCTGCAGTTTGTTTTATATTGTGATTTGTCCTTGACAACAGAATATGTAATAAATTTTCGCCACATTCATTTATCACATTAGTTTCAGCACCTTTATTAAGTAAAAAATCTGTTATTAAATAACGGCTTTCTGCATCATTATTAGATAATGAATAAAATAATAATGATTTTCCTTTATATAATTTTTTCTCATCTCCTTCGTTATAACAAGAAATAAACTCATCATATTTTTTCATTTTAGCTACTAAACTTATATCCATTGATTTCCCTGATAAATGAGTCAAAGTAATGAACATTTCTCAGTAACTCATATAAAAATAGTGATATCAGGATTTATGAAGTAAAACATCGCTGTTTCTCGTTTTGCATGACCTTGTGTACACCTTTCCCTCTGCGGCAACATACCTCCCGTGTCTACAAGGATTACCTCACTTTTCCGGAGAATCCCTCGCTTACTTCATTCCACCTGTTCATAACCAAGAGGGCAACTTAACTCCTTTACAGAATTCTACCTCTTTAACTGGTAATTTATTTTCTTACCTATACTTCTTTAAAATCAATTAACAAACCATTTCTCTTGCATATATCTACGAACAATTCACTTACAACAAAAACTGTAATACTTTCTTTATCTTTCGCAATAAAAAATTCCTCTTCAATATCTCTTCTAAACTTTATAAAATTTAACACTCTCTCACCATCACTTAATGTACGATATGTTGATGCTTCTTTATCTATTATAGGTATACGTAGTATGATTTTAGCGGCATACCATTCTAAACTAACGTCTTGACAAACTAATCTACAAGAAAAAAACTTCATTTCTTCTCTCAATAAATTTCCAATTTTTTCAACAAATCGCTTAGAAAACAACAATGCAGATGGACAAAAAATATAATCTGTTTTCTCAATATTTTCCAGTGTATAACCAGTGCCCGCAACAAACTCCAATCTTCTTCTTTTTATTTTTTCTTCATTTCCTATGTCCAATCTAAAAAATGAAAAAATTTCATCATCATTTTTTTTAAATCCTGCCATACAATCAGGATGATTTAGAGTTGTATTTATTTTATATAATTTTAATGACATTTTATCACTCCTTTTTTTTAATCTTTTTTTACTTCGCTTTGTAACATTCTAATTTCTTTTTGAATTTTCCTCTTTCCCCAATTGTTTTCTTTAGCAATCCTGCTAATTTTACCCAATTCTTGACTAATATATTGATTGTACTCACTATGAACATTGTTCCATCCCACATGGATTCCATTTCTTTATAAATCGCACCCCACTACCATTTCAGGTGCATTGTACAAAAAATACTCCAACATCATTTGCTTTTTCCTCTTTACTTAAAAATAGATAACCTATTGCATCATCTAAATAGAAGATATCTTGAAATTCTTCTGGAAAATCTCCTCCATATATCTGCATGCAAAATTGATAGGAGGCAAGTTCTAACTTTTCTTCTTGTAAAAATACAGGATTTGCACCAAAAAGAGAGCCATAATTATCATCAAATTCATTCATTTCTTTATCAATTACTATTTCTCTTGCTGAAATCAAAAAATCCGCATCATTTCTTGGAGAAGCAACAGAATGTAAAATTACTTTTGTATATCCGTTTTTTATATTCTGAAGTTCTTCTATATCACCGTTATAAACGATCGAGTCCAAAAAATAATCTTCTCTATTATAAGTAGTAAATACAGAAATAACCTGATCCTTCGGATAATTAAATTGAAGAGTTGAATTTAAAAAATTTGTAGGTATATTAAAAATAAAAACCATTTTTTCTCCATTAGGATTAGTAGGCCACTCTACATCAGGAGGTAAAAAACTTTTTCCTCCAATACGCAAAATATTCAATTCATTATCTACCTTTTCAAATCTTACTAAGTTTGACATTGCATTTATTCTCCTTTCATTATCCTAGACACTTTAATTTAGTCTGTCTTTTATAGAATTTTTCAGCTTCTTTCCGAAGCTTTCTTGCTTGACTAGCTGGATATCCTGCTTTTCTCAATCCCCCTTCAAAGCTTGGGAGACCAAGTCTTGAAAAACAGCCAGCAAAAGAGAAAAAACATGAATATCAGGATAACACGGATCGAATAGAGGTGGAAAGAGCCTTCAGCTTAAGCAAGCGCTGCTATGGAATGGGCTTGATCAGAACCAAACTTTATGACACAACCCTAACTTCAATCGCGTTATCCGTATTTGTGACGAATCTGTTCAAGATACAGTCACGGATACTGTTTACATTTTTATGGCTGCTGGAACTATTAACACATCAATCTGCTGATTTTGAGCTGGAAGCGGTTTAATCAGCAGACACTATTTAGTGAATCCCCCCATACTTTTAAATCTTCGTTCAATAATTGTTTTCCCGAAACACCATTATACTCGCTCAGTAATGTTCCATCGGTCCTCCATGCATACCAGAAACTATTGAAATATCTCTAGAAGATTGATTTACAATTTCCGCAAATTGACTTTGTCTTATATTCCCTGTCGAAACATATACACTTTGATTACCACCAACTTCTACCTTATAAAATGTAGGTTCATTATAAAATCTTGCATCCTCTATAGCTGCCAAATTTTCAATGTCATAAAAATCAGATATGCAAGAAACCTCATTTCCGTTCATATCAAATGAATACTGACCACGATATGCCGTTTTTTTACCAGTCCTTAGTTCATCTATGCCTTTAAATACAAAGTGTATTGCCACACCAGTAAGAAAATCTGCCCCCATCTGTTTCCAGTCAAACGCATGTATTTCTTTTTTCTCCTTAGTTTCCTATGATGAAATAATATCAATATATTCTTTATACTCTATAGGAATCGGTCTATTAAAAACTAAATCTTTCATAGGATCCACATTTTTACCAAATTTATAACAAAGATATAATCGTTCATTAAATTCTGCATAAATTCGAACATTAGTTAATTCATATTTATCTATTGTCTCATTATCTGTAAACGGAATTTCAGGCATGATATAAATACAATTTCCTATATCTCCTTCTATTAACGCTCCTCCACCATCTCCGAGAAACATTATCTCCCGTTCATCTGCCGTACCTTCCCATAGAGTTATCTTTCTAGCGCGTATACCCAACATATGGATCTGATATACAGGCGGCTTATACTCCTTAAGCGGCTCCACTTTTTGCTTATAAATATTGCTGCATGAGATAAATTGTTTTGTAACGTAGGTACAGAATAAAATAGGCGCTTTATTTAAATCAATATTTTCCCAATTATTATCTGTATTAAATAAATTAAATACTAATAGCTGAGCTCTATTTATCATTTGTGCCAACACATAAACATTTTCTTTTCTATTTTCATCTCTACGTCTGGTTTCTATGCTAATTACCTGATTAGCCCGCCAAATTACCCTTTTCATCATTTAAATTCCTTTCCTTCTAAGTCAGCAACCACCAGTTCAACTGATGTTTTGCTTTTAGCCCTCTAAAGGGCTAATGTTACTGCTCTCCACAAAGAGCAGTGCCACAAGCATTATTACTGATCCGCTTATAAAGCGGTACTTCTTGAATCTTCTTTTCTTGATTCCTCTGCTTGCTCTTTAATATATTTTTGTACTGCTTCGTCGGTGATATTACCAATTGTTTCTACATAAATATCACCTTGCCCCAAACGCCATACCCCACTTACTCTGTTTTTACCTGCACTTGTCATAAATCATTAACGTACTTTTACCCTTCAAGTATCCCTTAAAATTAGATATACTGAGTTTTGGCGGAAGCACTACAATTTGATGCACATAATCCACAAATACTGCATTTGTAATAATATCCACATCTTTATATTTACACAATGTACTAAGAATCTCCCTTACATCTTCCCTCAATTTCCCATACAATACTTTGGAATAAAAACTATATGATACTGGCATTTCCATCGAGTGTGATGAACTTCTGTTGTCCATTTGAACCTCCTATGCTACAATGAAATTTGGCTTGCGACACCAATTTCATTGTAGCATAGGAAAATTTTTATTGATATCCTCACCGTTTCCAACCACTCTAATCTCCTCAGCATAGCTAGGAGATTAGACATTTCATTTACAATAAACTACTTTATTATTTTGTTTTTCCAGATATTCATCTGCCTGTTTAAAATAAATATCTTTGTTAGGATTATTTACTCCTACTGGATTTTGTTTATTAGCAACTTTTGTTCCTTCAAGTTAATACAGGATTTCTCTAAGCGGCTGCCCGCTCCGTAAATACGATCACTGCAATCTTTTGTTTCATACAGATTTCCTACAATATCTACACTTCTAAAAATTGTCTCAAAACCAGATTCTTTTGCACTTACTAAGTTACTAAACTGATCATAAGAATACACTGTTGTTCCTTTTGTCAGTCCATTCGTAACCTCCTTTAACTGATAATTCACATCCCATTCATATCTGTGCCTGCGCAATGTATCCGACCAGCCGACAACATTTCCAAAAATTCCCTGATGAGCAGCGTCTGCCTTACTTCGCTGATTACTTACTTCGTGAAAAATCGGTCTGCCAGCTTTATCATAATCCCATGCACTACAGATATTATTAGAGAACAGACGCTGAGTCTCCTGCCCCAAAGCATTATATTCCATCCTGGACACCCACGGCTTTTCTTTATCCAAATATGCCGCCACTTGTGTCGCCTGTCCCATTTCATTCCGACTGGTAAGTATATTTGCTCCAAAACTGCTTACTGTCTGAATACAGTTTCCCAATTCATCATACTGATTAGATATCCAGTGCCTGCCCTGCCACTCTTTCGTAATCCTGCCCAACGAATCTCGTTCAAACTTTACCTTGCCATATTGGTTTTCCACCTCTATTAGAGCGCCATTCTTATTATAAGTAAAGTTCTCATAAGTTTTGTCATAATAATCAGTTCTTATCACACGTCCCAGTTTATCATAACAATACCTTGTATATCTGCCTCTCGGACGATTAATTTTTGTAACAAGACCAGAATAATCTCGTTCATATGTGCGGGTTAAAATCAAAAAAATTTACACGCTTTATTTTACCCTTTTGGGTTTCCTAAAAACACTCCGTCCAATACTTATATTTTTCACTTCTACAATTTATCTTCTGTAAATACTCCTTTTTTCTCTTTTCAAAAGTTCCTGTAGCAAAGCTCTTTTCCATTTCACTTGAAAAAAGGTTCATTAACTCCTTTCCTAAACTATTATATAAAATTGGTGTTATATCCTTAAATACCTCCTCAATCTCTTGTCTTGTCACATGCCTTTCATAATATTGAACAATGTCCTGATTCCAAAAAAACGCGTCAGAAAACTGTGCATCAAAATCCCATATTTCACTCGTCCAAAATGGCCTTTCTTCATTTATTGCAAGCAAATTATCGCTTTCCTTAAAAAGCAAAACTGAAATATACTTAAAGAATGAATATTTTATCGCTAAAGATCCTCCATAAATTTTATCAAATAACTTTACAATATTATTTCTATCAAATGCAATTGTTGTGTTAAACAAAGAAATGTCACCGAGTATTGTTTTATTTCCCATTTCCATCCGTTTCACTGTCTGTTCAACATAATATTCCATTACATATGGATATTTTTCTCCTACAGAATTTTTAAAATTTTGTTGATTAAAAAAAATCATAGAATTAAACTGACTATAAATATCTTCTGCCATTTTATTCTGATGCATGATTGCCTCTTCAATTATTCTTAAATAAAATGGCAATAAATATTCCATTAATTCCGGCTGAATATCTGATGAAAATCTACAATCATCCGCAAAATTTTGTAGGATTAAGTATTTTTCCGTAAATACCCCATCTATTTTTTCATTTGTAATAAAGCTTTTCAACACATCTTTATCTGTTTCATAAAGATTCATTTTTACCTCTGGCTTCTTAACTTTTATTGACATATTTTCGACACCTTTGCATCTGTCGATTTTGGAGGTTGCATTTCTGATACTTTATTAATATTGGGATACTTATTATTAACAGCATCTGACATTCCCCTACTTCTTGCCTCATTTAACGCTTTTCTCAAATTATCAAGTTCTGCTCGTATCTGTTCATCATGTGTATACCATCCTTTACTTGGCGGTCTCATTTTTCCCAGTATTTGTTCTCTTATTCGATGCACAACTCCATGCGTTCCACCATTATTATATAACCTTTTATCCCTATACGCTAATTCCCATATTTTTTCTAGAAGTTCCTCTTTTGTGAATTTTTCAAAATTGATTTTTAGTCCAAATGGATCAAGCCACCAATTTGTATCACAAACATATCCATACAGAGTTGGATTACCACCTGCCAATCCAATCGGATCCTGCTGCGTATAACATCCTTCCTCTGGCGAATAATACCGGAAACGATTATAATATAATCCTATTTCTTCATCCTCATACTGCCCCTGGAAACGAAATAGAATAAAATTCTTTTCACCTAATGTTTCCTCCGTTTTTACACGCCCATAGATATCCAGATTTCTTTCCCAAACTTTCTTTCCCTCTTCATCATAGGCTTCCACTGGAGTTCCCAGATAGTCACTTACTAAAACTTCCCACATCAATACAGTGTGTTGAACCTTGACAATTCAATATTTCAGCCAATAAAAAAGGCATAAACCTGTTCCGTTTGGTATAATGGAGTTGTCAAGAAACCATTTTAACAAAGGAGATTTATTCCATGTCCAGTATACCACAAAAACATTTAGATGAAAAAGCCTTCGTTGACTGTGTTCAGAGATTTTTTTCTAAACACCAGGTCGGCAGGCTTCTTGCCAGATGTAATGGGATGAAAGAAAAAGGTGTTTCTCCTGTTTCTCTGCTTCGTTACAAACTTAGCAACATTTTTGTCGGAAGAAGTTTGTATATGCAGCAACGGACTGGCTCTTTTAAGGAAGAGTTTTCCAGGAACACGTTCTACCGTTTCCTTAATTCTGCAAAAACAAACTGGCTCCGTTTTACTTCCCTTCTTGCTGCTGATATCGTAAATCGTGACATCAAAGGCCTGACGAATGATAGCAGGAAAAATGTTTTCATCATTGATGATAGCCTGTTCAACCGCACCAGCTGCAGGAAAACAGAACTGGGATCAAAAGTTTTTGACCACACGGATATGCATTTCAAAAAAGGATTCCGAATGCTTACTTTAAGCTGGAGTGATGGAAATACATTGATTCCTGTAAACAGCTGTTTGCTGGCATCTGCGAAAGATACAAATATCATTGGTCCGGTAAAGAACTTTGATAACAGAACTCTTGCAGGAAAAAGACGCAAGCTTGCCCGGACAAAAGCACCAGAGGCAATGCTGACCCTGTTGGACACTGCCCTCAGTGCAGGACTGAAAGCGGATTATGTTCTGTTTGATTCCTGGTTTTCCAACCCGGCACAGATCACAGCCATCCATTCAAAAGGTATGGACGTGATTGCCATGATCAAGAAAAGCAGTCGGATCAAATATGCGTACTGTGGTGAGCAGCTAAATATCAAAGAAATCTATTCCCGAAACAAAAAACGCCGTGGAAACTCAAAATATCTGCTTTCCGTTGATGTTATGGCAGGAAAAGAGAATCCGATTCCTGCGAAGATCGTTTGTGTAAGGAACAAAGCGAATCACAAGGACTGGCTTGCTTTTATCTGTACAGATACGACTCTTTCCGAAGAAGAGATCATCCGTATTTATGGAAAAAGCTGGCAGATCGAGGTTTTCTTCAAAACCTGTAAATCCATGCTGAACCTGATTGGAGAATGCCACAGCTTATCTTATGATGCACTGACAGCCCATGTGGCCATTGTGTTTACCAGATATATGTTACTTGCAATGGAGCAACGTCAAAATGAAGATCAGAGAACGCTTAGGAAGTTGTTCTTCCTTCTTGTCGATGAAATGGCAGATATTACTTTCAACAGATCACTTGGTATTCTGATGGCTGCCTTAATGGCAAGCCTTCAGGAAATCTTAAAGCTCAGTGACGAACAACTGACTGCTTTTACTGCTGATTTTGAAGCAAGATTACCAGAATATCTGCGCAATGCACTCCACCCAGAGATTGCAATGGCATAAATTACTATTTTGTTAGCTGAAATATTGAATTTTCAAGGTACGAACCCCATTTTAGGTATGGGAAGTCTTAGTATCTAATTTATAAGGTGTTACATATTAGTCACATTGAAATTGTAAATGTCCTCTCTTGGATTTTTAAATCCGCTAAACTCATCAACTTTTACAAGAGAAAATAAAAATCCTGAATTTGGATTAGGAAATCCTTTTTTTTCCTTTCTCAAAAAACCTTTTACTGATAATAAGTATTTTCCGGCAGGAACATCATATTTAAAATCTGAATATTGTATGTCACCATCCCCCGTCTTAAACGATATTGCTTCCCCACAAAATTCACCTTCATTGAATGTATAGAAGGAACCTATATCTGAAATCCAAAGTCCACCTTCTATTTTTAAATTAAATCCTTCAATCTCAAACTTTTGTTCCCACTCATCATTAAATGTATTATCATATCCTTCCAGTTTAATAAGATGTTGTCCCGAATTTATTTTCGAAATAGGAAACCAAATCCCTTCTTTTTGCATAGCTAAATATAATTTTTTATCCTTTTGAAATTTATGTAATAATTTTTTTGATCTAATTTTTTCTTTTTTCAAAAAATCTTGTAGAACTTCCATTGAAAATAAACAAATACCATAACTATATGTACTTAAAATCCTATCCATAGCACTTCTCCTTTTATATTAATAATTTACTTTTACAGAAGCTTTTTGTGCTTTTTGTGCTTCCTGTAATTCTCTTATTTTCCTCAATGCTTCCTGTGGTGTCAAGTCGTTATAAATCTTAGAATTCTTGCTAAATGGAACCTTTAGATACCCCTTAACATCAATACTCTCATAAGCTTTGTCTCCTAGCTCCCAAAAATCTTCCAGTGTTCCCATAAATTTGCTTCCGTGGAAAGGTACTCCTTGCTCAATAAGAAGACGATGAAGTTTTTGATGAAGCGCCCCCGATCCAGCTGTCTCATATGGATACCATGAATATGCCGTCAGTTTAGCCCACTCCTCAATTCCTAATTTTTTCGCAACAGACCTTGGGAAAAGGTGATGCCCTAATCCAGTCTCTAAAAGATCTTTCCAATCCAATCCAAACGGATCAAGTTCCCACATTGTATTAAAAACATACCCATACAATGTTGGATTTCCACCTGCCAGCCCTATCGGATTCTGTTGCGTATACTGACCAAGACTTGGATCATAGTAGCGGAAACGATTATAATACAGACCGATTTTCTTTCTTATCCTCATACTGCCCTTGGAAACGAGATGGAATAAAATTCTTTTTCACCTGTTTTTGCACCCCCCATAGAATATCTAGAACCAAAATACAATTACATAAATAATTTTTACTTTAGTCCAATAAGAACCTAACCTTTTACATGTCTCTCATGGAAAGTAATCCAACTATCCTTGCTTTTTAATGAATTAAATAAAGCTGTTTTCTGTAATGCTACATATATTGCCACTGCTCTCGCTTGACAATTAATTGACTTTTGTGGATTAAATTCTATGTCTGTAAACCACTGATATTCAGATATATTCAAGTCATAGCCAAAATTTTTTATTAAAGCAGAAATATATATATAATCATAAAATGCTGTTTTGGGCTCTAACGTCCATATTTCATCATTTCTCACAAATCCCACCAACTTTCCAGAATTACAGTGTCGTTCATCTCTCTTTGCCTGTTTCGGGGACACGTTTAACAAATCTAAATATGGTCCCCCATTCTCATATTGCTTTGCTGCTTGAAAAACATTTTCCAAAAAAATACCATCTAATTCTAAAGAAAATGCTCCTATCTCTTTTCCAACCCGTACCTCACTCTTGCTTGACACTTCCAATGCCTTTTCATGTTTCATTTCATAGATAGACTGATGTAACGCTCTAATATTTTTTTGTTTTTGTGTTATCGAAAATCCTCCACTCCACATAAAATCAAAATTTTCACATATAACAACATCATCTTGAACACTCCATGCAGGGCGTTTTGCCATATTGATAACCTCCTTTTTTCATAAATAATCTCTCGGTATCTCCAAGCCACTAAACATAAGGCTTTCAGATTCCATTTTTATTAAAATCCCCCATTTTTTATCAAAAAACACTTGATAAACAGCCTCAAAAATGCGGCGCATTGCGCCTGTTTAATCAGAAAGCATATTTGTTCTAGCACAGCCGGTAAATTTTTGATTGAAGGCGATTTTTATTGTCAGATAATTACATCTGTCATTTTAACTATCAAAACTTTCTTTTTGAAAATCTCTGTAAATATTATCCTGATCCAGATGCCATTTCCAGCGACACCTAAGACCTCATTGACCGTTTTAGGAACTTGGATTTTTCATACACAGATGAACTGATACTGAATAAATATTCCAAGTATGGTCCTGCCCTAAGAACTCCTTCCTGTATGCAGCATTCTTATCTTCTTTCCATTGATTTTAAAATTACATCTTTGACTGACTGGATTGTACAGCTTAAAATCTATCCGTTATCCCTGTCTGCAAAACTGGAAGAAAAATGAATCATGATGGTGTTGAAATTTCGAAAACAAGAATCAAGTTATGATGACCGTTGGCAAGCTACAAATATGGTTGTTCCTGTGAATCCCCATGTTCTGATTCAAAGTACGAAAGAACCGTCCATCTGGCTATGAAAGCCAATCCACGTCTTATAAATATACCGCCGCGTGGCAACGTAAAAGAAAAAAATACAATGCAAGAACTTCTGCTGAACGCTCGAATAAGCGTGAGAAAATAGACTTCAAATTAGAAAGCGGCAGACACCGCTCTACTAAGATGTGGTACTGCCGCCTCTATCACATCCTGATGTTACAGCATCTGGATGCATGGAATCTGCCATTTGAATTCCCCTCAGAAAGTTGGTTTTGAATGTAGCATAATCCTATAGATATCATACCTTATTTTTCGGTATTACAACAGTACTATGTCTATTTCTTGTACTCTTATTTTCAATTTCGGATAATATTTACTTGTCAAACTTCAATGCCAGAGTTTCGCTGGCATAATCAATCAGAATTCGGAGACATCATATAATGTATTTTTTATCAGTTTTACTTTTTTAAAATAGTTTCTACATTCACTCAAGTCCAACTATAAGATTAGCTATTTTATTCATCAAAAAGCTCTAATGCTTGTTCCTGTAATTTCATTCCAATATCCTCAAGCTCTCTCAGCTCTTTTTCACTAAAACCACTATTAAAGCAAAACGCACCAAAAATATCGACCATTGCCATCGCTAATTTTTTAGGTACTAATGACTTTCCTTTGTAATACTCTATTGCAAAGGAAAGTGCTTCTTGCACTTGTCCTAGCATTTCCCTGTCCAATTCTCGAAATGCTCTTAATTTCACTGGAACAGATTCCTCACTTACCAATCCAGTATATATAGTCTCTATAGCCTGCTCTATATCCATAAAAATACTCCTTTAGAAATCTCTATAATCACACTCTTCAATAACTTCAACCATAATCAAATTTCCACATACTCTTCTTTTTTACTTTGTAAACTTCTCTAATATTTCATACTAAAAATACATTCAGTAATATATTTTCAGTTAACCTGGACACGTTATTGTCAACTTATTTGCAGGTACTCTTCCTTCAACTAATACCTCTTTAGACGAAACAGCATTTGAATATGGTCTTCCTCTCTTCAATCCCGTCTCTTCATCCTCATACTGTCCCTGAAAACGGAATGGAATTAAATTCTTTTCACCTAATGCTTCCTCCGTTTTTACACGCCCATAGATATCCAGATTTCTTTCCCTCTTCATCATAGGCTTCCACTGGAGTTCCCAGATAGTCACTTATAATACTGTAATTCCCATCCTTGGTGATTTTTCCTCTGGGAATAAAGTCATCCTGAAATACCCATGTAATCAGATTATCCGGTATATTTTCTCCCTGCCCTGCTTCTTTTTTTGCTTTTTCCTCCTCTCGTTTTTCCAGCTTCAAAATATAATCCGCTTTGAAAGCATTTCTTTGCTCACCTCTATTTGTTCACCATCTAATGAATCTAACAAAAAATTATATAGCCAATCATTTATGTTTGATTATTTTCCATTAAGTCAAAAAATGCTTTAATAGAATCACATACCCAAACTGGATTCTCCACATCATCACAATATATCATATATACATTTTCATCTCTTACATCCCAATAAAAATAATCACCACCTTCATTTCTTGCCAATGGATATAGATGCTTATCTATAATTCCATCTTCTCTGTCATTTTTTACTATTTTTTCAAAACTACAGTTTCCATATTTTAATTCAACAATCTTTGCTACCCCAAATTCTTCTTCATCAACTGTAAAAATACATAATCTAATCTTATCACCATTATGTTGTAAATAATATTCTTTAAGCATTGTCGGAAAATTAATATTATACTTATTCTCAATTTCCAATACCTCACAACTTGAAATATGGGTGTTTTCACTTTTTTCTTTTACAAATCCGTACATCTATCTCCTTTTCTTGTTATATGTCGGTCCGTTAACACTATCATACTGTGCACAACCTCCCGAATGTGGTTTCGATGCATTATGTGCTTCATCCATTACTAATTCCATTGTAATTGTATTTTTTTCAACATTATAATCATCCAAATGATGCCACACATAACCATCTGGTGTTTCTAATAATCCCATTGCTTGATTTGACATTTGCTCTACAACTTTCCGCCAGCATTTTCCACTACCGGCATGCGGTACTCCGTACCGTTCTTTAACATTCCATAAATGATACTGATTAATTGGCCTACAGTCGTCTGTTTCCCTGCTTGGTAGCTACATCCTTCCCCTTACCACTGGAGGATAAATGAAGTGGTGCAATCCCGGCGAACTGTGCCAGTTTATTAGCATTAGCGAAACGTTTGATATCACCGATTTCAGCAAGAATCTTCACTGCTGTGATGACATTTACACCGGGAATGGTTGTAAGTGTGCAGCCAAGCATCTTATACATCTGTTCCAGCATCTTGTCTACCTCTGTCAGTTGGCTGTCATAGTGCTGTAAATCACTGACTATGCTAAGAGTCACCATATCCCTTGCATCTTGATAAGCATTGTTTTTCACCTTATCACTGGCTACCGCATCCAAGATTTTCTCGCAGGTCTTGGTGGAGCATTTATTGTGGCTGACAGGAACAAGTTCCGCTCGCAAATCTTCCACAGACTTACCTTTTAGATACTTTTTGGATGGGTAATGCTCCCAGAAATACAGTGCAGTAGGTCTGCTGATGTCATTAAAAAATGACTTGTAAGACGGATATGCAATACACAGCTGCTCGTGCAACTGATTAACCAGTCTGGTTCTCTGCTTCATGATGTTATCCCTGCGATGCACCAGCTGACCAAGTGACCAGTATGCATCATTAGGGCAGGCATCCGGAAGTTTATCAAGCATATTTAGAGTTGCAAGTGCAATAGCTTCTGCATCGTCGCTATCGCTCTTGCGATACATGGCACCACGGTGCTTTGCCTGACGATGAGAAATAGCAGTATTTACGTCCTTAACCAGATACCCCTTGTCAATAAGGTTTTCGGTAATGGGCGTCCTTATGTGGAGACATAATTAAATAAATTTTGATAATTTGTTATTCTCGAAACAATTTCCCCATCCACTACACTCATTAAACGAATATTTCTCAAAAGGCTTAATATCAACTAAATCAACATTATTTTTTTTCATAATATCAACTGCTTGCTCTATTTTTTTTAATGTATTGATACTATAATCACATAATTTAGAATATAGTTCACATGTTCCACATTCGAATATTATTTTTAAAAACAAATGTATTTCTTGATTAGAGTTGCTATACAATCTATGCAGATATTTGAATTCTTCTTCTGTAATATATTCCGCATCCTCCATAGTATCTTCTAATATACTATTAGGCATATATTCCGCAAGTTCGTACATCCAATCATCAATGTATTGAATCTTCGTATATGACCATAATTTTTCTAACAGCCACCTCCATTCTTCTTTATTGCAGTTATAATGCAACAATACGTTTTCAAATGAGCTTATTAAATATGCCATTCTGCCTCTAATTGATATATTTTTTAATTCTTCCATTTACCTCTTCCTTCCAATTAATGAGAAAACACATCTGCAACTCTATCACCAAATATATATATACAATTTTCGCACACCGGTTTTGATACATTGTTTTTAGTATTAATAGTATACAAATATAAATCAGAAGCATTTGCTCCCGAATTCAATGCTTGATTTACAGCATCCACTTCAGCACAATTACCTAATCGATATTGATTCAAAGAACTTTCTGGCAACCATGATTCTAGCGATAAATTAAGCGTATCTCCACTCAACTGTACACCTCTGTTCATTCCATAATAATAATTACCAGTTCTTGCATCTGTTGTTGCGATGGTATAGTTGTTCTACCACTCTCTCCAGCACCACTTTCCCCCACACTTGTTTCTTCCTTGCATGGGGTCTGACGTTTATCCTTGTACCCACTCGGATCATAATAAACCACCGGATTATTCTTACAGTACGCATACAGATTCAATCCGTCCCCGCGGTACACATCCTCCTGCACAAACCTTCCAATCACTGGGTTATAAAACCTTGCCCGCAGATAATACTGCCCGCTGGTCTGGTCATACTGCTGTCCCGTGTAGAGGATTCTGTTGGGGAGTTCTTCCCTGCTGTTTTGGAGCACGCCAAACGCATCGTACTCGTACCGGTTTTCTATCTCACAGCTGCCTCCCGTGATATAGGCAGTGCTGTTCTGCTCATCCAGATGATAGTAGTGGTAACCGCTCTTTTCCCGGTTCCAGCCTGCTGACACGCCGTAGCCTAGAATGTATCGGCTCACAACATTTCCCAATGGATTGCTTTCCGCAAGAAGTTCTCCATTGTAATATAGGAATTCCTTGCCTACCCCGTTTTCCACCATTCCGGCACGCAGGTACTCTGCATCATATAGAAAATATCACAAAATTAGTACATTTTAATTTGTTTCATTTTCTACCTCACCACAGTTGGCTCTTAATACTTACTATTCAATTTGAATCTGGATAACTTTAAAATAGAGACATATTAAATATTCTTGCTACTTCACTTTGTAATTTGAACAAAATAACAAGGCTTCATCCAGAGCACTAATCACATCATCTTTTTGCGTAGTATCATCATCATGAAAACTATATATTGGTGTTATCTCTTCTAAATCTGATACCTCAATATCCATTGCCTCAAAATACACGAACTGATAAGGAACATACTGTGAATTAGTCACTGAAAGCTGTGCCATACAATTTTGAAAATCAAAATCAATAATTAATGCATCATCATTGTTTTTTGATAGCATAATTTCGTCTCGCTTCAGAAGATTTAATGACACCTTTTCATACCATTCTAAAACTGATGCTTTTATAATCTCATAATTATAATCACTCATATTACTTACTCCCTTCGATTGATATGTTAGTAACATTTGGCATCTCTGTAATTCTAGGCAAACCTTTCTTGGCATTTAACCTATCAAGCAAAGATCCCGGTCCATTTATAATCCCCCAGCCATCTGTTCCTCCTTTCGAAATAGTATTGCTAGGAACATCGAATTCAACATATACAGAACCTTTAGGTGCTTGTTTTCCAAATGCATTAATATCTGCTGGATTAGCAACATGAACTTTATTGTCTCCAGACATCTGAACTTTTCCTGATGCAACCATCTTGTCGTATTCGTCTTGTGACATCCATCTTCCTACTCTTGTTGTATCAGTACCACTCTTGACAAAGACTCTTTACTCTTATAATTATCCAAGCCGATGCTCCTA
>ERZ780168.2423-NODE-2423-length-16606-cov-5.692526_pt1 | contig 16606 bp, 16 predicted proteins | sample MGYA00510981_ERZ780168 | MGnify/ENA primary metagenome ERZ780168 (study PRJEB29588, sample SAMEA2158769) | human gut metagenome | biome: human gut; feature: human-associated habitat; material: faeces | place: Denmark | collected 2008/2010 ...
TTACATGCTTTGCAACACAATTAAGGGGATATGTACATTTTGACACACCCCCTTCGCTATTTATGTCACCAAAAGATTATTTATAGGGTAATTCCCGTGATCTGCCGGATCATTTCAAGATCGATCCCCATAGCTTTCATCTTCTTGGCGTTTTCTAGGTTCGCTTCAGCCTCGCCTTCTGCCAGTCCTTTCGCCTTACCTTTCTCCTTATTTTCCGCTCTACTTTCCGCTAGTCCTTCCATGTATCCTTCAAGCTTCGCCGAATCCAACACGTCATTTTGTATCATGACCGCATTCAAGTGTTCGTCGTAAGCGTATCTATCCTCGGGGGTCATGGAGTAGTATCTCAATTTTTCTCGAGCCTCGCCTAATCCCGGAGTCATGGTGTCAGGACGAATTGTTCCTCTTTTAAGGTAGTCCATCCATTCCTCTAGGGGAGTGACGGCTATCTTATCGAACTTATTGATCCGTATGAGTATATATTCGGGGAAAATCTCGGGGGATAGCTTGGAGACAATTACGCTCCTCTCTTTCGTGTTGACTACCAATTGATCCTTGGTATGTACACCGATGAAATGATTCTGCCCGTGATAAAGGTAGTCCTCGCCCAGTGATATGTACTCGGTTATGGTTTTCGCCACGCCATAGAGTACCTGTTCGAGATAATATAGCTTGCGAATATTTTGTATTTTCACGATGATGATCTCGCCCTTGTCGTTAAGCACCTTGGCGTACACCCTGTTGAACTTGTCATCCTCAGACAGTTGATTACCCTCGCTCTCCAGTAGCTCCACGATGGTAATTTTCTCTCCAAGAAAAACCGTGAGAAAACCCTCCAGCACACCGAAGTTGGCTTTTCGCCGGAGCAGTCTCTTGATCGCCCAATCGAAACGTATGTATCGGTCTTTTAATTCTTTCATACGTTGATCCTCCTTTTTTTTATCCATAGTTGATAGGTTTTAAGTTACGGCCCAATAGCGGGCGGTGCCATAAAGATATGTAATTTCGGGCGAAAGACAAAAGACTGATATCTGATACTGTGATTTTTATTATTTACCCATATTACAATTACCTATTCAAGGTGACAACTGCCGCTAATATCTTAGCCGCAGGTTCCGTCTCTTTGACGAAGGTTGAAGACGAAGCTACGACGGTCGCCTCAGATACAGGGATCAGACACGCACCCTCTTTCATTATTTATAGCGACGTATATTGGGTATATCCATATTTTTACTACTTTTGAGGCGATAATAAAACTAAACGACTATGCTATTTAGATTTCTAATCCTATCAGATGAAGCTGATGACTTCAAGCGCGAGATCAAGATTGATTCCGAGTCTACTTTCTTGGATTTGCAAAACGCCATCCTCGACTCTGTAGGTTATACAAAGGATCAAATGACCTCTTTCTTCATATGTGACGATGACTGGAGTAAAAAGACAGAGATCACATTAGTGGAGATGGATACCTCTTCCGAGGAAGACAGCTATGTCATGGCCGATACTCAACTGGAAGAATTGTTGGAAGACGAGCACCAAAAACTACTTTTCGTTTTCGATTATATGACCGAACGTGCCTTCTTCATGGAACTTCGTGAGATCGTTCCGGGAAAAGACTTGGATGCTCCTATTTGCAGCAAATCGGTAGGTACGCCTCCCGCCCAAATAGTTTCTTTCGATGAGTTCGAGGCTAAGAACGGTAGCACGGACGTAGGAGAAGATTTTTACGGTGACTCCGAATACGATATGGACGAATTAGACAAAAGCGGCTTCGACGGTTTAGGCGAAGGTCCGATGGATAATCCTTACGACGACGAGCGCTTTTGATGAATTCCCTCGTTATATTACTTGGGCCGACAGGAGTCGGAAAGACCGAGTTAAGCCTCCAAGTGGCGGAACGTTTCGGCTCTCCGATTATCTCTTCCGACTCCCGTCAGCTCTATAAAGACCTTCCGATCGGCACGGCTGCCCCTACACCGGAACAAATGGCACGTGTCAAGCATTATATGGTAGGTACTCTCTCGCTTACCGATTATTACAGCGCCAGCAACTTCGAGGAAGATGTGGTCTCCCTCCTATCCGAATTACATAAAACGATCCCGACCGTTGTAATGACCGGAGGCTCTATGATGTACATCGATGCCGTATGTAAAGGTATTGACGATATCCCGACGGTTACACCGGAGATCCGGGATGCCCTATACATGCAATTTGAAACCGAGGGACTAGCCCCTATCCTCGCTGAATTAAAAGAAGCAGACCCTGTCCATTATGAAGAAGTGGACCGGAATAATTATAAACGAGTGATCCATGCCGTAGAGATTTGCCGAATGACAGGCAAGCCTTACTCCTCCTTCCGCACGAACATTAAGAAAGAGCGTCCGTTCCGGATCATCAAAGTAGGGCTTAATAGAGATCGCGACGAATTATGCGACCGCATCAACCAACGTGTAGATCAAATGATGAGCGAAGGATTATTGGAAGAGGCTCGCCGGGCTTATCCCTTCCGTCATTTGAATTCCTTGAACACGGTAGGTTATAAAGAATTATTCAATTACTTCAGCGGAGAATGGACATTAGACCTCGCCGTGGAGAAAATCAAACGAAACTCCCGGGTCTACGCCCGGAAGCAAATGACTTGGTTTAAACGGGACCCAGAAATAACATGGTTCCATCCGGATGAGACCGAAGCTATATTTACACATCTGAGCCAACAGATCATATAGCGTTTTAACAATGCCCATTATAAAGTGCTTACAATGGGCATTATAAACATGCTTGAATAGGCATTGTAAGCATCTTACAATAGGCATCAAGGTTTTCCGCTGATTATCAAAGCCAAACGCAACGACTTTATTTCTTGAAAACCAGATAAACCGCCGCTACCAAGAATACGAAAGCAAGCGCATGGTTCCATTTAAACGACTCCCCCTTAAAAGCGATGGTACTGAAGGCCACGAATACCACCAACGTAATCACCTCTTGGATCACTTTCAATTGAATCAAGTTGAACGGCCCCCCGTTATCCCGGAAACCGATGCGATTCGCCGGTACTTGGAAACAATACTCAAAAAAAGCGAGAAACCAACTAAACAGGATTACGCCAAACAAAGGAAGATGCTCGAACCAACTAAACTGTTGCTTCATCTTCAAATGGCCATACCAAGCGCATGTCATAAAAATATTAGACACGATCAACAATAAAATCGTATAAACACTTTGCATATTATCTTATTTTTCGAGGTAAATAATCTTCTTGTATATTCGTCATGCTCCCCCAAAGGCTGTAACGGGCCTCCGGATTGATCGCTTCCAGACTTTTCAGCAGCTCTTTCATATCTGAACGACTGGAACCCGACTCATAAGGACAGTTCTTCAATTGTTTCCGGTACCCTTTCCATGCGGCGACCTGAATCAACTCCCTCTCTTCCACCAGACACATCGGACGGATAATCTCCATATCAAACTTATCCATTTTCAACCGGGGAGGCATTGTCCCGAAAGCCCCTTGGTGGGTCAGGTTCATCAACAGTGTCTCTAGGATATCATCTTGATGATGGCCTAAAGCGATCTTATTGCATTTATGCGCCTTAGCGATCTCAAACAAAGCTTTCCGGCGAGTCCAAGAGCATAAAAAGCAGGGGGATTTGCGAGTGTCCGTAGAAGGATCGAAACTTGTCTCATGGACAATGAAAGGCAAATCATGCTCCTCCGCGCAACTTCTAAGATATTCCCGATCCGAACAATAAGGGATATTCGTCATCAAGATATGCGCTACCACGACCTCAAACCGAGGACAATAGATTTTCGACCTGCGCCCCAGTAAATCCACCAAGGCCAAGGAATCTTTTCCTCCGGACAACCCGACCAAGATCCGGTCGCCATCATTGATCAAACCATAGTCGAAAATCGCTCTCTTTACCTTATCCTCTATCTTGCGAAACAAACGTTCGTCCTCTGTCAATTTTGCCATATACTTCCTTTACGGGCGCAAAATTATATATTTATCTTTTCGATTTGTATGCCTCTACAAAAATATTCTTATCTTTGAAACTGCATAACTATATAATCTAGAATAGACAAAATGAAACGGTTATCCAAAAAGCTGCTTTATACGCTAGGAGTTACACTCATATGCGGAGGAATGCAACTACATGCGCAAAGTCTTGATCAGGCAAAAAAATTATATAACGACGGGAAATACGCAGAAGCCAAACCTGTGTTCGAGAAGCTAGTGAAACAAGCGCCAAGCAATGCCTCTTATAATCAATGGTATGGCGTTTGCTGTTTCGAGACCGGAGATTTAGCAGGAGCGGAGAAACATCTTAAGGTTGCCGTAAAGCGTAGGGTACAAGACGCTTATCGATACCTTGGAGAAGTATACTACCAGACCTATCGTTTTGACGAAGCCGAGGAGATGTTCGACGAATACATCACCCTCCTAACAAAAAAGAAACAAGATGTGGAGCCTTACCAGATCCGTATGGACTTGGCGAACAAAGCAAGCCGTATGCTTGATAAGGTAGAGAATGTCCAGATTATCGATAGCTTGGTCGTTGATAAAGATGATTTCTTATCAGCCTATACCTTAAGCGAGGAAAGCGGTACGTTGACCACTTACCAAGATTTCTTCCAGACTAACGATCCGGGCAACTCATCGGTATACATGAACCAGAAGGGGGATAAGATTTATTACGCCCACTCGACAGACGGTAACCACAATTGTCTTTTTACCCAATCCAAGCTCATGGATCAATGGGGAGACGAGAAACAGTTACCGATGAATATCAATAGTGACGCCGACGATGGGTATCCATTCGTGCTATCCGATGGCGTAACGATTTATTACGCGTCCAAAGGGAACGGCTCTCTGGGCGGATATGATTTATTCGTCACTCGTTACAACATCAATTCCGATACTTATCTTACACCGGAGCAATTGGGCATGCCCTATAACTCCCCGTTTAACGATTATATGATGGTGATCGACGAAGCCAAGCAATTGGGATGGTTCGTTTCCGATCGTTATCAACCGGAAGGAAAAGTCTGCGTATACTTATTCATCCCGAATGACAACCGCGAGCGAGTAGATAGCGAGGATGTCGAACTAAAACGTGCCCGAGCCTCTATTGCCTCGATCAAGGATTCATGGAAACCCGGATCGAATTACGAAGAGCTTATTCATTTAGCCCATACCGAGATTCCTTATGGACGTATAGAAATAAAGAAAGATTTCACGTTCCCGATCCATGATGATATCGTTTATTACACCTTAGACGATATCCAAAGTCCGGAAGCGAAGAACTACTACGAGAAAGTAGTTTCCATCCATAGACAGATCAAGGAGCTAAATGAGAAACTAGAGAGTTTACGAGCCAGCTACATCAAAGGGAATAAGGCGAAGCGAGAACAACTGAAGCCTACGATTCTTGATGCGGAAGAAAAGTTAAACAACCTGCTCGCTCAACCGGACGAATGGGAGAAAAAGGCACGTAACGCAGAGATCGTATACCTAAGAAACAACCATAAATAAGAAGAACTATGCTACTGGACATAGCCATCATCGTCTTCCTCATGGTAGCGGCCATCCTACTGATACTGGCGGAGATATTCCTTCTTCCGGGAATAACACTCGCAGGTATAGGCGGGGCTATTTTCTCTATCGGCGGAGTCGTTTTCGCTTATACGGTAGGTATATGGGTAGGACATCTGACTTTATCCTTATCAATCATTACATTCGGAGTAATCTTCGCTTGGTTATTGCGTTCCCGGTCTTTCAACAAGATCGCTTTAAAGACTGATATCGATTCCAAGCTGACATCCAGCAGGGATCTCGGAATAGAACCCGGAGACGAGGGGATCACGCTCTCACGCTTAGCCCCTATCGGCAAGGCCCGGATTAAAGGTATTAACGTGGAAGCGAAATCTCAAGACGAATTAATCGATGAGAACACGCCGATCGTAGTGATCAGGGTAGACAGCTACAACGTAATTGTCCGTCCTAAAGAAGAAACAAATATTCACGCTTAATTTTTTATATATGGAAATAACCTTTTTGCCACTTATCCTATTGGGGGCCGCAGTACTTCTGCTGGCAATCTTTTTCTATTATCTGCCGTTCCTCTTATGGATCTCGGCCAAAGTATCAGGAGTCAATATCTCCTTGATCCAGTTATTCTTGATGCGTATCCGAAAGGTTCCTCCCTACATCATCACTCGCGCGATGATCGAAGCGCATAAGGCAGGAATAAAGACGCTTACACGCGACGAGCTGGAAGCGCACTATTTAGCGGGCGGGCATGTCGAGAAAGTTGTGCATGCGCTGGTTTCCGCATCGAAAGCGAATATCGACCTTCCTTTCCAGATGGCTACCGCTATTGACTTGGCCGGACGAGACGTATTCGAGGCTGTACAAATGTCGGTAAATCCGAAAGTGATCGATACCCCTCCGGTAACAGCGGTAGCGAAAGACGGAATCCAGCTGATCGCCAAGGCACGTGTCACCGTTCGTGCGAATATCAAGCAATTAGTGGGTGGTGCCGGAGAAGAGACGATCTTAGCCCGTGTAGGTGAAGGTATCGTATCTTCCATTGGTTCATCCGAAAGCCATAAGACCGTATTGGAAAATCCGGATTCCATCTCGAAATTAGTGCTTCGCAAAGGGCTTGACGCCGGAACAGCTTTCGAAATCCTTTCCATCGATATCGCCGATATCGATATAGGTAAGAACATCGGCGCTTTCTTGCAAATGGATCAAGCTCAAGCGGATAAGAATATCGCTCAGGCGAAAGCCGAGGAACGCCGTGCGATGGCTGTTGCCCTCGAGCAAGAGATGAAGGCGAAAGCACAAGAAGCCCGTGCCAAGGTGATCGAGGCAGAAGCGGAAGTTCCCAAGGCAATGGCAGACGCTTTCCGCACAGGAAACCTAGGCGTAATGGACTATTACAAGATGAAGAACATCGAGGCGGACACTTCTATGCGTGAAGCGATAGCTAAACCGGCCGGTACTCCATCAAAACCATTAAAGGACTAAAATAGTTATATACATGGAACTATCTCCAAGGGCAGGGTCACACCTTGCCCTTTTATGATTAAAAGTAAACTTAATTAGCTGATCGAATATGAGAACAATCCCCGCTTCAGAATTAGCGATCCATTCAGATGGTAGTGTTTTCCACCTGCATTTAAAACCAGAACAACTCGCGGATCGTGTGGTACTTGTTGGTGATCCCGCACGGGTTACAACCGTCGCTTCTTATTTTGAGTCTCAGGAATGTGAGGTTTCCAGCCGGGAGTTTCATACCATCACGGGCCAATACAAGGGAAAACGTATCACGGTTGTATCCCATGGCATCGGTACAGATAATATTGATATCGTATTAAATGAGTTGGACGCTCTCGCTAACATTGACTTCTCAACCCGTACGATCAAGCCAGAATTCAAGCAACTTTCCCTAGTTCGTATCGGGACTTCCGGAGGGTTACAGCCATTTGTCCCGATTGGGACTTATGTGGCTGCGGAGAAATCGATCGGGTTCGATGGAGTCATTTATTTCTACGCAAATAGTAATTCCGTTCGTGACGCAGACTTGGAATCTGAATTAATAAAACAGCTTGATTGGCGGCTTAGCGGCATATGGCCTTATGTCGTATCGGCAGATCCATCGTTGATCGAGCAAATCACCCGTAATGATATTATCCGGGGAACGACTATCGCGGCCAATGGCTTCTACGGGCCGCAAGGGCGCGAGCTCCGATTGCCCTTGACTGATCCGGAATTGAACCGGAAAATAGAGGCTTTCGATTACAACGGGCGAAAGATTACGAATTTCGAGATGGAGAGCTCCTCTTTAGCTGGTCTGGCCGCTCTTATGGGACACCGGGCAATGACCGTATGTTGTATTATCGCCGGACGTGTGGATAATCATATGAATACGGATTATAAAGGTTCTTTGGAGGAACTGATTGAAACTGTATTAGACCGTATATAATAATATCAAGACTATGAAGTGGGATCATTCACTAATCGATACGTTGGAATGGGGGAATCAGATCTCCCATAAGGAAGATAAAATAAAGATAGCGGACCTTATCGCATCTAAAGTCGAAAACGGACAAGTCATAGGTGTTGGCTCCGGTTCTACCTCCTATCTAGCGTTGATTCGCATAGCGGAACGTATCCGGACGGAACGTCTTTCCATCTTGGCGATCCCCACTTCATTAGAAATCCGGATGACTTGCGCCCAGCTAGGCATTCCGGTTACCAGCCTGTTTTCCCACAAGCCGGACTGGACCTTCGATGGGGCTGATGAAGTAGATTCCCACTTTAACTTGATCAAAGGGCGTGGAGGCGCCATGTTCAAGGAAAAGCTATTAATCAGTTCCAGTCCGCAGACCTATATACTGGTCGATCCTTCCAAGAAAGTGGAGAGGCTGGGAGCTAAATTCCCGATCCCGATAGAGATTTTCCCGGAAGCTCTCACCTATGTAGAGGACAGACTCCAGCGTTTGAATCCCGGTGAGATAAAACTTCGTATGGGGCAAGGTAAGGATGGACCGATCATTACCGAGAATGGCAATATGATCCTAGACGTATGGATGGACTATATCCCTGAAAATACAGAATCCACTCTCAAGTCGATTACGGGCGTACTCGAGAGTGGACTCTTTATGAACTATAAGGTAGAAGTATTAGGGCTTACTTCATGAATCCTTGTTGTTTCAATACCTTCAAGAGCACCTCGGAGAAATGTTCACTATTTTTTTTCGTATAGCGTACGTCCGTAAAGACCTGCGCCAATGTCTCCTTATTATTCTCCCTTACAAACTGCTTATTCACCTCTAATGCCTCTTTCTCACTATACAAGGCATCGATAGAAGCCGGAGTAAAGTCCGTATAAGTCTCGTTTTGTACCACAGCCGCCAATGGTAAACGTTCTACTTGAGCGGGTATAGGCTCTGCCGGATAACCCACCGTAACCGTAACGATCGGGACAACCAGACGGGGAAGAGAAAGCACCTCAATGATCTGGTCCGCATTATAAGCCGTCGTACCCAGATAGCAAATGCCTAAGCCTTTTACCTCAGCGGCATTGCAGAAACTCTGGGCGAACAACATCGCATCTATCGTCGAAGCGATAAACGTTTGTAAATTATCGAATCCAGCCTCCGCTTTCCTGCACTCCGCCCATTTCACGAAACGGTTCGCGTCCGCACAAAAAGTAAGTACCACCGGGGCTCCCGTAATCATCGGCTGGTTAAAATGAGCCGGAGCCAGTTTCTCTTTGTTCGCAGGGTCGCGGGTAACCACGACACTATACAATTGCATATTCCCAGTATTCGAGGCACGAGTAGCCACTTCCAATAATTCATTCAGCAAAGACTCCGGGATATCCTGATCCGTATATTTACGGATACTTCTTCTATTCTTCATGCATTCTAACATAGCAATCCTATTTTTAAATTCTCAATAACTAAATCCTAATATCCATGCCGGCATACGGTTAAACACGCTTTTCGGTAACCCGTAGATAGCCGCATAAGCGTCGGGTACGAAGCGGAGACGATCATATCCCCTTAAGGGATCACCTACGGCGAAGATATATTTACCGCCAATCAAGAAATCCCCGTTCTCCATGAATTCCACGTTCGCCACGGAACGCATCTGGCTTAAGAAATAGGTTTCACACATCAATTGCCGATTCTCCTTATCTCCGAAAAAAGAGATCAGCAAGTTGGTATCCCCCATAAAGACTTTCTGCTTGGCCGGAGTGGTTCCCAGTTGGTCTGCCGAGTAATAAATAAGCCTCATATCATGGAAGAAACGCAACAGGCTATCGCTTTGCTGACGAAGCATATTTATCTTACGGGTTACATCAATCGATTTCGGACGTAAAGGAGCCGACTCAGCCACCATCATAAAATATTTTTGAGCTCGTTCCAGATTACTCATCGAAATAGAAACCACCGAAGGCAAATCCCGGCAAATCTCTTTTCTCACTAATTCTTGCAGACGGAAATAATACATATCCGGGTCTTGCCAATAAAAAGGATAACATCCATGTTCCAGATAGTTCCGGTAAATCGGCACAATATTCATCTCCGCATTGATCTCCTTCACCAAATCATGATGGTTCGCTAAGATATCCTCCAACGGAATGGGATCTTTATCCAGAATGCTTTCGTAAGAAAGGAATTCACGGAACGACATCGGATGCATGACATAAAAAGCAGCCTCATGCCTTAACCCGTTCCGCACCTCTGTCTGCGAGTACAAAGAAGTGGTAGCGAAAACAATCTTTAAGGCGGGGTTGGCATCCAATAAAGTTGAGACCTCTTCCATCCAGCCCGAATAGAAATGGATCTCATCCAAAAACAAATAATGCCCCCCAGCTTGCAGGAACTCCTTAACCGCATCGGTCAATGAATGTGTCTCAAACCAGAAATCATCCAGATTCACATACAGGGCTTCCCGTGAATCTTCAAATTTCAACTTAATATGCTGTAACAACAAAGTAGTCTTACCAACCCCTCGAGAGCCGAAGATGCCAATTAACCGATCCTCCCACTCTATCCGTGCATGCAAATAACGCAGGAATGTACAATTTATTCCTTTCAACAATAGCTGATGATTCCGCTGAAGCAAGTCCATATACAAATCTGTTTTACGCGAATATAAAAAATGTTCCGTGTTTTTCGTATCTTTGTCAACACTAAACCAATAAAAAGATGAATACATCCAAAGTCTACTTTACTAATTTACGCACGACCCCCAGCAGCAACCTGCTGGATAAGATGGAACGTCTGGTAAAACGTGCCGGTATCGCCAATATCGACTTCAAAAATCAATTTGTAGCCATTAAGATCCACTTTGGCGAACCGGGGAATTTGGCATACATTCGTCCTAATTACGCCGCTCGCTTGGTAAGCCTGTTACGTGAATTAGGTGCGAAACCGTTCCTTACCGATTGTAACACCTTATACTCGGGCCGCCGCTCCAACGCTGTCGATCATCTTCAAAGCGCCATGGAAAATGGGTTCAATCCCATGTCCGCCGGTTGCAACGTTATCATCGCCGATGGCGTGAAAGGTACGGACTACCGGGAAATCGAGATCGACGGGCAATATTGCAAGGCCCCGAAAATAGGTGCCGCTATCGCCGACGCCGATATCATCATTTCCATGAACCATTTCAAAGGTCACGAGCAAGCCGGTTTCGGCGGTGCGCTGAAAAACCTCGGGATGGGATGCGCCAGCGTAGGCGGTAAACTGGAATTACATTGTGCCTCACAACCCCGTATCGATACGGAGGCTTGTAAAGGCTGTAACATCTGTGTAAAGCACTGCGCTCACGATGCCATCCATTTGAATAACAACCGAAAGGCCGAAATTGATTACGAGCGTTGTGTAGGTTGCGGGCAATGTGTGGCTCTTTGCCAGTACGACGGTGCCGTAATGGGCGAAGGTGATACTTCCGAGCGATTGAATTACAAGATCGACGAGTACACGAAAGCCGTATTAGCAGACAAGCCTCATTTCCATGTTAGTTTTATCATGAACGTATCTCCGGAATGCGATTGCTGGAATCATAACGATGCCGCCATCATCCCCGATTTGGGTATCGCCGCATCTTTCGATCCGGTGGCCTTGGATAAGGCTTGCGCCGATATGGTTATCAACGCTCCTATCATCGGAGGTAATAAATTAGCCGAGGCTCATCCTCACGAACACCTTGAGGGAGAGGATAAATTCCATTTGATTCATCCGGATACGAACTGGCAAGCCGGCCTACGTTATGCGGAGGAAATCGGACTGGGTTCTCAAGCATATGAATTAATAACAGTTTAATAGACGGAATGAGTACAATTTGCGCTATATCTACAGCTCCGGGAGTAGGAGGAATCGCAGTGATCCGTGTCTCCGGGCCGGATGCTTTCAAGATTTGTGATCGGATATTCCGACCGAAGAAGGCAGGTAAGAGTTTATCTACCCAAAAGGCTTATACCTTAACGTATGGTTCCATCGTCGGTAATAATGACGAAACCATAGATGAGGTGATCGCCGCTGTTTTCCGTGCCCCCCATTCTTTCACGGGGGAAGATACGGTGGAAATCACCTGCCACGGCTCGACGTATATCCAACAACAAATCCTGCAATCCCTTATCTCCAGCGGATGCCGTATAGCGCAACCGGGTGAATATACGCAACGTGCTTTCATGAATGGCAAGATGGACCTTAGCCAAGCGGAGGCCGTTGCGGATTTAATCGCCTCCACCTCGGCCGGCCAACATCGTTTGGCTCTAAGCCAGATGCGAGGTGGTTTCAGTAGGGAACTCGCCGAACTTCGGAACCAGCTGCTCCATTTCACCTCTCTCATGGAGCTGGAACTGGATTTCAGTGACCATGAGGAATTAGAGTTCGCTGATCGTAGCGAGCTTCGCACGCTTGCGGATCATATCGAACAGGTCATCTCCAAACTCGCCCAATCTTTCAGCGTAGGTAACGCTATCAAAAACGGTATTCCTGCCGCCATCATCGGTGAGACGAACGCCGGCAAATCTACTTTACTAAACGCCTTGTTGAACGAGGATAAAGCGATCGTCAGCGACATCCACGGAACGACCCGTGACGTTATCGAGGATACGATCAATATCAACGGCCAGCTCTTCCGTTTCATCGACACCGCCGGTATCCGTGAAACAAGCGATACAATCGAAGCTCTTGGTATTGAACGTAGTTTCAAGGCTCTAGACCAAGCGCAAATCGTCATCCTCATGTACGACTTAACCCGTGACCTCAAGGATTTCGAGGCTTTCTATCAAGAAATCGCCCCGAGATTAACGAATAAGTCTGTTATCTTAGCGATGAACAAATGCGATGTATTACCCGCATCCTCTCTCCCAACCTTCTCTTTCCCCACCGAAGGCTGGCATCAAATCGCTATTTCCGCCAAAGGCAAGCTGCATATCGCAGAGCTACAACAACTCCTCACGGAAGTCTCTTCCATCCCCACCCTCCACCAAAGCGACATCATCGTAACGAATGCCCGCCACTTCGAGGCGCTTACGCATGCGCTGGAAGCTATACATAGGGTACAAGAAGGTTTGAACTCCAGCCTTTCCGGGGATTTCATCTCGCAAGATTTACGGGAGTGTATATTCCATTTATCGGATATCATAGGAGAAGTTACGACGGATCAGGTGTTGGGGAATATATTTCGGCATTTTTGCATCGGCAAGTGATAGCTTAGAAACTGCCATAACCAATTATAACAACTTAGAATAAAGTCACTGTATATCAGCGACTTTATTATTTTAACACTCTCCAGTCCGTATTTGGAAGTAACGGTTTTTATCCATATTTTTCTATCATATTTCTACCGCGACAGAAATTCACGGTTAGCCCGAATGTCACAGTGGCGCATTAGTTGACGTGTGTTGACAGTGGTTTACATGTGTTGACAAAAATCGGGAGAAATAAGGCGAAATTATTCCCAATGTAAAGGAGGAAAATATGGAAGTAAGAAAGATTTGTCAATGGTGCGGAAAGCCATTCATAGCTCAAAAAACAACGACCTGTTATTGTAGCCATCAGTGTTCCAATCTTGGCTACAAGGAGCGCATCCGAGAACGTAAGCGACAGTTGAAACGGTCGCAAGAATTATTGCAACCTCGACAAGCCGCCGAGGGGCAGGATTTCTTCTCTTTTGCCCAAGCAGCAAAACTGATGGGCGTAACTCGGCAATACATATATAAATTGGTAAAGGAATCGAAACTTCGGGCTTCACGCATCAGCGGCAAGAAGTCACTCATCCGTCGTGCGGACATCGAACTGATGATGAAAACCAAACCTTATGAGCGCATCATGCCTAAAGAAGACTTTGACATTACCGAGTATTACACTGCCGAAGAGATTGCCGATAAATATAAGGTCAACGCCAAATGGGTGTGGACTTATACACGGCAGCACAAAGTCCCGAAAGTGCGCATCCGCCAGTTCAACTATTACAGCAAGAAACATATCGATGCTGCTTTTGCCAAATACGAGGTGGATTCCGACCTGACCGAATGGTACACACCAGAGGAGATTCAGGAGAAGTACGGCATGACACGCGTCGCCATTCGTTCACAGGTGTATCGGAACAACATTCCATCCAAGAAGGAGCATGGGCAGATATTCTACTCAAAGCTCCACTTCGACCTCTCGAAGAGTTCCGAGCAGGAGAGCAAGGCGGAATACTACACCGTCAAGGAGGCAATGGAGAAATTCAAGCTATCCCGTGATTCGGTCTATGGTATTCTGCAATTCCATCAGATTAATCGTGAAAAGAACGGACGGTTCGTCAGGTTCCTGAAAGTGGAGTTTGACAAGGTAATGGGTGTCCGTAAGTAACCAATTATAGATTTCCGTAAATTATTCCAAAATTAATCCTTGATGAAGGACTTCTGCATGGTTACATTACAGAGATTTGCCGACAAGTTAATAACAACCATAAAAATATGATGTATTATGCATGAGTGTAAAACAGTAACATTAAGGACACGTCCTTTAAAGAACAGGATGCTGTCTTTCTACTTGGATTATTATCCGGGGTATCGAGACAAAGAGACAATGAAAGTTATCCGCCATGAGTCGCTTGGTATTTACGTATATGCCAATCCGAGAAACAAGCGTGAACAGAACTTCAACGAAGTAATGACCGAGAAAGCCGAAGCCATCCGTTGCCGCAGGTTTGAATCTGTGGTGAATGAACGGTATGATTTCTTCGACAGGTACAAACTCAAAGCCGATTTCTTGGAGTATTATCGCAAACAGCTCCGTAAGCATGACCAGAAATGGGAGTTCGTCTATCTCCATTTCAGAAACTTCGTACATGGCAAATGTACCTTTGAGGAAATTGACATCGACCTATGCAACAAATTTCGGGAATACTTGCTGAGTGCCAAGAAGCTAAGACGTAACGGACCTATCACACGAAATTCCGCATCGGGATATTGGTCTACTTTCAGAGGATTCTTGAAAATACTCTATCGTAATGGGATGATAAAGACCAACGTCAATGATTTCTTGGATAAGATTGAAACGGAAGATGTGGTCAAAGAGTATCTGTCTGTAGAAGAACTGTATAAACTGGCTGAAACACCGTGCAAGAAGCCCATTCTGAAAATAGCATCGCTGTTTTCATGTATGACCAGTTTACGTATCAGTGATATTCTCGCCTTATGTTGGGAAGATATTGTAGACTATTCAGCCGGAGGGAAATGCGTACACATCATTACACAAAAGAACAAAGCGGAAGACATCATTCCCATCAGCGAAGAAGCATTAGGATTGATAGATTACAGTTCCGAGAAGAAAGGTTTGGTATTCAAGGGACTTATGCGCAGTTGGACACAAGCACCCATGAAAGAGTGGATTCGCTCTGCCGGAATTACCAAGAACATAACTTTCCACTCGTATCGGAGAACATTCGCCACGCTACAAGCTGCTGCTGGGACGGACATCCGCACCATACAGAGCATCATGGCGCACAAGAGTATCACCACCACGCAAAGGTATATCAAGGTGGTCGATGCCAACAAACGGGAAGCCAGCAAGAAAATCACCCTAACAAGGAATGGCTGACAACCATTTTAGATTCCGTTTGTACGGGTATAGTATGATTTTTAGTCCGAAATCATACTATACCCGTTATATTTTACCAATATTGGGCGATTTGTCATCACCAATTATAAGTATCTGGAATACGGTACATAACTTTGCAGTATAATCATTCCAAACATTTACAGTATATGACAAATAGGACTCAAATTCGTACTCAAAGAATAAGTTTTGTTCTTGCGCTGTCGGTAATCATCTATACAGCGACAGACACTTATCTTTTTACCTGTCACGGGATCAATATCATGAAGATAACGACTCCGGTAATACTTGGACTTGTAACAACAATTTTATTATGCGGTCTGTTACAACGATCTTTCTATAAATGGCTGATGAAGAACCCAATCGATTTCTCTTTTGCCCGGCAATCTCCAATCGTACTTGAATCAGATACCGACATAAAAGTCGGTTATACGAATGAAATTCAAGTAACTGAACAACCTTTTGTTTTAGACAATTATGATACATTATTAGAGGGATTCAAAAAGAAGGAAGCCGAAAGACAGGTGAAAATCATGGATGCTATTCGGAAATATGTAACTATCAAAACAGCACCTTATCTCTCTAAAGAAGCTATTGCCACGCTGATTGCCAATATAGAATATATGGCTTGTGGTAGATATGACTTATACAAACCTATTCGCTCCAATATGGATAATCCCTTGAAATCTCCAGGACTACGCCATTTGGCATGGAACATCGGTGAACGTTTGGGTATATCTCTACTTCAAAGAGCAGCTTTTATAAAAGCTTCATTTCCTCATGAACTCACAAATGCAACTATTGAATATCTAAAACTTAATTTGCGCGATAATGTTTCAAGCCAAATACCTATTGACGTACCCGATAAAGGCGACTATCGCTTCCATTTAGAAACAGATAATAGTAACTCAAAATAAAAAACGTATGCAGATGAAATAATTAATCCGGTCTGTATTGTTCTGCA
>ERZ780168.2424-NODE-2424-length-16581-cov-10.555125_pt1 | contig 16581 bp, 19 predicted proteins | sample MGYA00510981_ERZ780168 | MGnify/ENA primary metagenome ERZ780168 (study PRJEB29588, sample SAMEA2158769) | human gut metagenome | biome: human gut; feature: human-associated habitat; material: faeces | place: Denmark | collected 2008/2010 ...
AAATAGATGAATGACGCGAAAGCACCCCGAGAATGACAACCCTAACGTACAAGACATACGTGAGTTGGCAGGCTCGGGGTGCTGCCAAAGTCAGTCGCTATTTGGCGCATTCTTAGATGGTGCGCTCGCCGTTCTCATCTTCAATAACATACAAAATATTCACTTCGTCGCCTGTTTGAGCGTCGACGTAGATATAATAGGTGCCGTCTTCGTGGCACTCGAATTCATAGGTGAGAACTTCTTGTGTTTCACGGAGCGGAATGAGTGCAAGACGACCGTCGGAGACGTTTTGCAGTGAGATTGCGGATTTTGCGGTTTCGACGGATACGGTTGGCGTGGCAAGCGTGCGGACGCAATGATTCATGGCGTAATGCGACGCGTCAAGACCTATGGCGGTTGTGTCGCTTTCACGAATCTTGACTTTCACCAAATCGGGATACAGAATCGCACCGTCCTGCACGGGCGCGAGATTTACGACGCATTCTCCGTCCGCGGACGACGACCACACCACAAGCATATCGTCAAAACCGACTCTGCTTGCAAAATCGATTGCGGCACGCTGGCAAGTGATATTTGCTTCGGTTATGCTCACCGTTTCGTCGTATTTCGGAGCAGTGTTGTACGTCACGAGCATACCGCCCTTTCTTGCGATTTGCACGAATGAATTTCCCGCATCGCTTTCAAACGTGAAGTCAAAGGTCTTTATATCCCCGTTGCTCTCGCCCTGAAAAGCGACGTTCTTTATTTGTTGCGTGCCGAAGATTTTTTCGACGATCAAACGCGCTTTATCCCGAGATATTTCTTCACCGACGAGACCTATCGGCTCTCTGCCTTCGAGCGCGGAAGAAAACGGCCCGTCGTATATCATTTCGGGATAGTCGAAACTAGGCTCTGCGAAAGTTTCGAATGCGCCGTCAAATCCGTCAAGCGCACCGCTGTCAATAAAAGTTTGTCCGTCTTTGACTTTGTCGCCTACGCTTTCAAGCGCAACGCGATATGCGTCCGCAACTTTTGAAAGTTTGAAAAGCGTTTGTTTATCGTTTGCGGACAGTTTTTCTCCGCGCGATATTTTCAACGCGAGCGTATGGGAAAAATCTCCGAGTTGATTGACAAACTTTCTGGCGTTCATGACGCCGTCGCTTTGAGCCTCGAACGACGACAAATCGTCTTCGGCAAGCCCTGCGACATTCCACACTTCATAAAGCAAATCCTGCTGCATTTTCGGGGAATTCGACACTCCTATCTTTCGGAGATTGATACCCAGATCGTTCGCTCCGTCGAGAAGGTCGTAATACGCTCTGAAATACACCGCGTCCATTTGCTTTTGGTACGCTTCGTGAGTGGCAACGGTTTGTTGCGAAAAATAAAGCGCAACAGAAAGTCCGACTATCGCGCTTACGCAAATGCCGAACGCCGTTGACAAAATCGCGGTTTTCACCACGTTTGATTTTCTTTTCTTCTTGATTTCAGAGACGCTTTTTGCGTCTTTTACTTTTTCGTTTTTATTATCCTTTGAATTTTTCATAATCGCTCCTTAACAAAACGCATGATTGCCTATCGTCAGTTTGACGGGGCGCGAGAGCATCCATTTGCTCGTCGCAGTGCGCGGATTGTAATAAAACAAACAGTTGTAGGTCGGGTCCCAGCCGTTGAGTGCGTCACGCGCGGCATTGTACGCCGATTGATTGGGCGTGAGATTTATCTGTCCGTCGGCAACGCAATCGAATGCGCCCGATTGATACACCACGCCTGCCACCGTATTAGGAAAAGACGAACTCTTAACCCTGTTGAGAACGACGGCGGCGACCGCCACTTGTCCCGTATACGGCTCTCCGCGCGCTTCTCCGTATACTACGCGCGCAAGAAGATTAAGGTCTGTCGAAGAAGAAGACGATGACGAACTCGTGCTCAAAGTAAGTTTCAATCCCATTGCCTGCGCTGTTGCCTTGCCCACTATGCCGTCGGCAGTAAGTCCGTTTTTCTTCTGAAAACCGATGACCGCACTTTTTGTCTTTGCGCCGAATACTCCGTCCGCCGTGCCTTTGAGATACCCCCAGCGAATGAGTTTCTGCTGCATAGTCTTGACGGTATCTCCGCGAGAGCCTTGTTTCAGCACCGCGGCATCGGCAATTGCGGAATCGGAAAAGAACGCACTCGACACAATCGAAAACACGACGAAAGCACATACTAGACACAAAAGCACTTTGAACGCGATTTGTCTTTTCTTTGCATACGCATCGGTCGCGATAAACGTATTTTTTGACTTCATATTGCACTCCTTTTTTGATAGTTTTAGTTTCGATTTGTTTTTTATGCGTATAACCCGTCAAAAATCGGTCAAAGATACTCGTATGAAAAAACGCCGCATAATTGCATTCGCGATTTTAATCGTGACAATAACAACTGTCGCACTCACGCTTTGCGCCTGCGATTCAAAACAGGAGAAACTTGCAAACGAGTGTGTGAGAATACATATAAGAGCCAACTCAAATTCGCAAGACGACCAGACCGTAAAACTTGCCGTGCGCGACGAAATCACTGCATATCTCACGACAAGGCTTGGGGATTGCAAAAGCAAAAACGAAGCCGTAAAAGTGCTTGAACAAGAAGAAAACAAAATCGTCGAAATCGCAAATTCAACACTTTATAAGCACGGATTTGATTATAAAGCGTCTATTGCGTTGAAAAACGAATATTTTCCCGACAGAAAATACGACGACTTCGACTTCCCCGAAGGCAACTACGACGCACTTATCGTCTATCTCGGAGAAGGCGTCGGAGACAACTGGTGGTGCGTTGCGTTTCCGCCGCTATGCTTCGTCCCCGATACGCAGGACGGAGAAAAAATCGTATACAAATCCTGGGTGAAAGAGTGGCTTGAAAAACTGTTCGGTTGACGTTTGTCTCAAACGTCGTCCGCCTTGAATTTACCGTAGAAAATGTAATATGGGAAATCGTCAAATGACGAAGCGCACACCATAAACACAAGCGCGTATAAAAATCGGATTCTTGCCGATAATAAGAAAAAAACGACAAGGAGACGAAATGAAAATATTCAGAGAAATGGTGCGCAACACCGCAATGGGCGTGCAATCCATAGAAGATATGCTCGACTATATCGAGTGCGATAAGCTCAAAAATCTCGTCCTTTCTCAAAAGGAAGTGCTTGAAGACTTCTATCAAAAAGCCGCGGGCGAACTTGGAGAAAAAGAACTCGAAAACGCAAAAACAAATCCTATGCAACGCATAATGCTCAAAGCCGGTGTAAAAATGAACGCAGGAATTAACAACAAACCGACGCATCTTGCAAGCATGCTTATAGACGGCTACAACATGGGCATCGAAAGCGTGCAAAAGTGCATAAACGAACTTGCAAGAGACGGCGTTGACGTCCCCGACGTTGCAAAAGACCTTATGAAAGTCTATGACAAAAACATAAAAGCCTTGCGCGCATACCTATAATACGCACAACAAAAAACAAACCTTATTTGATATAAATCAAACAATTCTCTCCCTTATCTCCCCCTTTGCAAAAAGCGTACGCCGTGGCGTACGCTTTTTGTTTAATCTTTCATCAATTTTTCAATTTTATACCTAATCGTATCATTCAAGCATTCTCCATCTTTGGTTGTCCAAAGCAACCACCCGTCATTACAGCCACCATAAATAAATTTTGTCGCTTCTGTCAAGGAAAGAAAACTAATATCTTTTCTAACGGTAAATAATTTCGTATTCGAGTCATATGATAAATCTCCACGATTCATCATTTCGATTCTTCTATTTTTAACTTGCAACATTGCTCTCGCATTCTCTTTAATAACAGATCCCATATGAACAACTGTTTTTCCCGACATGTATATTGATGCTGTTGCTTTTATGTCATCAATGTTTAAATAGATTTCATACTGTTTAGCTCCATCCAATTGAAGACATGATGAAAAATAAGGAAACTTAATATTGAACATTTTAGCAAGTTTTTCCGTTCTTTCTTTTATCATCAAATTAATTCTTTGATCAATTATTTTTTGCAAAACGCCATCATCAGTTAAATTTGGCTTTAATTTGTTGTGGTATTTTTCATTTTGACCTGTCGCTGCAATATTTTCAAGATAATTTCTTAAAGAGTTCTCCACATCTTTATTTTCTTGTTTTATGGCGATATCTCTCAGTGCGTACAAGATTAAAAAAATGGTAGTTAACCGCTGTTGGCCATCAATTATTTCTCTTTCATAAAAAGAGCCATCTCCACGCCGCAAATTTACAATACTTCCTATAAAGTGGTATGCATCTTTTTTATGCTCCCTTTTGACTTGTATCATCAATGAATAAATATCTTCCATTAATTTCAAAACATTTTTCGAATCCCAAGTATAATTCCTTTGATAAACAGGGACAACAAATTGTGGCCCTGGAATAGATAAACAATCCGTTAGTATCCTACACTCTCTTGCTTCCATAACGCGCTCCTTTTCACAAGTTTCTTGTGGTTTTGCACATATTATACAAGAAACTTGTAGAATCGTCAATATGGACAAAGATATAATAGCTAAAAATATTTTGTTTTATCGCAAGCAGAATCATTATACTCAGGTTGAACTTGCAAAACTACTTGGTGGAAGTGATAGCTTGGTGTCAAATTATGAAAATGGTTATAGTACCCCCGATATTTTTACAATTTGGAAACTAGCTGATATTTTTGACATATCTATCGATGATCTTGTAGGAAGAAAATACAACTAATCAATTTTAATACTTATAAAAAAGTCTCAAAACACAAACCTTGTTTGTTTCAAAATCCATAAAACTGCCTTTCCATAATTACAATATTTAAGCGCTTATGCGATGATACTGATAATTCCATTACTCTTTTTAAGTATCACAGCATAAGCCCATTAAATTAATGTTTTCACTTAGCTTGCATACACGACGTACTGATTGTCGCCTAGTTTGACAAACGCATAGCCGTGTCCGCCTTGCGCGGCATATTCGATATACACGCACATTGCGATATTGCCGTTGGCTCTGCTGTACGCAATGAGAATGTCGCGCTCCACGCTCGATTCGATGTAGAAATCGTAAGTCACTCCCTTGTATGTGAAGAACGTGTTTTTGTACACGTTGTATTCGGTGTCCGCTTTCGGAGTTGCGATTTTTGCCTGATGCGTCGTTGCAACCGCCGCATCGGTGACAAGGAAATAGTTGTAATTGAGATATTCCGTCACGACTACCTCTCCGCCCACTTCCGTTCTGCCGCTTGGGGCGTCGCTCCAAGTGGTGTCCACAACGTACCATTCTCTTTCGCCGTCGCTGTTTGCGTCAACAAGCACCTTGTTCCAAGCATGTCCGTATTTCTCTTTTTGGGAATCGGGCACGGCGGCGATATTTTTGTTCGCATAGCCGCTGACTCTGATTGCCTTGATATTTTCCATGCCACAAAGCAACGCAAACGCCTTTGACTTGCCGTCACACACCGCTCTCTTGTCGTCAAACACGCCTTCGAGATAGAACGCGTTGTATCCCGACGTTCCGCTGCCCGTGCCAAGAGATGCGACCGCATAGTCATAGTCCACTTCGTTGACGATCCAATCGTATATTGCGGCGACTTTTTCAACATCCGTCATATCGGCGGATATATAGTCGATAAGCACTTTTCTTGCTTTGTTGTACAGAGCTTGCAATTTTTGTCCGCTCTCATCGGCAGCAAACACGGGCTTGAATCCGCAAGACACAACTCGGTACAAATCGTTGGAGTTTGCAACGTTCATTGTTTCCGTCCTCTCGTCAACGGGGAGAGCCTCTCTCTTGTTTTCCACTTCCGAATATCTCAAAAATGCGGTTGCTTGTTTCACTGTTGCCGCAGGTTGATATGCGCCGGACGGAATGCCGAACTCGGTTGCGTCGCCAAAGGTGAATCTTCCGATTGCGCCGCGCTTTTCCATAGAATAGGAATAATAGCCCGACTCGTCTCCGCCTTGCTTGATTGCAAGCGACATGACGTCCGCAAATTCGGATTGAGAGATCGCCCAGTTTGCGGTGGGCATATACATCTCAAAAGCCTTGTTTTTCTGATGTTGCGATATGGCGTATCCGACAAACTCGTCCACTTCTTGCTGACAGGTCACGTATCTGTCACAATAGTTGCCGTTCCAAAAGAACTTGTCGGTGATTGCGCTCTTTATCTCGTCGGGAATCGAATCGACGTCGTAGGTCATGTAATATATCGTTATTCTTCTGCTTACAACGTTACCGACTGTTGCAGTCACGATGTTTTTGCCTTCATTCAAGCCGACGTTTTCGATATGCGTGGATTTGTCGCCTATTACGGACTTGCCCGAATACTCGAAACTCCACTCGCAATCCGCCGCCAAATTTGCCGTGGCAGGCGCAATCGACGCGCTCAATGCGAAGTGCAACTTGTCGGAAGTCTTTTGCACATAGTAGGTGTCCGTGGCAATCTTTGTGAATCTTGCGTCGTCGATGTTGACCGTCACACTGTCCACAAGATCGTATTTTTCAACGAAAATCAGGCTGACGGTTGTGGATTTTGCATCCATTCCGTCCGCGCTCACCTTGCAAGTGACGTCAACTGTCTTGGGCTCGCTTATGCCCGACACGGAATAGGTGTATTCTGCGCCGTCTGCGACTTTTTTGTCGTTTACAAACCATTCGACCGTCACTTCGATATCGGGATCGAGAACGGCGGCGTTCCAACTCGCCGAAAGCTTTACGTCTTTAAGTCCGCCGATTATGTTTTGTTGGATCTTGCCGTCAACAATCTTCAACTCGTCTTGGCAAGCGATTGCGGGCGGATCGAGTCTTGCTTCGATTACGTTGATTTTTATGCTGTCGGAGCGCACAAGCTCGTTGACTTTTGCGTAATAAGAAAACGTCTTGCCGATGTCTTCTCTTTTGTGTGTGTAGGTGAGAATTTGCTCGTCTTTGAAAAGCGGAAGAACGGAATCTTTGCCGTCAAGCACTTCGTGCCATTCTATAGACGGATTCAAAGCTCGTTTGTTGTTCCACACAACCGCAAGCGTAAATTCTTTGCCTGCCTGCACTTCGTACGCGCCGTCCGCCGTCTCTTCCAGTCCTATGCGTGCAACGACGGTCGCAGACGAAATGGTTTTTAGCGAATTGAAAAGTCCGCACGACGTCAAAAGCGCGCAAAGCAACGCGATTGCAACCGCAACAAGCAGGATTTTGCCGATGTTTCTTGATTTTTTCATAGTGTCCCGTTGAGGCTGTAAAGCCTATTTTTATGTTTATATTTTATTATCTTTTTTATATAATGTCAATATGCTTAAATCTTGCTAGTTGTTGCCAAACTCGCGCGGTTATGCTAAAATTCAATTTATGGACAACAATTCGATATTTTCGCTGACAACACCCATAAGCAAGCAAGACGCGCTTGCCCTTCATCCGATGGCCCTTGCGTTCGTCGGAGACGCGGTGCAGTCCCTTTACACTCGCACGAGAGTCACCGTCGGCTCAACGCAAAAGACGGGTGCGCTGCACCACGAAGTCATCAAGGTGGTCAAAGCCGTCTCGCAAGCCGCCGAAGCGGAAAAATTGCTCCCGCTTTTCGATGAAGACGAACAAGACGTTTTCCGCCGCGCGCGTAACTGCAAAGTGCAAACAAGCGCAAAGCACGCCGAGATGAGCGAGTATAGACGCGCAAGCGGTTTCGAAGCGGTGCTGGGATATCTGTATCTTGTGGGCAACACTGCTCGCCTTGAAGAATTCTTGTCTATATGCTTTGAAGACAACATCAACAAATGAGCCCTTCCGTTTCTGAAAGCGGAAAACCAACAAAAACGGCGTAAGCCACGCTCGCAAAGCGCGAACAAAAAAGGAAGAATATGTACATCTACGGTCGCAACCCCGTCAAAGAAGCCTATCGAGCAGGCAAAACAATAGACAAACTTTTCTTGCAAAAAGGAGAGTTCGATCCCATGCTCTCTCAAGTGCACAAACTTGCAAAAGAGGCACGCACCGTCACGAGTTACGTTGACAAAAACATGCTTGACAAACTTGCAAACGGCGGCAATCACCAAGGCGTCGTCGCGGCAGTTACAGACTTTGAATATTGTGACGTTGACGACATAATCAACCTTGCCAAGAGCAAAGAAGAGCCGCTGCTCATCGTCCTTCTTGACGGCATCACCGATCCGCACAATCTCGGCGCAATCATAAGAAGCGCGGAGTGTTTCGGCGCACACGGCATAGTCATCCCCAAGCATAGAAGCGTCGGCGTCAACGACACCGTCGTGAAAGTCGCATGTGGCGCGACCGAGCATATGCTCATTGCAAAAGTCACCAACATCAACGACGTGATAAGAGACCTGAAAGAGCAGAATGTATGGGTTTATGCGACGGATTTTGACGGTAAAGCCCCGAAAGATGCAAATCTCAACGGAAATCTTGCAATCGTCATCGGCAGCGAAGGCGAAGGGATTCACCGCCTGACCAAAGAACTTTGCGACGATACGCTCACCATTCCGCAATTCGGAAACGTCAACTCTCTCAATGCATCCGTCGCCGCCGGCATAGTGCTGTACGAGGCGATAAGGCAACGCAGGAATTGAGCAAAAAAATTAATAATTAATAATTGTGGGCGGGACACCCAATGACAAAAGAGCAAGAATTACAACTCATAAAAGCCGCGCAAAACGGCGACGTTGATGCAGAAAACGCCGTCGCGGTTTCCTATATGAATCTTGCAAAATCCATTGCTCGTTCTTTCGGCGTGATGGCAGATGCGGACGATCTTGCAGGCTACGGCATGCTGGGGCTTATGCGCGCGATACGCACGTATGACGAAAACGGCAAGGCGAGCTTCAAAACCTATGCTTCGACGTGTATACGCAACGCAATTGTGGACGCATTGCGAAAGCCAAGTCTCGACGAAATCAACATAGACGAAGTGGCTTTGCCCGAATCCATGCAAACGGCGGTGCAAGATCCCGAAGACATTTTCATCGAAAACGAGACTTCCGCACTACTTTTCGACGCAATAACCGCCCTGCTCACCCCCGTTGAACTTGCCGTGCTTAAACTACATCTTGAATGTTTGAGTTATTCCGAAATCGCAAAAGAACTCGGCATAGAGCAAAAGAAAGTGGACAACACCATATATTCGGCAAAAAAGAAAATCAAGAAACTGCTAAAAGACGAATAAATAGGCCAACAAAGCAAAATCGCCCTTACGGCGATTTTTTTTGACCTTTAAGCATATAAAAAAGCCGCTCGCAAAATTGCCAACGGCATTTTCCGTTTTCATCGTGCCGAAAAACATCCGTAAAAAAAGACGCTCGCAAAACTGCGAGCGCCTTTTTTTGATTTATGCGGGAGAAAAAATTACTTATTTTCAACTTTTGCAAACGTCACGTTGCCGGTGAGTCCGAGTTGGAGTGAGTCGGATTCGACGTCATAGTGAGCCTTGCCGTTGAGATCTGCCTTTGCATTGTATTCACCGAGTGCAGCACCCAATTTGATGGTTGCATCGAAAGAACCGCTGATTGCAAAGTCGGATGCGTCTTCTGCACTGTTGGCAGAAACTTTTGCGATGACCGTGAAGGATGCGCCGTAGCCGAACGCCTCGGTGTTGCCGGAGACGGTGACGATTGCGCCGTACTTGTTGTCAGCTTTGCCAAGCTCGATGGACACGCTTGCATTTGCAGTTGCCGTGCCGCTGATGCCTGCGCCTGCATTCATTTCAAGAACGATTGAACCTTTCTTGGTGGAGTATGCTTTGAGATTTGCAAATGCGCTTGCAGATGTTCCGTCAGCACCGAACGAGAAGACCATTGCGTCTTTGTCGGTGTCAAATTTTGCTTGACCGGAGAAGGAAGCGAGCGTGATGCTGATGTCTTCTTTGCCTTCTTGTTTGACAACTTTCACGACTTTTGCATCGAAAGTGTAGTCTTTCTTGCCTTCAAGCTCTGCGCCTTCCGAGAGTTTGACATAAAGAGCAAAGATTTTCTAAAGATGCGAAAAACAAAAAATAAACTTCCTTAACGCAAAGTTTTTCCAAAACCGTTCGCTTCACCATTTTTGCATTTTCGCTTTACTTTTATTAAAATATAATATATTATTATTGAGCATTCAAAAGAATGCATATTCCTTTCCCGCAAGGGACACATAGACCACAAGGAGGTAAAAAAAGTATGGACAAGTATGAAGTTCTCTACATCATTCGCTGTGACGTGGACGACGACAAACAGGCTCAAACCGTCGAAAAGTTTGAAAATCTCGTCGCAACCCTCGGCGGAACCGTTGACGCTTTGGACAAATGGGGCATGAGAAAGTTTGCTTACGAAATCAACAAGCAAAACGAAGGCTACTACGTTCTCATGAACGTCACCTGCACCAAAGAAGCTCAATCAGAACTTGACAGATACATGCGCAACGACGAAAACGTCGTAAGACAAATGATCATCAAGAAATAATCGCAAGGAGAAAAGTATGAACAAAGTATTTTTGATCGGCAATTTGACCAAAGATCCGGAACTCGCTTCCACAAATAGCGGCATCAAATTCTGCAGATTTACACTTGCTGTGTCTCGTTCCTATTCAAAAGACGGCAAGAGAGAAACAGACTTTCTCCCCGTCGTGGTTTGGAGAGCTCAAGCAGACAACTGCGCTCGCTACCTCAAAAAAGGCAGCAAAGCGGCTATCAGCGGCAGCATTCAAACAAGAAGCTACGACACGCAAGACGGTTCTCGTCGTTATGTGACTGAAATTGCAGCTGACGAAGTGCAATTCCTTTCCACAAAATCCGATGAAAACGGCTCTGACGACGTCGATTTCGACGATCTCAAGCCCATCGACGAAGACCTTCCATTCTAATTTTTTAAGGAGTTAAGAAAATGGCTGAAGAAGTTAAAGCACCACGCGCACCCAAGAGAGTGCCCAAAAAGAAAGTGTGCACGTTCTGCGTCGACCACGTTGATGATATCGACTACAAGGACGTTGCAAAACTCAAAAGATACACCACCGAGAAAGGAAAAATCCTTCCCCGTCGTATGAGCGGTGTGTGCGCAAAGCACCAAAGAACGCTCGCAGTCGCGATCAAGAGAGCAAGAGTTATGGCTCTTCTCCCCTACAAAGCAGACTAAAATTTATCGCAAGTTTACGAAAGACACGCTTTTGCGTGTCTTTTCTTTTATTGCGATAAATTTTAGTCTTTCTACCGCACCGAGAATTTGTGCTAGCAGTTCAAGCAAGGACAAAAACTCCTACCACAGTTTCGCCAAATTATCGGTTTGGTGTTTGTGGCGGAACGGTATCTCAAATTTTCCATCTCATGTGCGTCAGTACATTAGGGTTGTCGTGCAAGGGGCTTTTCCGCGCTCTTTATTCAATCTGCGGAGTTTAGTAGTTTTTTATTTTGCTACTTTAATTAAAAAAAGACACGCATACGCGTGTCTCTTATTCTTGTTTGTGTTTTTGGTTTTCCTGTCAATCCAACATAGTTGGCTTGCTTGTCCCACTCCTTTTGAGTGGTGATTTTGATATTTCCGTCCTTGTCCACCGAGACCACCACGTTGCCGTTGTTGTCGGTGCGATACACGTCTATGTCGCGAGCTTTCAGCCTGTCAAGCGTGTCTTGGCGCGGATGATAGAACGTGTTGCCTGCCGCATTGCAACTGATGATTGCGTATTCAAACGAATAGTTGTCAAGGAAGTTGTCGAGCGTTGACGTTTCACTGCCGTGGTGTCCGACCTTCAAAACGTCGCAATCCACTTTGCCCGTGCGCGCCATAACAAGCGGCTCGTTGTATTTGTTACTGTCGCCCGTGAACATGATTTTTCTGTCGTTGTATTCAAGAATACCGATGGGCGAGATTGCGTTTTTGCGCTCCGCACTGTTGAGATTGGTTGTGTTGTAATACTCTTGCGTGGGGCAATAGAACACAAGGCGGTATGTCGTCTCTTCGATGATAATGCTATTGGTGTTTTCATCGGGATCAACGTTGAGCACGATTTCGCAATTCGGCTCGGTGAGCGCGGCGATGAAAAACTCTGCATACGCCACCGACTCCACAGTGTCAGGATCGGTGAATCTTGACGTATCGAGCGCGTTTATTTGGTCTTGCAGCTTCTTTTTACTCTCGGTTTTTGCCCCCGGCGTGGCAAGCACGTTGGGCATAAAGATCTTTTCCACCTGATAGCGAGCAAGCAAATCGTCCATATAATAGACGTGGTCGCTGTCGCAGTGTGTGAGCATGAGATACTCCACCGTATCGTCGGTGATGTATGCGTCAAGATAATCAAAGGCTTTCTTTTGATAATCTCCGTTGTCTTTATCGTTGCCGCAGTCTATCACCATATCTTTGCCGTCCGGCAGTTGCAGATATATGCAATCGCCCTGTCCGACGTCAAGCATGTGCACCAAAAGTTCTCCGTCTCCGCGCACGAGCGGCGAGAAATTGTGTCCGCCGTCTTTGTCCTTGTCGAATATGGATACGATTTGTTTCCACGTGTCGGGGAAAGCGAAATACAATATCGCCCAACTTATTGCGACGACAAGCACGATTGCGACGATTGTGATAATCACCGCTTTCGGATTTTTCTTGTACGCCTTTTTCACCGCTTTTCTGGCGGCGGAAGTTTGCGATTGCTTTGACTTCGACGACTTGGTCGAATTGGATTTTGTTGATTTTGAAGATTTCTTGTTTGCCATACTGACATTATATAAAAGAAGCAGAAAAATGGCAATAAAGTTTTATCAATTAAAAACCTTGATTTATTTTTTACAATTGCATAACCACAAGACTATTGGCGTTGCTATCAACAAAGCGATAAATATTTCTAATATTATTTTTCCCATTTGTTTTCTCTCATTATTTATGAAGTTTGAACCAAATTGCTGCCAAAATCATGATTACAAATCCAACCATTATGATACCGCTTAACGTTTGCATATAATATATTCCCCCATTTTTACTGATCTCGGATCAAATATTTGATGCAATCCATGCCAAATTACAATACTCTTTCTATGTTTGTTGGATAAATTACATTTGCATTTTTATTATAGTCATATTTATGACCATTGTCAACATATAGACCATATTTTAGAATGTAGATATGATAACATATACTCCATTCTGGAAAACACTCAAGGAAAAAGGCGAATCGACCTACACTCTAATTGAAAAATACGGGATAAGCAGTGCGACGATTGACAGACTTCGCAATGGAAAAGGAATAAGTACTGCAAAAATCAATGATTTATGCAAGATTCTTAATTGCACCGTATCTGATATAATAGAGTATGAACCGGATGAAGACTGAAACAACGCAAATTGCGTTGTTTTTTATATGTTTGAAGATTTTATATTAAATTAAATGGTAGATAAGTAGCGAGCCTATCGCTCAATAGTGCCGTTTGTAAAAGCGCGATAAATAGATGAAGAACAAGAAAGAGCCACGCTAACTGCAACCCTAATGTACAAATAGTACATGAGTTGACGAGAGCGTGGCTCTGACGCAGTTATTCGCTATTTAGCGTGCTTTTAATATGCGCGGGCGTAATAAATAACCTTATAAGCAGGCTTCCCACACACCGGGCAAACGTCACCGACGGGCGTTTGGTCGAAAGGCATGCAACGGGAAGTGGCGGAGAATTGCTCTTTGATTTTGTCTTCACAGCAACGATCGCCGCACCACATGGCTTTGACAAACTTGTGATCGTCAAGAGTTTGTTTCATCTCGTCGAGAGTGTGGCAGACCTGAATGTGAGAGTGCAAGAAATCGTGAGATTGCTTGAACATATTTTGTTGAATATCGTCAAGAAGCGCAGGAACGTCGTGTGCGAGATCGTCGATCTTCACGGCGAATTTGTCGTGCGTATCGCGACGAGCAATCATGACTTGACCGTTTTCGATGTCGCGCGGACCGATTTCGAGACGTACGGGGACTCCTTTCATCTCCCATTCGTTGAACTTCCAGCCTGGAGATTGTTCTCTGTCGTCAAGTTCGACTCGCAGACCTTGTGCACGAAGCGTTTCGGCAACTTCGCTTGCCTTATCGAGAACGCCTTCTTTGTGCGCCGCGACGGGAACGACCACGACTTGAATGGGAGCGACTCTCGGGGGAAGTTTGAGCCCGCGTTGGTCTCCATGTGCCATGATGAGCGCGCCGATAAGACGAGTGGACACGCCCCAACTGGTTTGATACGGATTCTTGAGTTGTCCGTCTTTGTCGAGATATTTGATTTCAAACGCGGATGAGAAGTTTTGTCCGAGATAGTGCGATGTGCCCGACTGCAAAGCTTTGCCGTCAAGCATCATTGCTTCCATCGTGTAGGTGTCGACTGCGCCTGCAAACTTCTCTTTTTCGGATTTTTGACCGACGAGAACGTCGATTGCGAGCACGTTTTGCATAAACTCACGATACACTTCGAGCATGCGGAGAGTCTCTTCTCTCGCTTCTTCTTCCGTTTGGTGCAAAGTGTGACCTTCTTGCCACAGGAACTCGCTGGTGCGAAGGAACGGACGAGTGGTCTTTTCCCATCTCACGACGTTTGCCCATTGATTGATGAGAACGGGCAAGTCGCGATAACTCTTGACCCACTTTGCGTACATGGAGCAAATGATGGTTTCGGACGTCGGACGAACGACGAGCGCTTCTTCAAGCGGAGTTTTTCCTATATGCGTAACAAGTGCGACTTCGGGTGCAAAACCTTCAACGTGGTCCGCTTCTTTGACGAGAAAACTATACGGAATAAACATCGGGAAATACGCGTTTTTGTGTCCCGTTGCTTTGAAGCGTGCGTTGAGTTCTTCCTGAATATGTTCCCAAATTTCGTAGCCATACGGACGAATGACCATGGTACCTTTGACAGGACCGTAGTCGACAAGTCCCGTTTTGAGCACGACATCGGTGTACCATTGCGGAAAATCGACCGTCATATCGGCAATTTCTTTTACGAATTGATCCTTTTGTTCTTTTGCCATAAACTGCTCCCGTATATATTGATATATAATATATAACTATATTGCTTTGATATTATATACTTTTCCATGCCCGTTGTAAATAAAAATACGACAAATATGATAGCACAATAAAAATCACGCGAACGAAAAACCGTCCGCAAAATGCGGGCGGTTTGTCAATGCGCGATAATTATCGTTCGTGCGATGATTTTTATTCTTCGTCATCTTCAGGCTCTTCGTCGTCTTCGTCGTCTTCGTCGTCTTCATCATCGTCATCGTCGAAATCGTCGACGTCTCCGAGTTCGTCGTCGTCAAAGTCGTCGGGGCACTTCTCTTCTTCGTCGTCTTCGAACTCGTCTTCTTCGTCTTCCTGAAGTTGATTGAGAGAAAGTTCTCCATCTTCGTCGTCGTCCTGAATGGGTTCGTCGTCGTCAACGAATTCTTTCCAATCGTCGTCGTCTTCTTTTTCGCTTTGTGCGTTTGCCTGTTCTTCGCGGCAAGCAGCACAGATATCTTCGTCGGGTTCGAGATAATTGACCTTGCAGATAGGACAGATTCTCTCTTCTTCTTCGACTTCGTCGTCATCTTCCAAAAGGCTTATTTTGCTTGCCTTGCCAAGTTCGGCTTTGCAGACTTCGCAAAGTTCTTCTTCGATAGGTATCCAGTTGAGTTCACAACGCGGACATTTCTTATATTTTCCCATAACACCCTCGTTATAGATTTAGTTTTCATATATTATATTGATAACATCCGATAATGTAAACTATATTTTCAAAAATTCCGAATTTTTTTTATAAAAACTTTATGTAGTGTATGCACTCCCTATAATCGCGCTTTTGCGCGAAAATATCTCTCTTTCCCAAACGAAAAACGACGACACTGCCGTCGTTTTTCACTTTCTTATTCATCTTGCTCGCAAAGTGCATAATACGGCTTCAACGCTTCTTCGGCAACTTCCGAAAGCGAAAACTCGCTCATAACCGTCTTTTTGCTTTCTTCGTCCATTCTAGAAAGGGACACAAGTTTTTTGTGAGTTCGGTAAGTTTTTCAACCTGTTCCTTTATAAGAGTAAAACTTTATAAAATATCCGTCAACAATATTTTTTTTCTTAAAACGTTTGACAAACAAAAAAGCAAATGATATTATCTTATAGCATTCACGTGGGGATATAGCTCAGTTGGTAGAGCGCCTGATTTGCATTCAGGAGGTCCTCGGTTCGAATCCGTGTATCTCCACCACAAACTATAGGATTGTAGCTCAGCAGGTTAGAGCACCACCCTGATAAGGTGGGGGTCGGTGGTTCGAGTCCACTCAATCCTACCAAACAAACACTCATAGAGTGTTTTTTTGTTACACTTTTTGTGGACTTGATTGTGTTCGCCTTTGGCGCACACAATTACGGCTTTGCCGTGCGAACCACCTTTCGGTCTGCACGCTTCGCTCTTTGCAAGTTCACTTGCCCGCTCGCTGATGGGCGAGTCCACTCAATCCTACCAAACAAACACTCACAGAGTGTTTTTTTGTTACCCTTTTTGTGGACTTGAACCACCTTTTCGATGTTTCGTTTGAAACCCTAAATGCAATTTTCCCCTTTCCTCAGGTGTTTTCCCTATCACCGTTCCCCCTTGCAAGGGAACCC